>Ga0210006_1000623_pt1 | contig 27365 bp, 20 predicted proteins | sample CryGey02umfilter_2_FD_185452 | JGI IMG/M metagenome (GOLD analysis project Ga0210006, IMG submission 185452) | Groundwater microbial communities from aquifer in Utah, USA - Crystal Geyser 4/10/14 0.2 um filter (SPAdes) (version 3) | ecosystem: Environmental > Aquatic > Deep subsurface >... | reverse complement strand
AAAGCAGGCTTTTGGGTACGCTTTGCCGCAACATTTATTGATGGATTGCTTCTTATGGCAGTTGGATTTTTGCTTGGCGGCCTTCTAAAAAATAATCAATTTTTATCAACGATTATTGGCGCAGCTTACTCAATTTATTTTTGGGTAAAACAAGACGGCATGACGATTGGTAAAAAAGTAATGAAAATAAAAGTTGTTCGAATCGATGGGAAACCAATTGATTGGATGACTGCAGGACTTCGATATGTCGGATATTTCGCATCTGCAATACCTTTACTTGCAGGATTTATCTGGGTTGCATTTGATAAAGATAAACAAGGATTCCATGACAAAATTGCAGGAACGTATGTAGTAAAGGCCTAAATAATAATTTTCTTTTAACTGTAGACACATGACCACCATTCAAAACGCACCAATCTCTGAGGAAATGAAAAAAGCATATCTTGATTATGCTATGTCAGTTATCGTAGCTCGGGCTCTTCCTGACGTCCGCGATGGACTGAAGCCTGTTCATAGACGTATTTTATATGCAATGTACAAAATGGGCCTTACCTCAGGAGGAAGATTCTCAAAATCCGCAAAGGTTGTCGGAGAAGTGCTCGGAAAATATCATCCTCATGGTGATTCTCCGGTCTATGATGCACTCGTACGACTTGCACAAGATTTTTCAATGCGATATCCTTTGGTAAATGGCCAAGGTAACTTTGGATCAATTGACGGAGATCCACCTGCTGCAATGAGATACACAGAAGTCAAGATGACCAAAATTGCTGAAGAACTTCTGTATGATATTGAGAAAGATACCATTACTACCGTTGATAATTTCGACGGTACGCTTCAAGAACCAATGTATCTTCCGGCAAAACTTCCCAACATGCTTTTGATGGGTGCAGAAGGAATTGCGGTAGGCATGGCCACAAAAATCCCACCACACAATCTTACCGAAGTTGTCGATACACTCATCACCATGATCGACAATGCAAAATTCTCAGAAATTACTGCAGATACAACAGGAGATACTCCTTTGGAATCTGAAGGAGCCAAAGCCTCTTCAAAAAAAACGACTTCCAACACAAATGATGTTCGTCTCGATACTGATCTTGTTTTTGGAATAGATCTTGATCAAATTCTTACGCACATAAAAGGACCTGATTTCCCAACCGCAGGAAGCATTTATGGCGCTGCAGATATTCGTCAAGCGTACCAAACAGGGCGGGGAAAAATTTTAATAAGAGCAAAAGTAAAGGATGAAGACTATGGAAAAGGAAAAACAGCTATCATTGTCAATGAACTTCCCTATCAAGTAAATAAGGCAAATTTGGTTAAAAAAATCGCCCATTTGGTCGTGCATAAGAAAATTAACGGAATCTCTGATCTTCGAGATGAATCAGACAGAGACGGAATTCGGGTCGTTATTGAACTAAAACGTGATGCCGTATACAAGAAAGTAATAAATAATCTTTATAAACACACCGAACTTCAGACCACATTTCCGGTAAATATGGTTGCCCTTGTTGAGGGAGTTCCCCAAACACTTTCACTCAAATCAATTCTCGAACTTTATATTCATCATCGGGTTAATATTATTCGAAAACGAACTGAATACGAACTTGCACAGGCAAAATATCGTGCACATATCTTAGAGGGATATCTCATTGCACTTGATAATATTGATGAGGTAATTAAAATTATTCGAAACTCAAAAGATGAATCAATTGCTCGAGAGCAATTGATGAAAAGCTTTGGTCTTTCTGAAATTCAGTCACAGGCAATTCTTGACATGCAACTCAAGAGACTAACCGGACTTGAACGAGCAAAAATTGAAGATGAGTTGGCAAAATTAAGAAAATTAATTAGCTATTTGGAGGAGCTTTTGGGAGATGTATTCAAGATTTTGAAAGTAATAAAAGATGAACTCCTTGAACTAAAAAAACAATTTGGTGACGTGCGCCGCACAAAAGTATTTGTCTCAAAACCAGGAGAAATCACTGATGATATGCTCATTGAAAACAAAGAAGTTATTGTAGTTCTTACCAAAGAAGGATATATCAAGCAAGTACCTCGCGAAACATTCAAAGTACAAAAACGTGGAGGAAAGGGAGTCTCAGGAATGACAACGAAAGAAAATGATGATATTTTCTTTATCACAACTGCAATGGCACATGATTATATGTTATTTTTCAGTAATCAAGGACGAGTATTCAAAACACGCGTCTGGGAAATTCCCCTCGGAGCACGTACATCAAAAGGAAAGGCAATTGTAAATCTTTTGACTCTTCGACCAAATGAAGTGATCACATCTGTTCTATCATTTAACGAAGAGCTCTCTCAAAAAAAGGGAACGAATATTTTGATGGTTACTAAAAAAGGACTCATCAAAAAAACTGAATTTAATAAATATGCAAATATTCGAAGCAACGGCTTGATTGCAATCAACTTGAACAATGGAGATGAACTGCTCACCTCATCCCTTACTGATGGACACATGAATATTATGATCATAAGTCGTGGTGGAAAAGCAATTCTCTTCAAAGAAAAAGAAATTAGAGAAACGGGAAGATCCTCACGAGGAGTTCGAGGTATCAGCTTGGGAGCGGGGGATACAGTGGTTGCCGCAGATTTTTTCACTGAAGAAGATCTTAAAAAAGCAATCATGGTAATTCTTGAAAAAGGAATTGGGAAACTCGTAAACTTAAAAAACTTTAATGATCAGCATCGGGGAGGAAAGGGAGTCAAGATCGCTCCAGCTGGAGAGAAAACAGGAAAAGTAGCTTTTGCTCAAATTGTAGAACCAGAAGATAGCACCATTATTATCACAAGCCAACAAGGACAAGTGGTAAAAACGGAAATCAGTAAAATTCCAAAATACTCTCGAACAGCAAAAGGAGTAATATTGATGCGATTTTCAAAGTCAGGTGATAAGGTTGTAAGCGCGACATTTATCTAAACTCAATGATCATTCCGTGTGTTGACATCGTTTCCTATCTTGACGAACAGTTAAAACTGCAGGTTGCTCAGTTGAAGGAAAAAAATATTTCGCCAAAATTGGTGACTATTCTTCTTGGGCAGGCACCAGAGCAACTTTCATTTGTAAGCATTAAACAACGAAAAGCTGAAATGCTGGGTATAGATTTTGAGTTTCTGAATCTCAGCAACACCCCCCCATTCAAAGAATTTTTGGGTCAATTACTACAGATCGCTCAAAATCCTTCAACGACCGGAATAATAATCCAACATCCGCTTCCCGAACATTATGATCTCGAAAAGATGTATACCCTCATTCCTTCTTCAAAAGAAATTGAAGGTCACTTAACCAACTCATATTTTCAATTTCCATTAAGTCTATCAGTACTTTCAGGACTTAAATTTATTTTTTCAAACGAACAAACGCCAGAAAATGCCGTGGTAGATTTTCAAAATGATATACCGTTTTTCAAAAATGTCCTTCAAAATAAGAATATCGTCATTGCGGGAAAAGGTCCAACGGGAGGCAAACCAATCGGAAAATCTTTCGCAGAAATTGGTGTTCCATTTACCGTAGTTGACTCAAAAACTACAAATCCAGATGATATTTTTCGAAGTGCAGATATTATTATCACCGCAACAGGCAGGAAAGTTATTTCTTCAGACAATATTAAACCTGGCGCAATATTACTTAATGTGGGACTTCGAAAAGAGGAGGGCAGACTTATGGGAGATCTTGATGAAAAGAGTATTGATCAAAAAGCTGCGTGGTACAACATTACTCCACGGGGTTTTGGCCCCCTTGATGTTTCCTATTTATATAAAAATCTTCTTCAATCAGCTCGTCTTAATCTTTCTCCCTAAGATATGAAATCAATCTTTGTTATTACTGGCCAAACTGCAACGGGAAAGACAGCTTATGCACTAGAGCTTGCAAAACAAATGAATGGTGAACTGATTAATGCAGATTCTCGACAAATATATAAGAAAATGAATATTGTGACGGGGAAAGATTTGCATCAGACCGATGGCAATTTCATTAAAATTAACAATATTAACAATGGTGATATTGGATATTTTGAAGTGCCCTTTTCAAATACAAAGCTCTGGCTTTATGACATTATTGATCCAAAATATAATTTTTCCGCTCATGATTATAAAAAATGTGCTTTGAATGCAATTGAGCACATCCTCCAACATAATAAAATACCCATTATTGTTGGGGGGAGTTACTTATATATAAAGAATCTTTTATTTGATACTGTCGATATTCATGTCCCACCGAATGAAAAATTGAGAATAGAACTTTCTGGGTTACCCGTTAAGAAACTTCAAACAAAACTGAGTAATATCAATCCTACAATTTTGGATACTATGAATAAAAGCGATCTAAATAATCCTCATCGATTGATACGAAAAATTGAAATTGAAACAACTCAAAAATCATCAATTAAAAAGCCCTCATCTCCGCTTTCTGATGAATACAAAGTCGAAATTATTGGATTTCGACATAAAAATATTCAAGACTTAGGAAAAATTATTGAGAAACGGGTTATTGAACGAATACAAGCAGGAGCAATAGAGGAGACGCAGGGACTGTTACAGTATGGTTATACTTTAGAATCTCCTGGATTGAATGCAATCGGGTACCGTCAAATTATCTCCTTTTTAGAAGGAGCGATAACAATGCAAAATATGATTCAAGAATGGACTACAAAAGAAATTCAGTATGCGAAACGACAGCATACCTTCATGAAACAAAACAAGGATATAGCATGGACTGAGCTATAAATCTATAGTAACATTTTAGTAGTGATGCAATTTTTAAGTGAGTTATGTTCAAAAATAAACGCGTGACATTGCTATTTTCAGTTGTCTTATTTACTTTTGGTGTCATATTTTTTTCCCTTGCAATTCAAAAATATCAGGTTCTCATTCAAAGTCGAGCAGACGGAAATGTCATTTCTATTGATTTTGGCACAACAAATGAGCATGGAGACAAGCTCATGATCGAGATGGGACTACAGTTGTCTGACATCAATGAAACAGCCTCAGTCGACCAAATCATCCAATATTTTGATGGAACTCCAACATTTGTAAGGGTTGTGGATCCCGAACCTGCAATTGTCGATCATGACAATTTTTCTCGATTGCAAGAAAAAGGATTTTTTTGGTATTTTTCTTCAGATACATATGCTGGACTCACTGCAATTGCAGAAAAATATTTTGAAAAATACCCTGATGGAAGGGCAATTCTTGAGTTGACCAATCATGATGTGCGAAGCATTCCCGATACGGAAGCACTTGCTACGCAGTTTCCCCATGCAATATTTTTTGCATCAAATTATATTAATTGGCCACGCGACAAGGTACGCGAATTAGTAACAGAGTCAAACGTGGTACTCACTCATCCGAGTCTTCATGGAGTCAGTTTTTATGCAGATGCAGGTCAAGGATTGGATAATGTTGCTGAAAATGTGGCATTATTTTGGGATACCTTTTTTGATGCTTCAACTGATATTGCAGGAACTTCAGTGAAGATCAATTGGCCCCACAAGAAGTTTAGTCTTGCACTTTCAGAAATTAAAACTGCAAATCCTACAAATGAAGCAGACATCATTAAGGATGAATCCCAAAAATTTGGAATATTATTAAGTGCATTCTTTAATTATGTTCAGATGAGAGGAGACGAAGAGCGCCTTGGTACAAATAATAACATACCCATACGGTACGTTGGCTTGGGAGAGAAATCTGATCTTCGTTCGTCAGCTAAATCAATTGCGAAAGTATTTTCACTTATGTCAAAGGACCAGATGCCCGTTGTATACCCTGACACAGGTTCAGGAACAAATTTACGTGATCAAAAGCCACTCTATGGATTTGTCGCATATAAAGAAGCGATTGGATACCGATTAGTTTTTACAAATACTGGATCTGATGCGATCACACTCCAACTTCCCCGTAATAAGTCATTTGATGGATATACTTCCGTTTCAAATATTCGTGGACAGATCAATGCTATCGAACCAGAAAATAAAATTGTTTTTCAGCCATACGAAGTCATTGCGGTATTTAAGGGCGATCTACCAAATAGTTCCCCAACTCAAACTCAACCCACATTACCAGCCGAAGCAGCAAATCAACTGGTCTGTGATCCGGGGTCAAATCCATATAATTCTGACTCGATGGTAGTGACAAATAATACGCAAGAAACAATTAACAACTTGACGTCGGTGACCTTTCGCTGCAAATATATACCCAATAAGATACGAGAAGGATTTTACAAATGTGAGACATGTGAGGATAGTGATGAGGTAAATAACCCTGACTGTCAGATTGGTATTTATGATCCAAATTCTTCAATTGAGGCATATAGCCTCGCTCCTGGAGAAAGTAAAACAATAAACGTTCGGGCAAACCGATGCGAGATAATTCAATTTGATACGTATAATACGGCTGCCCATGCAGATGATAGCAATCTTGAATGTTACAATATTAGATCGCAACAAACCAATCCTGGACCTCCTGCTCGATGGCCGGGAGGAATTGCGTTTGGAATAAACCAAAACTCAGATGGATATAATGAAACTACTCAGACATGTGCTGCAGTAAGTAATACGCCGGCGCCAACGATTCCAACCAACACGCCTCCGGAGAATGCAACGAGCACACCAGTGCCATCTGAAACGCCAACAATGGTTCCTCCAACTGAAACACCATCTCCAACAAATACCCCGGTGGTTCCAACCGATACTCCACGTCCAACTGAAACACCATCTCCAACAAATACCCCGATTCCTCCAACGTCAACGAGTACTCCAGTACCCCCAACGCCGACTATAGTTCAACAACTTACTGTAGATAAACAGCCACCAGGAAGCACTTCATGGAGTCTGATATTGGTACCGATTGGAATTATCATTCTTGGATTATTGCTTTAATGAGAAAGATTCGGTTGATATAACGATTTATTCATGAAATAATCACTATATATGGCTCTTTCATTTATCACCAAAGTTGAAAAACAACTGGAAAAAAACCACACGCCGCTTGATACCAAAAAGCTATCCGAACCAAAAAAAGCTGCAAATACGCATACTGCGGTAAGCAGTAAAAGCAGTCTGGCCAAAATCCACATACCATTTGAGTTTGATAAATATATCCTTATTGTAGTCGTCTCCATACTGTTTTTCTTATCTGGATTCGGGTTTTGGATATATGTGAATTATTTTATGTCCTAACTACTCACAAACATGGCACAAGTTAAAAAAATCACAAAAAAGAATATCTTCCTTATCTCCGCCATATCTTTTTTTGTGCTTGGCGTGATTTTTTTTTCATTGGCTATACAGAGATACCAAGTACTTACGAGCTCAAGGGCAACTGGCGGCAATCAATGTACCCAATGTAGTGGCTCATGTTCAATAGATGGTCAATTTTGTGAAGAGCCCACTGGAGGATGTGTTGAAGGAAAAAAAGAGCTTAAAATTTATAAATGTGAGGGTGCATCTTGGACATTCAAATACAATCAGGCTGGTGGATCCTGTGCAGGAAATAATGAGTGTAGCTCAGTATCGCCGACCACTGGAGCAGGAACACCAACGGGAGTACAACCTACTCAAGCTCCGCCCCCATCAGGAACATGGAATCAGTGCGATGCTACACAATCCAATAAACCCTGTGGGAGCTGTAGCATAAAAGAAAATGGCATCAGTGTCAACTCTGCTGGATTGAGTACTGTCGCATTTGGATGTCAGTTAATTTGTGATCCAGGTAACTGTCCATCAGGAACATATCAAGTCAATGACACATCATGGTTTTGGTGTTCCGGATCTGAAGGGGGTGTTTGTGTAAATGGAAATAGTGATTTGATTGATAGTGGACATTCAACAAGTAGTGTCGGATCACTTACAATAAGTGATTCTAGCCCAAATGCTACTAATAATGGATTTAGCTGGAGCTTTAGTATTCCGAATTGGACAAACTGTGGCCGAGTTCAAGTCGATGTCAAAATCAACGCAAATGGCGTAAGTCTTGCGGGAGATACAAAAGGATTTGGAAGCGACTGCGACATCCCACCCACCAATACACCACCCCCTGGTTCAACGAGTACACCTACAACACCTCCTGGTACGACAAACACGCCAACAACGCCACCTAATAATACCAACACACCTACATCACCTCCCGGTACGACAAACACGCCAGTACCACCAAATACCAATACGCCACCACCAAATACTCATACGCCAACAAGGGTACCTCCTACAAGTACGCCAACAAAAACACCAACAAACTCGCCTACCAGTACTCCGACAAAGACCGCAACTCCCGTGCCTACCGAAACCCCCGTCCCGACGGCAACACCTGTACCCACTGCAACACCTGTTCCAACAAATACTCCCGTTCCACCAACACCAACTACAGTGGTAATCGCACAAGCTCCGACGGCAACGCCAACACCGGTGACGCAACTTACAGTTGAGAATCAAAAACCAGGAATCACGCCATGGAGTTTGATTCTCGTACCAATTGGACTATTACTTCTTGGATTGCTACTGTAAGCAATATCAATAAGCAAAGCGAAGAAATTAAAATTTATTCAAAAGTGGATGTTTGAGTGTTCTCAATATGTTTGAGTTCACTTTTGGATTAATTTTCGATTTTGAGCGAAGAATCTTATTTGTTGAACAACTTTGTGAAGACTTCTTTTGGAACCTCAACTTTTCCGATCATTTTCATTTTTTTCTTTCCTTCTTTTTGTTTTTCAAGAACCTTTTTCTTTCGACTCACGTCACCGCCACCAACTGTTTTGCCGCCCTTGGTCAAAACATCTTTGCGAAATGGTGATAATCGCTCAGATGCAATAATTTTCCCTTTGTATTGTGCTTGAATTTTAACTTCAAACTGTTGACGAGGAATCAAATCTTTCATGCTTTTAGTAAGATGCATGGCAATTTTTTGTGCACGCTCATGTACGACAATCTGAGAAAATTCTTCAATTTCATCTCCATTCAAAAGAAGTAATAATCGTGAAGCATCTACTATTTCATATCGAAGCATTTCCCAGTCAAATGAAGCATATCCAGAAGTAACTGATTTCAACTGATCAAAAAAGTCTGAGATCATTTCAGCAAGCGGCATTTCATATTCAATAGAGACCTGATTCTTATTGTCCATATGAACAAATGTTGCCCGATGATCTTCACACAACTGCATAATACCACCAAGATACTCTTGGGGAGTAATAATAAGAACTTTGACAATAGGCTCTTTGATTGCATCACCTTCAATTTGATAATCTACCTGTGGGGGGGTGAGAACAAGACTCAAGTTGTACTCTCGCTCAAGACGTTCTCGGATAACATCAGCGTGCAGTAGTCCCAAGAATCCTACCCGATACCCCGCGCCAAGTGCTTGACTGTACATCGGTTTAAATTCAAGCGCTGAATCGGTCAGATAAATTTTCTCAAGAGCTTTCATCAGCCGCTCATAATCTGCTGCATCTGTCGGGAAAAGCGATGCAAAAACCACAGGATTTACTTTTTTATATCCGGGCACCCCAACACTTTTTCCTTGGTCAATGATTGAATCACCAACACGAACATCACGAATATCTTTGAGATTAGTGACAATATATCCGATCTCTCCCGCTGAGATTGCGGATTGCGCCACAAGGTCCGGCGTAAATATGCCAACTTCGGTCGATTCAAAAATCCGATTTCCAATGGCAAGCTTCATTTTCATCCCGCGACGCGCACTTCCTTCAAAAATACGGACAAATGCAATGACTCCTTTGTGCGTATCAAAATATGAATCAAAAATGAGCGCTTTGAGAAGATCATCTGATTCGACAAAATCGGCAAGAGCTGGAGGAGCAGGAATTTTTTCGATAATAGCTGATAATACTTTTTCAACATTTTGTCCGGTTTTTGCAGAAATTTGAATGACTTCTTCTGAAGAGATCCCGAGAAAATCAGAAAGTGCAGTGATTGTTTTTTCAACTTCAGCGTTTGGCATATCAATTTTATTAACAACCGGAATGATCACCAGATTCTTATCAAGCGCTTTGTAGATATTTGAAATGGTTTGAGCTTGAATTCCTTGTGTTGCGTCAACGAGAAGAATCGCACCCTCGACACAGGCCAAGGTTCGGTCAACTTCATAAGAAAAATCGACATGACCGGGGGTATCGATTAAATTCAATATATATTCGCCATATGACATCCTGACAGGAGCAAGTTTGATCGTAATACCACGCTCCCTTGAAATGGGGTTCCGATCAAGCATCTGCTCATCATGTTTATTTTTGTCAATCGTTCCGGTCATCTCCAAAAGACGATCCGCAAGCGTGGACTTTCCGTGGTCTACGTGAGCTATGATTGCGAAGTTACGGATTTGTTTCATAAGGTTATATTGTACACAATAAGCGCACAGGAACAATCGGAATCAAAATGTTATTACAGAAGAATTTTCCCTAGATAATCCGAATAGTAGTAGCTCCTTTTCCTTGCCCCCACAAATCTCCATGAACAACAATAAATTTGCTGTTCCTTTTTTGTTCAATTTTATCCTGTAGAATTCTCACTGCTTGTTTTATTGCTACCATCTCCGCATTAAGACTACTATCAAATTCGTATAAATATGGTCTAATGCCAAAATTTATCGTAAGAGATTCACAGACTTCTTGAGATGGGGCAAACGTATATATGGGTACTTGAGGTCGATATCGTGAGAGAAGCCGTGCCGTATTTCCTGTTTGCGTAAAGACGATAAATCCACTGATGGGCTGTTTTGCAGCAACATATTTTCTATAAAGATTGTATGCGGCGTCACACACCATGGCAGAAGTGTCTTTTGCCGAATATTGAATATAACTTCGAATATCATGTTCAGGCTTTGGTTCATAAAAGAGCGCAGCCTTCCTCATAACATCCACTGTCTTTTCAGGATATTTTCCCGATGCCGTTTCTCCAGAAAGCATAATCGCGTCAGTATGATCATATATTGCATTTGCAACGTCAGAAACTTCTGCGCGAGTCGGTAAGGGGTTACTAATCATTGATTGAAGCATTTGCGTTGCGGTAATGACAAATTTTCCTGCAATAAGACATTTTCTTATCATCATTTTTTGATAGAATGGCACCTGTTCAATGGGAATTTCTACGCCAAGATCACCACGTGCAACCATTATACCGTCGGTTGCATCGATTATTTTATCGATATTATCAAGCGATTTTTGGGTTTCAATTTTTGATATTACAAGACCGGAAACGCCATATTTCTTTGCTTCTTTGCGGAGTGTTTGTATATCGGAAGGAGATCTCACGAAAGAAAGGGCTATGAAATCAACTTCGTGTTTTGCAGCAAGTTTCAGTCCCTCAAGATCACGATCGATGAGAGATGACAGGGGAATCTGTGCACCTGGAATATTTAATGATTTATTATTCAACAGTATCCCATCGGTGTGAGATTTCAAGAAATAATCTTTTCCTTTTTTCACTACTTCAAATGAAAACATGCCATCATCAGCAACAAGAACTTGTCCATGTTTCAAGTGTTCAATAATTTCTGGGTGTGTGATCGAAAGACCTTTCACTCCTTTTTTTTTGTACAATGCAGGTCCAAATATAACTTCTTCATCGATCTTAAGGGATAGTTTTTCAAACGGCATAGTGATTCGAATCTCAGGTCCGGCAAGATCAATAAGTGTGCCTATCGGAACGCCAAGTTCATGTGCAATCGAATTAACGAGCGTTATCCGACTGGCATGCCATTCTACCGTATTATGTTTAAAATTGAATCGAAAAACATTGACTCCTTTATTAATAAGTGAGGTTATTTTTTCCTTGGAATCACAAGCGGGACCAATCGTTGCGATAATTTTAGTTAATTTATTCATAAAGAAGTATTATATCGAGTATTCCGATGAGAAGCAATACAGGACACTGCTTTCTTCAACATTGATATGGTAGTCGTACTTCTTTCTAAAATCACGTTCCTTCGTTCCAGCTGTTGAGGTATTTGACCTGTTCTTTTGTCAAAGTATCGATCTGAATTCCCCGGCTTTTGAGCTTAAGACGTGCAATTTCAGTATCAATTTTTGCCGGAAGCGAATATACCTTGTGCTCAAGTTTATTTTTATTTTTCCAGATGTATTCAGCTGCCAATGCTTGACCTGCAAAACTGGTGTCCATAACCGATGCAGGGTGTCCATCTGCTGCGGCAAGGTTCACGAGTCGTCCCTCTCCAACGAGGTAGACGATCTTTTTTCCGATCAAATACTCATCGACCATTGGTCGCACTCTTCGTACTTTTTGAGACATTTTTTCAAGTGCTTTTTTGTTGATTTCGACATCAAAATGTCCTGATTGTGCAAGAATGATGCCATCTTTCGCAACCTTCAAATGACGTCCATCGATCACGTGTTTATCTCCAGTAGCAGATACGGCAAAATCAGCTATCTTAATAGCTTGAGATAGTGTCATAACTTGATATCCATCCATCACTGCTTCGAGTGCTTTGATCGGATCGACCTCGCACACGACAACAAGCGCTCCCATTCCGCGTGCTCTCATGGCAATACCGCGCCCACACCATCCATAGCCACATACGACAAACACACTTCCTGCAATAAGCTTATTTGTTGATCGCATAAGTGCATCAATCGTTGATTGACCGGTCCCATATCGATTATCAAACAGATGTTTGGTCAAATTATCATTTACTGCCAAAACGGGGATTTTTAGGGCAGCATCTTTTTCCATTGCTTTGAGTCTGATAACGCCGGTTGTTGTCTCCTCAGTTGAGCCAGTAACTTCTGATAACTGTTTTATTCGTTCAGAATGCAAGATACTTACTAAGTCAGCACCATCATCCATGGTTTGATTTGGATGAACATCAAGAACTTGGTTTAAGTGCTGGTAATATGTTTTGTTATTTTCACCTTTGATCGCAAAAACAGGGATTTTAAAATCCTTGACGAGTGAAGCCGCAACCTCATCATTAGTCGATAGGGGATTGCTGGCACAAAGATACACATCAGCTCCTCCTGCCTTCAAAGTAATCATAAGGTTTGCTGTTTCTGAGGTAACATGAAGACAAGCTGATAGCTTTACTCCTTTCAGTGATTTATTTTTTTTAAATCGTTCCCGAATCTGCCTTAGAACGGGCATGTCTTTTTCTGCCCATTCAATGCGGTTTTTTCCACTTGCAGCAAGAGATACATCTTTGATATCGTATTTCATTTTCATTTTATAAAATAATAATTATTTACTGACGGATAATGATACTGCTCGAGATAAAACATCTGCTGAGCTTGGTGAATGATTCACTGTTCCCACATGGTTTATTGCAAAGCTCGCCAAGGCATTTCCCATCTTGAGCGAATCTTCAAGAGCCAACCCTTCAAGAAGTCCACCAATGAAACCTCCGCGCCATGCATCTCCGGCGCCGGTTGGATCGATAATTGAGTCGATAGCACATCCTCCAACGGTGAGATCTTCCGCTGCAGATTGGAAATGAATCCCCTGTGCACCAAGTGTTGTAATGAGTCCTGAGTCTTTCGAAATAATATCCAAGAGTGGTTTTTTTAATCGCCGCTCAATCTGTGCTATTTCATAGTCATTTCCCACAATATATGTGGCGGATCGAATACCCGCCTCAAGATCTTTATCTGAGATGAAAGTGAGAGACATTCCTGGGTCATAAAGATATGCGATGTTTTTTTCAATACAATAATTTTGCACATGGAGAAACGCCTCCGAGTGATTTGCCGAAATGACAAACAGGGGAGCACCTTTTGAATATTTGTCAAAGTTGATATCTTTTCCTCGTACTCCTGCGCCGTAATAATACCCCCAAATTTGATTATCGGCCTGATCGGTCATCACTTTTCCCGTCGAGGTATAGAGCGTGTTGTCAATAATCGAGCTGGAAAAATCTATTTTTTTTTCAGCAAACATACGAGTAATGGCATCATGATCTTTGCCCATTGCTCCAAGCACCGAAACCTTTGCAGAAGTGCTTATAGATATGTTGTAGGCAATATTTGTAGCAGTTCCACCGAGGTGTTTTGCCAGTTTATCAACGACAAATGAGACATTGATTTGATGAAGTTTTTCTGGATGAAAGTGATCCTTGAACATTCCAGGGAAATCCATGATTTCATCGTATGCAATTGATCCGGTGACAACTGCAGAGGAAAATGAAGGTTGTTTCATGATTGATGAATAAAAATCAAAATACTATTATACACGTTATTGAGAAAGATCCTTAATTCCTTGCAGGGCAACTTCGTTCGTTGGCTCCAGTTCAAGTGTTTTTCTAAATGCTTGAAGTGCCTGTTCATTATTTCCCTCACTTCGATATACGACTGCAAGATTTGCATAGAGTTGAGGGTTGTCTGGGTACACTTCAATTGCTTTTAATGTATATTTTTCTGCTGTTTCAAAGTCTTGTTGCTCAAAATGTATGGCCGCAATATTTTGATATGATTGCCACAATGCAGGATTGAGTTCTGCCGCTTTCAGATAATATTTTTCCGCTTCTTCAACTTTTCCGGCTTGTCGAAATATATTTGCAAGATTGTGATGCGCATCCGGATATCCAGGGCTTAATTCAATAGCACGACTAAATTCCTCCGCTGCTTTTTGGAGATTCCCGTTGCGGGCATAGTAATCCCCAAGATTGTTGTGGGTTTTTGGATCTGAAGGAGAAGCCTTTCCCGTTGCAATCCACAATTTGTCTTCATTTTGCCAGTCAATATTACGGACAATGGTACGCACTGAAAAAGACAAGAGAAGAACAGTGAAAATAATATACCCAACCGTTTGATATATTTTACTGTCAATGAGTTTGTAGAGAAGCACCGACAATGCAAAATAAAGACCAATAGAACCTAAATAAGAATATCTTTCTGCAACAATCCATGACAAACCGAATGGGTTTAAGGTTGGGAGCAATGTAATAATGAAAAAACAGAGCCAAAAGAAAACAGATTTATTTTTGCGATAGCTGACAATTACAACGCCAAAAAAAAGCAATGTCAGGCTTAGCAAAAATAAAAACTGAATCAGTGGAAAGCGGAATTCTGATTGATAGAGAGTGAGGTGTCGTGGCCAAATAAATAATTTGAGATACGTGCCGAGTGCACTGGGTATTTGGTAGAAAGGATTTTCAATCGATACTTTTGCCGACACGCCCTGTGATACTGCCAAGTATTCGATTCGTTCTTGAATTCGGGTGAGAATAATCAGACCCCATATAAATGACACCGTAAAATATGAGCTTAAAATGAGTACATTTTTTCGTAATGATCCAAAGGTAAATTCATACAATCCAATAATGAAGGGAAATACAATTACTTTTTCAGATGCAGATAACGCAAAAATGAATGCAAGAATTGAATAAATTATATATCGTTTTAATTTTTGCGATTTAAATCTGAGATAAAAATACAACGATACAAGAATACCAAATCCTGCCTGAGCATAAATCCCACCTGAAATCCACGTCACCGACTCACTCATCATGGGATGTACTGCCGCAAAAGATGCAACAATAAACGGCAAGTATTTTTTCTTTGAGAAATAAGGGACAATCAAATACGTCATCCAGACAAATCCCATATGGAAAATTAAATTCCATATTCTAAATACAAACGGGGTAAGTCCACCAATTTTGTATGAAATCAAGTACTGAGCCGCACGAATAATAAATGTTGGGACAGTAAATAAATAACCAGGTTCGTTAAATGCACTCTCATTTCGGAGTATGGCATATACATCATCTGATACAAAATCAGCTCCAAATCCATTAGCATAAGCAATTATGATAAACAAGAGAAGGAGGATAAAGTAAGGGATGTGCTCTTTGAAAATAAATTGAGATTGTTCTTGAGTATTTTCTTCTGAAGTCAAGACAAGTCTTTTATTATTTGTTATATGCTGAAGGATCAAATCTTCAGGAATTTTTTTTCGTTGCGAAATCATTTCTATCGATTCTTTCGGATAATGTTTCTGTATGTATCTTTTTTGAGAGTACGTCAACTTCATAGTATCCATTGTAGCGCGTTGTATCCAAAATGCAAAATGATCTGTTTGCATATAGAATATGATATGCAAAAAGTGTCGGTCATAATCCCTACTAAAAATTCAGGAAAAACAATTCGAAAGTGCATACTGGCAATTAAGAAGCAATCATACTCAGCTATTGAAATCATTGTTGTGGATAATTTTTCCACTGATAATACACTCGCCATTGCAAAAAAATATGCAGACAAGGTTTTTTCTGCAGCCCCTGAACGAAGTGCGCAGCGAAATTATGGGGTACAAAAATGTACGGGAGCATTTGTTATGTTTGTCGACTCCGACATGTATGTAAGTCGGAATGTCATAAAAGAATGCGTTGAGGGATTGACGAAAGAATATATTGGGATATACATTCCTGAAAAAATTCTGGGAAATTCATTCTGGGCAGAAGTGAGGAATTTTGAACGGGGATTTTATAATAGTACGTGCGTCGATGCTGCTAGATTCTTGAGAAAAAAGGATTTTGAAAAACTGGGAGGGTTTGATGAAAACTTAAGAGTTGCAGAGGATTGGGATTTTGATCGGAGGCTTCGAATGATTGGCAAAACAAAAGAAATTTACGCACATGTGTTTCATGACGAATCTTCGTTTGCTATAAATAAATACATTGGGAAGAAAAGGTCTTATTTTGATGATCTTCAAATCTACCAAAAAAAATGGGTTGGTCATCCTGAAGTCAAAAAGCAAATGGGGATGTGGTATCGGATGGTCTGGGTATTTATTGAAAACAATAAATGGAGGCGACTTTTCAGACATCCTATCCTTTCTGTAGCAATGTTACTCCTAAGGACAATGGTTGGTTTTGAATTTCTGCTCTCGAAAATCAAACTTAACAATAATCAATTAGTAGAAATGAGTAAAAATCCAACCAGTAAAACGTGGGATGCTCAATGGAAACATTATAATTTAGCTCCTTTTTTCAAGCCAAATCATAAAGTTATTCAGGAAATCGTTCGGTGCTTTGATGGAGATGTGGAGAATAAAAAAATACTCGAGATCGGCGCAGGTTCTGGGTGTGATATCCTTTCTTTGTCCAAAAGGGGAGCTTGCGGATATGCATTGGATTTCTCTTCTGAATCAGTCAAAACAATGCGGTACTGGTCGAAGAAAACAAAAACAAATATCATTATCAAACAGGGAGATATTAGAGAATTACCATATGACAAGCCACTGTTTGATATGATCTATTCTGTCGGACTCATGGAGCATTTTGAAGATCCCATTCCGTTACTACAGAAGCAATTATCATTACTAAAAATGGGGGGACTTCTTCTTATTGACGTACCACAAAAGTACTCATTGTATACGATTGCAAAACACATACGAATGCGTCTCGGAACGCATCCATTTGGGTGGGAAACAGAATATTCACTCGGAGAGCTGAGGAAAATTTCTGAAAAATTAAATACAAAAATAGTAAGATTTTATGGAAGAGATCTGGATATCATACAAAAAATTCCAATTCAAATTCGTCCTCAAATAAACACTATTTACCAAAAAACGGTAGAAAATTCATGTATTTCACCGTACATAAGTCTTTCTATTGGAATGATTGTGAAAAAATAAGAATCTTGAGTGCCAATTACATATGAAGAGTCCATCAGCAAAAAAACATAAAACAATTTCTCTCGTCGTACTTAACTACAATGGGCGTCAGCATCTTGACGAATATTTCACCTCAGTATTTTCACAAACATTGCTGCCTGATGAGGTAATCATGTTTGATAATATGGGAACCGATGGCAGTCGCGCATTTGTTCAGAAAAAATTCCCATCGGTCAAAATCATCACCGAAGATCGATTCAATACCGGAACGGCGCCTGCATATAACACGGCTATTCACCACGCATCGGGTGAGTACATAGTCTTACAATCAAATGACATTGTTTTAGATACAAAATGTATTGCAGTTCTCTATAAGAATCTTGAAGCTGATACAAAGATTGGGATTGTTTCAAGCATAACCATACGATATCCAAACAAAAAACTGGGTAAGTTTATTGTTGATCAGGCAGGTGGACTTATGGATACATATGGATTTGGTATGCAGAATTATCCTCAAGTGCCGGTGAAAGATATTCCTGACACCGAAGAAGTATTTTTTGCTTACGGCGACTCAATCATATTTCGGAGAGACGTTTTTAATAAAATTAACGGACTTGATGAACGAATGTTTATGATCCATGATGATATTGATTTGTCTTGGCGCATGCGACTTCAGGGATACAAAATAATCTATGCAAAACATTCATTTGTATATCATAAAGGAAGTGCAACAATCGGCTCAAATCTTGATCGTCCCCATATACGATTCTTGAGTGAACGAAATGGTATCCGTTGCTTTATTAAAAATATTTCTCCTCAGCGATTTATTAGGACATTACCCCTGTATATTATTTTATTGTGTGGTGAGATGGGATACTTTGTATATCGAGGTAAATTTCAGTTATTTTTTGCAGATGTTTGCGCTATTCTTTGGAATCTTTGGTATCTTCCAGAAACGCTCCGTATGCGAGCCCGCATTCAATCCAGTACAAAAAGAAGCAATGTAGACACGCTTTTTTATAACAAAAGTTTCAAACTCATGCTCTTTAAAAATTTTAGTAAATCACTTTGAAATCTCGTTTAGATTATTAAGATACTATTTAGTACAATGTTTTAACTTTTATGAAAGTTTCAGACTACATCGTTTCCTATCTTGAATCAATAAACGTTTCTTCTGTGTTTGGTATAACAGGCTCAGTGATTGCTGATATTCTTGATTCTTTTCATGGAAGAGTTAAGATAAGGCTGTATCATCCAATTCATGAACAAACTGCCGCCATGGCGGCACATGCATATTCGATGGTGAGTGGAAAAATTGGCGTCGCAATCTCTACTTCAGGACCAGGGGCAACCAATCTTCTCACCGGTCTTACCTGCGCTTGGTATGATTCGATTCCTGCTCTTTATATCTCAGGTCAGGTGAATAGCAATTTCACCAAAGGCAAAAAATCAGTACGACAGATGGGATTTCAAGAAACAGATGTCATAGGCATGGTCAAATGTGTCACAAAATATACGACGATGATCACCGACCCTTCAATGATACGCTATGAACTTGAAAAAGCAGTTTATTGTGCGACTACAGGACGCCCTGGTCCCGTGCTTCTTGATATTCCCATTGATGTGCAGCGGGCAGAGATCGATCCAAAAAAGTTGAAAGGGTTTATCCCTGAAAAATCCTCAAAAACAAAAACTGTTTCAACAAAAGAAAAAATAAAAGAATATATCAAAGACCTCAAAGAAGCCAAACACCCCGTCGTACTTGTTGGTGGGGGCGTAACGCATGCGAATGCGATCAAAGAGGCGTGCAAACTTTTCAACTATTTGAAAGTTCCGACAGTACTGACCTGGGTTGGGATTGATACTCTCCCCGAAGCACACCCACTCTATCGTGGACGAATTGGCACTTATGGCCAACGTGGGGCAAATATTACCTTTCAAAATGCTGATCTATTATTATCTCTTGGATCTCGTCATGATGGAAGACAGACCGGTGGTCGTCTCGACAGTTTTGCCCGTGAAGCAAAGAGATATATAGTTGATGTAGATCCAGGAGAACTCAAAGATCAGCCAATCAAAGGCCATGTAAATATCGAGTCTGATCTCAAAGAATTTATTCCAATTCTGACCAAGGCAGTTCAATCGGAAAAAATTCCTTCGTTTTCTCAGTGGCTCACCGAGACAAAAGAATGGCAACTAGAGTTCCCGACCGTTCTTCCAAAATATGATAAACCAAAACGAAGAGTGCACTCCTATTCCTTCATGAAGAAATTATCCAATAATATGAAACGCGGAGATATTATTGTCGGCGACTGTGGGGGAAATATCGTGCCGCTGGCACAGGCATTTGAAGTGAAGAAAAATCAAAAACTTGTCACCTCTTGGTCACATAGCCCAATGGGGTATGCGTTTGCAGCCGCAATCGGAGCATATCTTGGGAAGAGTTCAGAAACAAAAAATGTCGTCTGCACAATCGGGGATGGAGGAATGCAGGTGAATATTCAAGAGCTTCAAACCTATAAGATGTATAACATTCCCGTAAAAATCTTTGTTCTCAACAATGAGTCGTATGGGATCATCATGCAGTACCAAGATACCTACTTAAACTCGCGGTATGTGGGCTCTGCACCTAAGTGGGGATACACCTACCCTGATTTCAGAAAAGTTGCAGAAGCCTATGGCATCAAGACTGAACAAATTCGCACAAACGGTGAAGTTGAAGTAAAAATTAAAAAAGTACTTACCATGAAAGGACCGGTCATCTGCGAAGTCATGCTCGAGAAAAAAACGGTTCTTGAACCACGTCTTGGTTGGAATACCGGAATTGAGGATCAGTTTCCAAATTTGGACCGAGACGTATTAAAGAGTCACTTGTATGTGAAGCCATATAATCCAAAGTAATCTCTCCTATGAATTCCATTATTCAAGAAGATATCGATCAAATTATCAAGCAGATTGATTTGAAGCCATTGAAAGGCAAGAATATTCTTCTTACTGGTTCAAATGGTCTGCTCGGTAGATACATCGCAATGATTGTTTCACTGCTGAATAAAAAGTATGATTATAAAACGAAGCTTTACTGTTTGAGTCGCCATCCTCCAAATAATGATATTGCATCTCTAGCAAATAATGATAACAATATCATCCCTCAGTCAGTCGATCTCTCAAAGTCATTTGTATTTACAAAAAAAGTGGATTTTATTCTTCATGCGGCATGTTATGCTCAACCACAGAAATTTATTGAGAACAAATATGAAACCATAGAATTGAATGTCAACACAACTCATTCACTTCTTAACATTGCGAAAAAAAATAACGCACGGTTTTTATTTTTTAGTTCAGCAGAGGTGTATGGCGATATTCCAAAAGATCAAATTCCCGTATCAGAGAAATACAACGGCAGTGTCGATACCGCACAAGTCAGATCGATATACGCTGAGTCTAAACGCCTTGGAGAAACTATCTGCTCAATGTATCGGCGAGATGAAGACGTGACTGCGGTCGTTGTCCGCCTATCTCATGTCTACGGACCGGGTATTTCAACTATCGACAAGCGCGTGATGGGTGAATTTATTCGAAAAGCACTTGAAGATAAAGTTATAATTCTTAAAGATCAGGGGGCTGCGATAAAAACGTGGGGATATATTGCCGACATAATACCGATGATTCTCAACGTACTTATTTATGGAACAGAGTGTATCTATAATGTCGGAGGTATTGATACAATGAGCATAAAAGAATTGGCTGAAGAAATTGGCCGTCAAACAGATGCGACGGTTGTTGTTCCTCGATTAGACGGAGAAAATCACCAGGGCGCACTCGATCCTCAGTTTGTGAAGCTGGATATATCAAAATACTCGAAAGAATTTGGTCAAACAAAATTCACCGCATTTTCAGAAGGTATACGACGGACGATTGAGTGGAATAGAAATCATTAATAAAACAATATGAAGAAAGAGGCTTTTTTTTGGAAACTTCAAGATAATATTCTTGATAAAGAAAATAAACAGACCTTGATCAAATTCATACAATCAACTGATCGCTTTACCCAATTTGAAGAAGTAAAAAAATTTGAAAAAGAATGGTCTGCATGGCAAGGAAGGAAATACAGTGTATTTGTAAACTCAGGTAGCTCAGCAATCTTAGTAATAATATCTGCTCTCAAAGAATATTATAAATGGGATAAAGATACTGAAATTATTGTTCCGGCAATAACGTGGATTACTGATATTTCAGTACTCCTTCAACTCGATCTAAAACCAGTATTTGTCGATGTAAATCTTGACGATTTTTCATTTGATTATGATGATTTAAAATCGAAAATTACGACAAAAACAAAGGCAATATTCCTCACGCATCTTATTGGATTTCCCGCAGATATTAATAAAGTAAAGACTATTATTGGTAAGAAAAAAATACATCTTATTGAAGATTGTTGTGAATCGCCAGGAGCTACTGTTTCACGAAAAAAAGTAGGGAATCATGGATTGGTAAGTTTGTTTAGTTTTTATTGGGGACACCATATGACGACCGTTGAAGGGGGAATGATTTGTACCGATAATAAAAAACTGTATCATCTATTTCTCCTCAAACGCTCCCATGGTTTGGCCCGAGAGTTGCCAAAAAAACTTCATCAATATTACAAGAATAAACACAAAGACATTGATTTTAATTTTCTTTTTCTTACGAACGGTTTCAATGTGAGAAATACCGAGCTTAATGCAGTACTCGGCAGTTCTCAGTTAAAAAAACTTGATGAGTATATTGAAAAAAGAAACAAAACATATGATACATTTTCGAATATTATCAGCAAGTATCCTGCGTATTTATTCACGCCCACAAGCGGCGGGATATCCTCATTTTCATTGCCATTTATTTTAAAAAAACAATATATTAAAAATCGTCTTCAAAAATTTCTTATAAAAAATGGCATTGAGACACGACCTATTATTGGAGGGAACTTGCTTCGCCAGCCATTTTTAAAGGCAGAATTTAAAAATAACGGATTTCCCCATGCAGAATTTCTGCATAAGAATGCTTTTTATATTGGTAACAATCAATTTGTTGATACGATAAAATTAAGAAGGCTTAAAGATCTACTGGATATATTTTTTACCACTCCAAAATATATTTCATATGAATAAATCATCAAAAATATACATTGCGGGACACACCGGACTTATCGGCAGCGCTCTTGTTCGTAAATACCAAAAAGAAGGCTATATAAATATTCTTACAAGAACTCATCAAGAACTTGATTTAACCGACCATAAAAAAGTTACTAATTTCTTTCACAAACAGACGCCTGAATATGTTATTTTAGCTGCGGCAAAAGTTGGCGGAATACAAGCAAATAGTGCGCACCCAGCACAGTTTTTAACTGAAAATATATTAATACAAAATAATGTGATTTTATCTGCTCTTAAATATGGAGTAAAAAAGTTATTGTTCATTTCTTGTGGATGTGCGTATCCAACAAATGCAAAGCAACCAATAACGGAAGAGTATCTTTTGTCGGGAAAGCTCGAGCAAACAAATGAAGGATTTGCGATTGCAAAAATTGCCGGCATGAAACTTTGCGAAACAATCAATCTTGAATACAAGAAAGATTTTATTTCAAGCATTGCAGCAAACACATATGGAGAACAGGATCATTTTGACGAAAAAAGATCACATGTCATATCAGCTCTCATAAAAAAGTTCCATCACGCAAAAATTGAAAAACTTCAGAATGTAGCTATTTGGGGAACGGGAACGGCACGTCGAGAATTTATCTATGTTGATGACCTTGCAGATGGATTACATATACTTATGCAGGAATACTCTGACCCAAATACTATCAACGTGGGAAGTGGTCAGGAATTCACCATCAAACAATTGAGTGAAATGATCCAAAACGTTGTCGGGTATGAAGGAGAGGTAACCTTTGATTTATCAAAGCCAGATGGGATGAATCGAAGAATATTTGATAGTAGTAAGATTAATAATCTGGGATTTAAACCACAGGTATCATTTGAAGAAGGGATCAAGCGTACTTATGAATATTATCTTTCTATGAAAGTTCCACAAACACCATGAATATATTCTCAAAATTAATTGCATATTTTCTAAAGCTTCCTGCGCAACTTAAGGGTATGAAGTTTGGCCCAAACAGCTTTATCGGACCCGGATATGATTTTATCTTTTTGGATTTGAGCAATGTTGAGGTAAAAAAGAACGTTATGATTGGAAAACGCGCATGGCTTCAGACTGTTGATTCAGGAAAGATTTTAATAGGTTCAGGAACACACATTGGGCGTGATGTTGTTCTTTCTGCACGAAATGAAATAACAATCGGTGAAAATTGCCTCCTTTCGTATCGCGTTTCAATTCTTGATCACAATCATAATCTCAATAGATCTGAGAATTCACCAATGAAAAGTGGACTCACTCCGGGTCAAAAAATAACAATTGGAAACAACTGTTTTATTGGAGCAAATGTGTGCATTACAAAAGGGGTGACTCTTGGAAGCCACTGTGTGGTTGGAGCAAATAGTGTCGTGACAAAATCATACCCTGATAATTCAATAATCGTTGGAAATCCTGCACGGAAAGTTAAATCACTTTGAATGAAAGAAGCTCTCATCTCTAAATTATCTTCAAATAGGGGATCGTTATGATAAACTGCCCACCACGTTCACGAAACTCCTTGTTTTTTTCGATAATTTCTTTTGCAAAATTCCACGACAGAAGCAGTGCATAGTCAGCAGTATTGGTAATTACTTCAGTTTCTGAATAAATGGGGATATGCGTGCCAGGTGTATATTTTTCCTGTTTGTATGGCGTAGAATCAACAATATAATCAAGAATATCGGTTGAAATATTGCAGTAATTGGTCAAAACATTTCCCTTTGCTGAAGCGCCATATCCGATGATAGATCGGCCCTCTTTTTTTATTCGTTTTAAGAAATGAAGCAAATCGCGTCTTATCACTTTTACTCGACGAGCAAACTCATCATACGTGGATCGTAAGTGTAATTTTTTTAGATTTTCCTCAGATACAAATTTTTCAACCCGGGGATGGATTTTATATTCGCTGTCAACATGTGCGGTAAAAATGCGTACTGTTCCGCCATGAACACTTTGTTTTTTGATATCAACAATTTTGAGATTATATTTTTCAAACAATTTCATCAGTGGTCGGATGGATATGTAGCTTAAGTGCTCATGATAAATCGTGTCAAATTCATTATTATCCAATAAATCAATAAGGTATGGCGCTTCCATGACAAATAATCCTACTGGGTGAAGCAATTTTTTTATACCTTTCATAACACTATGAAGATCATCAATATGAGCCACGACATTTGTTGCAGTGATCACTTTGGCCAAGCCATATTTTTCCCGTACCATTACTGCCATATCTTCATTGAAATATCCGGGAATTGTTTTTATGCCACGTTTATTTGATTCTTTTGCCAAATTTTCAGCAGGGTCAATACCAAGAACGTTCAGGTGTTTCTTTTTGAAAAATGAAAGTAATGTCCCATCATTACTTCCAATATCAATGACCAGATCATTTTTGCGTGGGTTCATTGTTGAGATAATATCTGCAGCCATTTTTTGAAAATGATCAACCATAGTTTTGGACACCGATGGAACATACAGATAGTTTTTGAACATTATTTCAGCGGGGATCGTATGAGTAAGTTGTACCAACCAGCATGATTCGCACACGCAGACTTTCAGAGGATAATGAAGTTCTTCTTTTTTGAGATCACTCTTTTCAAGAAATCCATTGGGAATGGGCATTGATCCAAGAGAGAGGAAAGGATATAATTTTGAAGAGGCACACATTCGACAAGTAGTTCGTCGGTAATCACGGGTGGAAACCTTCTTTTTTTGGTGCCTTCTCATAGTACAATTATACTGAAAAAGTATCATACTATGAGCACTTCAAAAAAACCATTAGTAAGCGTAGGAATGCCTGTTTGCAACGGGGAAAAATATATCCAAGAATCATTGGAATGCATTCTGAATCAAACATATACCAATCTTGAGATTATCATTTCTGACGATTGCTCAACCGATCAATCCTATAAAATTCTCAAATCGTATTCAAAAAAAAATAAGCAAATCACATTGATTCAGCAAAAAAAACGAATTGGATCAATCAACAATTTTAATTATGTCTTGAAACAGGCACGGGGAGAATATTTTACTTGGGCAGCACAAGATGATATTCATGACAAAAAATTTATTGAAAAATTGCTCGAAACCCTGTTGAAGGACAGGAGTATAGCCCTTGCAATGAGTGATTATCGAAATCTTCACCAGGGCAAAACCTACAAAATTTATGATCCCCCAACTCACAAGCTGACTTCAAAAGTTGATTCATTACAGTATTTTCTCCAAACACATAATCTCTCAATGTTTTATGGGCTTTATCAGACACAAATTCTTAAAAAAATCGGTGGCTATCATGCTGACTTCAGGCCGTATTTTAGAAGCAGTGATTTTTTGATGATATTCAAAATGCTCCTCTTGGGAAAACTACGTTTTATTGATACTGTGCTGTTCTACAAACGAGATACGGGAATGTATACCGATGAGTTTTCGAATGTACAAAAAAAACCAATGAACATTCTGGTTAATAAAATAATGCGGTATGCATTATTTCCGATTCATTATGTTTTTGATTATATTTTTGGAATCAATTATTTGGTAAGTTCGGACTTGACGATGGTTGATAAAATTCGAGTCAAAGTATGGCTCACAAAATGCACGCTAAGACTTTTTGGGGGATATATAATCAAATCAACGAAAGGAAGCATGATATTAATTTGCAGAATAGTTGGGATATGAAAAAAATTATCGTATTTTTAAATGCATATAGTCAGGGGATAAGTGGCGCAGACAAAATCTGTATTGAAACCTGGAAACATCTGGATGAGAAGCATATCACGGTAATGACATCACCTGAAGGGAAGAAGATGTGCGATAATTTCGGTCTCAAAGCCCGATTTGTCATAACAACTTCTGAACAAGTTTTTCAAAACCCAATCCAAACATATCTGAAACGAATTATCTTTGGCATCTGGAATGCTATCACCTCTTCACAGCAAGATATTTTGTATTCATCATCTGATCAACTTCCCGATATTCTTCCGGCTCTTATTTTCAAACTGAGAAATAGAAATGCGCAATGGATTGTGCGGAGTTATCATACAATTCCAAATAAACGACCCGTATCCCATCACGCGCAAAAGCTGAGTTGGCTCCTCATAAAAACTTTTGCAGCAACCATTATTACTGCAAGCACATTGATGGAGAGAAAGTTAATACAACATGGTTTTTCATCAAAAAATATGTACATTGTTTACCCAGGAATTTCTGAACCAAGAATCATGAGGAAAAAAACGATATATAAATATGATGCGGTATTTATGTCGCGACTTCACTCGTCAAAAGGTATTTTTGATCTCATTTCAATTTGGAAAAACGTTACAAAAAAACTCCCAAATGCTACACTTGCTATTATTGGAGTCGGAGAAAAACAAACAATTCAGAAACTAAATCATACTATTAAAATAAATAATCTTCAGAACTCTATCAAGCTTCTCGGACATCAATCTGATGAAAAAGCACAAGAGATTATTTCGAGGAGTCAAATGTTTGTGTTTCCAAGTCATGAAGAAGGATTTAGTCTGACAATCGCTGAGGTACTACTCATTGGGATACCAATCATAGCCTACGATCTTCCGATTTATCAAGATGTATTTCCCA
>Ga0210006_1000621_pt1 | contig 27393 bp, 22 predicted proteins | sample CryGey02umfilter_2_FD_185452 | JGI IMG/M metagenome (GOLD analysis project Ga0210006, IMG submission 185452) | Groundwater microbial communities from aquifer in Utah, USA - Crystal Geyser 4/10/14 0.2 um filter (SPAdes) (version 3) | ecosystem: Environmental > Aquatic > Deep subsurface >... | reverse complement strand
GGTAAAGAATAGTGGATAGGTAATAAAGCGTGCAACTATAACATCTGTGTCTACTTCTGTCAATAGCCAATTTTTGCATAAAATATATCGACATAGCTTAAGCTACTTTTGTCTCATACACAAGCGCAATACCGAGCGAACGCAATGCGCTATGTCAATACATTTTATGCAAAAATTACACATGTAAAAACAGATATATTTATATGATTTTTACGCCAGCTTTTTCAAGGATTTTTTTCAGTTTGTGCATTGGGAGTCCAACAACATTGAAATAATCGCCTCGGATTTTTTTGATAAAAAGTCCGCCGATTCCTTGGATTGCGTAGCCCGCCGCCTTGTCTGCGCCTTCTCCATGGCTGATGTATGCGGCGATTTCTTTTTCCGTGATGCAATCCATCTCTATATATGTGACTTCCGTGTCCGTGTACATCTTGTTTTCGGCAGTATCTATCACACAAATCGCTGATACCACTCTGTGAGTTGTGCCGTTTAGAAGGTTTAGAATTCTTTTTGCGTCTTGCTTGTTTTTTGGCTTACCGATGATGTGTTTTTTGTATGCGACGACTGTGTCCACACCTATTACTATCGAATTTTTGTGTTTTTCGGCAATGTCGTTGGCCTTGCCGATCGCATTATGTAGAGCTAAACGGGCTGGGCTTATATGTGTTTCTTTTTCTTCAAAACTGCTCGGATGGATTTCGAATTTAAGTCCTACCGCAGATAGAAGCTCTTTTCTTCGCGGACTTAATGATGCGAGAATTATTTTTTTCATATAAATTGTTGACTAGTGTGTTTTATTGCCGTAGAATCGCACCGCTTATTATTATATTAAATCTAAAAAAATGCCAGTAATTCAGTCAGCAAAGAAGCAAATGCGCCAGAGTTTGAAGAAAAGAGAGCGAAATACTCCTGTGCGTACAGAACTTAAATCAGTATTCAAAAAAATGCTTCAATTTATAAAAGACGGAAAAATTGAAGAAGCTGAAAAGTTCATGACTAAGGCTTATTCTGTGATCGATACTGCGGCAAAAAAGAACCTTATTCACAAGAACAACGCCGCAAGAAAGAAATCAAGATTAGCTAGAAATTTAGCGGCTATAAAGACTAAATAAAGAAGATTAATCGAAATTTTGGATGACAGACATGTGTCCAAAATTTTTTGTTTTATTTTAAGAGTTTATTGTTTATAATGCGATTCAGTTTAGACGATTCGAGTGTTCGTTAACAAATGGGTCTGTAGCTCAGCTGGTTAGAGCAGTCGGCTTAAGGACGGCATGGCTAAGGCGTATTTTGCGCTAAGCTTTGCGGTCGATGGGCTGCTTGAGAGGCAACTTTCAAGTATAACTTATCAAATTCGGTGAAACCTAAACTTATGGCTTTTGGCCTCAAGCATGGCAATACCGAGCCAAGGTCCGATGTAAAATCGGACAAGGTGTAGAGACTAGACGGTAAGACTCCCTTGTGGAGGAAGGTATAGTCCAGATTACAAACCCGAAAGGGGTCACGAAAGTGATAGTGAAATGCATAACCGATTGGTCACAGGTTCAAGTCCTGTCAGACCCACCAAATATTGCAAAAAAAGTGGTTTCCGTATTGATACGACTTAAAAAAGACCTTCCTTTCGAAAGGCCTTTTTTTGTTGTATTTATGCTGCTTTCTTTTTTGCAATTAGGCAGGCTTCATTGCCTTGAGCTGATTCGCTCGGATTTCTTCTATGCTTTTTCCATTGGCTTATTTTTATACTTTTATTGAGGTTTTGTCAACTTTTTTTTATTGTTTTGTATAGAGATTTGAAAAGTATATAAATTTATGTTGAAATTTTATTATATTTTATGATATTACTATCCTCTGTTTTAATTTTATAATAAAATTTAATATGGCTGGAATTAATGCTCCTGACGGGAGACCTTATATGCCTGCGACCGATATGGCCGCAATGGAGGCTCAATCTTCTCTTTCCTCTGTTTTACCTTGGGGAGGGAAATATCCACCAGGAGTCGGAGTTGCGCAAAGAAAGGGGTTTGATATTGTCACTCCGGAAGGACTTCAATTACATGATCTTCACCAACGTATTTTGAGTTATTCCATGGGAGGACATGCTGATGAGATTAACGCCGCAGTTAACGCTTCGAGAATACGATTTCCGAATGCAACATTGGTCGACACTACAGAATATTTCGAGCCTGCTACTTTATTTATGCAAGCTTTACATGAAGCTTTGGGGCCGTATGGAGATTTCCTTCTTCAATTGGCTACTACTGGTACCGGAGCAAATGAGCAAGCAATCCGTTTGGCAATGGGATCACTTGGTGGTGAAAAAAGTTCAAGATTATTGGCTTTATCAGAAAATTATGGTGGATGCGGACTACAAATGAATGCTATTTGTGATGCAGAAGGCTGGAAAGGTGATACATCTTTGAAGTCAAATGCTAGGCATGTTAATATTGATGGATCAAATCTGGACAAAGTCTTTGCGGCATGTGTAAACGCCGGAGAAAAACCTATTCTTATAATGGAAGACGGTATTCAAGGAGTTGGAGGATTTAAGCTCTTAGATATAGCCTTTTTGAGAGAATTGGCTGAACGTATTTCTGATGCCGGCGGACGAAAAATTTATGATAATGTTCAAGCTCTTGTTCGTGCAACAGGAGGAAAAGGTCTATTTGGATTCAATCGCTGGGCCGATCCTAAAAATCCTAAACATTTGCCTGATTTTGTTACTTTTGCGAAGGGAATCGGAGATGGTCAAGCTATGGCAGGGTTAGCTGTTAGAAGAGATGTTGCAGAACAAGTTAAGGCCGCGCCAGGCGGAGCAGGAAATACATTTGATACATTTAATCGTGGTAGAGATGCTCTTGTCACAGCCGGAAAAGTTTTAGAGATTACTCAAGGGGAAAAACTTTGGGAAAATGTACATGCCAGAGGACATCAATTTCAGGGTAATTTGAGACCTATGCTTGATAAATATCCCGGTGTGGTAAGAGATGTTGTTGGAATTGGAGGAATGACCGGTCTTGAGTTTAGAGATCCCAGCAAGCTTGTTCATGGTATGAGAATTGCTCCTGAATTTGGAATAGTTGTCGCAAAAGGTGGGTCAGCCAGGAATCCTGTTATGAGATTGCCTTTACAGTTTGACACTCCTGCCGCTTTTGTTGAAAGCGTATCCGATTGTATAGAATATATGTTGAAGACAGTTCAACTGGAGACCGGAGCATAGAAAGTTGAATAAAAATTATGGTGGAAAAGTTTTAGGTGGCAGGGCGCGTTAGATTTATAGATAAACAAAAAAGCCATCTCTTGGAAGAAAGGGCTTTTTTGTTTATTTGAAAAACTCTTTATTTTTTGCAATTGTTATGGCATGGGCAAAATCCGTGCAATCCTAGAACGATTAAGAATACAGGCCAGTATTTTGCAAATGTAAGATCAGGAACATATCCAAGTGTTCCCAATAAAAATACTATTCCAAGAAGAAGCATAAGCATGCCTTTACATCTGCGTACTCCTCCGCTGTGTGGCATACAGCATGATTTTTGCTCACCTCCTGAACTGCAACATTCTCCAGTTTTTTTAACCATAAAAAATATGATTTAAGAAATAATAAATAAGGTTTATAAGAATTGTTTGATTGTTTTGACGCTTTTTGCGAGGTTGATTTTTTCCTTTGCGTTAAGCGGAATTTTGATGATTTGCTCTACTCCGCCTTGGCCGACTATGCATGGAACACTCAAGCAAACATTGCTGTGTCCATAGTAGTTTTTTAACGGAACTGAAAGTGGGAAAACTTTATGTTGATCCTGAAAAATCGCTTCTGTAATTTCGCGAATTGCAGTCGCAATTGAATAACAAGTGTAACCTTGATCATTTATTATTCTGTATGCGGCTTTGCGAGTGTCTTCGTAGCAGTTCTCCGCTTCTTTCTGAGAAAAACCATCAAAGTCTTTTAATGGTTTTCCGAGAACATTTGCTGAGCTGTAAACCGGGAATGATGTATCTCCATGTTCTCCCAAAACATATGCATCGATTGAATTCGGGTGGATTCTGATTTTCTTTGAAATGTGAGATTGAAGACGGGAACTATCTAATAAAGTTCCTGAACCAAAGACCCTGCCTTCTGGAAATTTGGCAAGTTTTATCGCTTGATAAGTGAGGACGTCCACCGGATTTGAAACTATTAGCATTATTGAATCCGGAGCCGCTGTTGCAATTTTTGGAATAATATTTTTGAAAATTTCTTTATTTGCTTTCACGAGGTCGAGTCTTGTTTCGCCTTTTGCTTGGCGCTTTCCTGCTGTTACTACTACGAGGTTTGACCCTGCAATTTTGGAAAAATCATCTGTCGCAGTTATTTGCATGTGGGGAGTAAACGACAATGCATGTTCCAAGTCCAACATCAATCCTTTAGCTCTTTTTTTGTCGACATCAACTATCGTCAAATCCGTCACTGTGCCAGAAAGTAGATATGCATATGCAGTTGTCGCGCCAACGCTACCACAGCCAATAATCGACACTTTTAAAGCGCAAGTAATGTGATTTTTGTGGGCCATGTTTTTTTGAATAAGGATATGAGGGATCTTTATCAAACTTTTTATATATTAACATTATTGGCCTATGCAAGTACAGAATTTTTTTATAAAAACTTTGAGATCACTTGAGTGAGTTCGTCCAAATTTGCTTTCTCCATCGCCGAAACAAAGACCGGACGATGATGTAAATATTTTGCTTTTATTTCATGAAGTGGATCTTTTGGCGTTTTTATTTCTTTGGTTTTTTCTCTTTCCACTCTTTCTTTTTCTTCCCAACCAAGGTTTTTTGGTGCCATTTTCGCCGCCTTCACAATCCCTCTGTATTCGTTTGCGTCTGGCTCTTCGGGAAGGTTTCTTACACTTAAGTCTATTTTATTGAACACATAAATTTTTGGGCTGTCCCCCACTCCAATCTGATTCAAAATATCCTCCACCACTTCTATTTTTTTATGAATATGTGGATCGGTGACATCGATTACATGCAAAATCATGTCAGCCTCTATAGTTTCCGCTAATGTCGACTTGAAGGCTTGGATAAGCGACGGAGGCAAGTCTTGAATAAATCCGATTGTGTCGGAAATAAGTATTTCTTGTCCGTGAGTGTATTTCCCTTCTTCTTCATTTTTCGGCTGGATGTAGAGCTTTCCAACCCTTGTGCTAAGTGTAGCAAAAAGCTGATCGGCAACGTATGCGCCCTTGTTTGTCATGGCATTTAGGAGTGAACTTTTGCCGGCATTTGTATATCCAACTATTGCCGCGGTTTTCAAGTTTTGACGTTTTCTGCGATCACGATGAAGTTTTCTTATTTTTTCGTAATCTTCCAATTTTTTCAAAATATTTTGCTTGCGAGTTCGCAAATGTCTTTTCATTATCTCGATGTTCGATTCTCCCTGTCCTGAGCGCACACCGACTCTTCCCTCTTGCCTCATCAAATCAAGTCCCATTCCGAAAATTCGCGGCCCCATGTGTTCGATTCCGGCCAATTCTATCTGCAATTTCGCTTCACTTGTTTTTGCGTGTTTGTCGAAAATTTTCAAAATCAAATCGATTCTGTCCCAAATTTTCATGCCTGATTTTTCTAAACGTTCCTCTATTGCATAGCTTTGGCGCGGTTTCAAAATATTGTTTACTATTATGACTTCCACGCATTTTGCTTTTCCGATTTCTATTATTTCATCGAGTTTTCCTTTTCCGATATATGTGTCGTAGTCCGGCATTCCACGCTTTTGCATTGCCTTTACCACGACAACGCCACCAAAAGTATTCGTCAGATTTTCCAATTCCTCCATGCGACTTTGCGCTTCTTCAGGCGTTGTGTCCGGAGTTATTATATCTATCAATATCGCTTTTAATTTCTGGTTTTGCATTTTGCTAAGTGTTGACTCTTTTAAAAAATACCTTATAGTCTTTCCTCATATATTTTAAACTAAATTTTGTCTAATTCCAATTTATGGTAAAATCCGTGCATGAAGAATTTTTCTTTTTATACACTTGTTTTTGTTTTGGCGGTAACGCTTTTTAATCCGGTTTTTAATAAATATGATTATGGTGCTGGATTTCCGATGGTTCTCTTGTTCAGCGTTTTGCTTTTGCCTATGGCTGTTTATGAGATTCGGAAAAAGCGTGAGTGGAATTTGTATGAGATGATGTTTTTGGGGATTTTTTGCGTTTTCGTAGTGTTGTCTTTTATGTTTTCGCAAGTGCGAAATTTTGGGTTTAGCGAAGTTTTGGCTTATTTGAGCGCAGTTTTACTGTATCTTCTTTACTCTAATATGAAGGTTGGCTTTGTGGATAAGTTTTTAAAAGTGGTTATGTGGTTTTCCGTTTTTGCCGTTTTACTTGGGTATATCTTTTATTTTACGCGTGGAGAAGTACGGATGTTTGGTCCGTTCTTTAATATCCTCGAACATTCAAATGTTTGGCCAAATGCGTTTGCGTTGTTTTTGCTTTTGGCGTGGCCTTTGGTGGCAGTTGTGAACAAAAAAATTGATCTAAAGTTTTCTGTATTGTGCGGATTTGTTCTTTCAGGACTTCTACTCACTTTTTCGAGAGGGGCTTTGATTGCTTTTGCGGGACAGATTTTGGTTTTGTTTATATATTATTTCAAGAGAATTGATCTCAAGAAAGTCATTTATGTGATGCTTGCGGGAGGGATTGCAATCGGACTTTTCTTCGGAGCGAATTATTTTAGATCATTTGGAAATGAAGTTATCGATGTCGAAAAACGGCTTGAGTTTGCGACGACAGACAGCTCTACTTCTGTCACGGAAAGGGCGGATTTTTGGAAAGGATCGCTTGAACTTATAGATGAGAAAGCGCTTTTTGGCTGGGGACCTTTCAGTTTCAGAGATTCATATAATCCTATTCAAAAAACTGTGTTGGCGAATGCAGACCATCCACACAATATTTTCCTGAAGATCGGAGTTGAGAATGGACTTGTCGCACTTTTGGGATTTTTGGGATTTCTGGTAACGTTGTTCATATTTTTTATACAGAGAGTTTTTGGCAAGGATAAGGTCAAATTGAGTATAGTAAAAAAAGATATTGTGTTTGTTCTTTTTGTTTCCGTCGTTGGAGGATTTGCTCATAATTTAATCGATTATAATTTTAATTTTCTGCAAAATTTGATTTTGCTGTTTTTGTTTATGGCTTTTATTCGCAGTATGCTCATCAAAAAAGAGAAGTCCCCTTCTAAGTTTTATAAATTTTTATTGATCGGATTTGCGGTGATTGTGTGCGCTGTCTCTTTGTATGAAGGTTCGCTTCTTTTTATTGAAAAAACATTCAACCCTGCGGTTTTTGAATATTCACTTTTTCCTAGAAATTATTTTTTAGCTTCTGGCGACAAAGCGCTACAGGAAAAGGATTTTCAAAGAGCGATGATACTTATAGATAAAGAAATTGCGTTGAATCCTTTGGATGCGCAGGCTTATTATTTGAAAGGAGTTTTGTACTGTAACAGAAAAAATCCGGACTTTAATTTGGAGAAATGCAGAGAGAATTTTAGGCTAGCTATAGAGAAAAATCCGATGAATGATTTTATTTATTATCGAGATTTGATTCGCACCCTTGATCCAAAAACTATAAGCAATCGCGACGAATATATTGTGCATAATGCCGGAGCGTTGATTATGCAATATTTCGATATGGTCGATAAGAATGTTCATTTTACGGCTTATACTCAGAATGTGGAGGCGGTGGCCGAGACTGTGGATTGGTTGATGCTTTATTTGAGGCCTCCTTATGATAATGTTTTCAAAACGCTTCGTGATGGCATGCTCGAGAAAGCGAAGAAATTGAGGGAGGATAAGAAATATTAGACAGAGGGAAGGAATAAAACATATTTTCAAAAATATTGCTAAAAGAGCCGAGCATCATGATGCGAGGCTTCGCGAAGGGCGTACATGTTAGCCCGAGCGATGCGCATGTTGCGCTTTAGCTATTTTTGAAAATATGTTTTTGTTCCTTCCCTCCCTCACTAATTATTTTCTACTTCTGAAGTTTCATGCTATAGTGTTTTTGAAAATTCCTTAATAAAAATTATCATGGAAGATGTTAAAAAAGTTGGAATAATAAGATCAATTTATCTTTACCTTGTAACTGCTATTTCTATTGTTGTACTGCTTATTTCCGTGATTGGAGCTGTAAATATCGTAATTCGTGAATATGTTTTTGGAGTACATGGAAGCTGGGATAATATCTCCTACCCTATGGATATAAAAGGCGGCGAATGTGGCGAGGATAATTTGTTTTATTCATACGATTCGAAGGGCACGAGATACGAAGTAGACGCTTCTTTATCGAAAGAAGATAAAAAAGTGAAAGTCGATGAATGCGTTAAGAGAGCTGAAGAAAGAAATACATTACAAAATGACAATCAGATAAAACGTGATTTTGCTCAATATCTAGCGATGTTCTTGGTTGCACTTCCACTTTATCTTTATCACTGGGGAATTATTAAAAAAGAAGCACAAAAATAAATGAAAAATTTAGAGAAGTTTAAGGCGGCGATGTTTGATTTTGACGGAACTGTAACCGAAAAAGGAAGTATTGCTCCATCTGCAGAGATGGCAAAGTTTCTTTACGAATTGGCATGTAGAATGCCTATAGCTTTTTGTACAGGTCGCCAAAAATCTTCATTTGAAGAACATGGACTTAAAATTATTCTTTCTAATATTGAAGTTTCAAAAAGACAGAAATTTTTGGAGAACCTTTACTTGATCTCTGAAAATGGATCGATTGGATATGCCTTCAATACAGATACCGACGAATATGAAGAGTTTTACAGAGTCGCATGGCCGGAAGAATTAGTAAACCGAAAATGGCTTATGGATGAGCTTGCAGGACGAACGGAAGGCCTTGGAAAAATGCATTATGATAAACATGAAGTTGTTGTTGTGATTGGATCAAAAGGGCGTGGTGAAGATGTTAATATCCAAGATGTCTATGAAACTTCGGATAAAATTTACGACATTGTTGTGAACTTTTTGAAAGAAATTTCGCCTAATTATGAAGATTTTGTTACTGTTGGGAATTCCGGAATCGGTGTCGTGATTGTACCGAAAAATGGAGATAAAGATTATGGGATTTTGAAATTCGGAGAGCTGTTGAAAGAGAAAAGAAAAATGGATTTTGATGCTAAGCTTAGAGAAATACTCGTTGTTGGAGATAACCCACAAATCGGAGGAAACGACCATGAATTTTTAAAAGGAACTTACGGCACGCCTTATAATGTGGGAGAAAATGTTCTAGACGGAAACTTCCCTTTAAATGTTTATGATGAAAATGGCGAAAGACTTCTTCATGCGCCAGGAACGATTTATTTGATAGGAAAATTATTGAATTCTATTGACTAGTGTGGTGCATGTTGTGTAGTATAGCCCCCTGTTTTATAATTAACTATAAGGATTATGTTAAAGAAATTTTTATCCGGCTTATGTGCCGTTTTGGTGGTTGCGATGAGCATGCCATCTGTTTTTGCGTCAGCTCCAACCAATGCTAATTTGGTTAACTCTGTATCCCTTACCGTCGATGGCTCAAATTTATATTATTTTGAACCTAGCAAGGGTCAAGTTTTGAATGTTAACGTAACTCTTAATACAACTGATTTTGCTGGAGAATTAGCTAGTTCTTCAGGAATTGTGGAAATTCAAAAAAACGATAAAGTTATTAAAACTTTGTATCCACAATGGGATTTAACTGTAAGTGGGACATTTTCTGACTTATTAACTTCTTTATCAACACTAACTTGGGATGGAAAGTCTATCGATGATACTGCTGACGCTAAAAGCGCATGTGGATCAATTGGGGCTGTATGTCCCGATGGAGATTATATAGTCAGAGTGTATGTTGGAACTCCAAAATACTATAATGACTATATGCGTTATTTTGGCGTTCGTCCAAATATTTATACTGAGAATCTTGTGGCCACTCCAGCAAGTTTCAATCCTTATGCTCAGACTTCTGATATTTCTTTTACTCTTGTCGGGGACGGATTTGTCACTGTAAAAGTTGTAGAATGGGGCGAAGAAGACTATGTCGTAAAAAATACTCTTATAGATAACAAAAGTTTGACTGCCGGAAATTATACGAAGACTCAAGAACCTACACTTTCTTGGGATGGAAAAGATTCAAGCGGAAATATTTTGCCGAATAAAGAATATACTGTAAGAACAACAACGAAACAAACTGCTTCAGGGGCTGATATTCATGAGGATTATACGTATATCACTGTTAACTCACCTACAACTCTTTCCCTAACATCTTTCACTTCAACTCCTACGTTAGCTGGAGCAAGTTTTGACCCTTCTGCAAGCGGAAACAACGAAGACTTGACGACAGCTTATACTCTTGCCGCACCTGCGGATTCAGTACAAATTGATATTAAAAATCAGTATAACGTAGTTGTTAAACCTTTTACGGCTGGAACAACTAATGAAAAAACTTCAGGGTCTTTCCAATGGGATGGACAATATGCGGGACACCTTGTTGAACCCGGAGTATATACTGTCACTTTGACAGCATCAAAGAGTGGAGAAGTAAATCTTGTATCATCAAAGAGTGTTACAGTCGCTTACAGCAATGCAAATAAGCCTGCTTTTGATAGCGTTACCGTAATTCCTTCTTCATTTGATCCTGACATAGAAGATTCTATTGTTACATTTAGAAATACAAAAGATGCTGAACTTACTCTAGAAATCAGAAATAATGATGGAGCTATTCGAACTTTTAGTGACTATGACAGAGATTCATTTAATGCAAATCAAACTCATTCAGTCGCTTGGAACGGAAAAGACACTTCAGGAAGCTATGTCAGTATTGCAGCGTATAAAGTTGTTATCCTTGCTGAAAATGCATATGGAGTAACAAAAGAAGAAAAAGATGTATCTGTAAATAACTCAGGAGGAACAGTATCTTCAAGCAATGCTCATGTTGGCGATATTTCTGTCAGCCCTTCTTCAAAATTCGAACCTGCTAACGATGAGGAATTGAAAATTAAATTTGATGTGGATCAAGATCTTGATTCGCTTTTAGTTCAAGCGGTAAGAGGCACAGACATAGTAGAACTTTACAACGAGACATCAATTGTTAAAGAAAATAATCTTGAAATAAACTGGGATGGAACTGATGATAATGGAGATTATGCAGATACCGGTTCATGGAAAATAATGTTCAAATCAAAGAAAGGATCTACTTCCCTTACGGCTTCAAAATCAATCGAAGTATCTTACGACAAGCCTTCTATTTCTGATTTGTATGTATCAAAAGATAAATTTGATAATGATCTTGGTGAACATACAAATATTCTTTTCAGACTAAAAAATGACGCAAAAGTTGATATTGTTATTATGCAGGGAGGATCTGATGACGACACAATCGAAGAGGACATGGAAGTAGTTAAAAATACTTGGTATGCCGTTGAATGGGATGGAGGTAATTATGATTATAATGACACTATTTCAATCAAACTTGTCGCAAAAAATACAGTAAACGACACTGTTTACGACAGCGCAAAAGTTTCCGTTGATCTTGCTGAAGATACAGATTCAAGCAGCAAATCAAATGTAACAAATGATTACATCACTCCTGTTGTCACTAGTGGTAATGACTCTATGACTCTTAATTTTGAGCTTGAAGAGACAGCTGATGTTACTATTACAATTCACAAAGGAAAGAGCTCTTCAGGATCTGTAATTGCCACACTTTTGGACCATGTTCAAGATATGGCTGGAGGTAGCCAAGAAATAGTGTGGAACGGAAAAGATAAAAACGGAAAAACTCTTTCAAAAGATTTATATACTTATAAGATAGTTTCAAAAGCAAAGAGCACGGAAACTGAAACAGGATTGTTTGTAGTTGGAGTTGTTGGAGATATCAGCGCAAGCTCTTCAAGCGGTTCTTCATCTTCTTCAAACGGAGTAAGCTCAAATGTAACTATTGTTACAGGTGGAGGAACTGAAACACCTACACCTGTTGTCACTCCTACTCCTACTACTACTCCATCTAGCGATTGCAGTAAATTCAGTGATGTATCTAGTTCAAATCAATATTGTGATGCTGTCGCTTGGGCTTCTGCAAACAACATATTCAATGGTTACAGCGATGGTTCATTCAAACCTTATCAGACTATAAATAGAGTGGAACTTCTAAAAGTTGTTATTGAGGCTTTTGGTCTTGTTTTAGAGGCTGATGACGGTACAGACCTTGGATTTAAAGATGTCATTAAGGGATCTTGGTATATGAAATATGTAAAAACTGCAAAAGATAAAGGTATTTTCTCAGGAGATAAAGGAAAAGGAACTGCAAGACCTGATGCCGTTATAAATAGAGCTGAAGCAATAAAACTTATATTTGAAACTGCAAAAGCAATAGGCCTTTCATACTCCCCTAACGGATCAAACTACTCTGATGTAAAATCAGGATCATGGTACGAATCATATGCGGCCTTGGCTAGCAAGTTTGGATTATTTGACGGATCAAATTTGTATCCTGCAAACCTTATGTCACGTGGAGAGGTTGCAGAGGTTCTTTACAGATTGATGAAATAAGAATCGCGAACAAAAAAATTATTCAACATAAAAACCCCTTTCGTTCACAATCCGAAAGGGGTTTTTTGTTTATCTACTGCGGTTTTCGGGGATTACAAAGAAAATAAAAGAATATACTTGACAAATCTTTTATTACCTGTACAATTGTCACCTTGTTATCAAAAACAAGATTTACTATATATATTTAACCTATATATTTATGTGGAAAAAGTTCTTAGCTGCAGCAGCTATTCTTGCAATCGCAAGTACTAATCTAGTTGCATTCGCGGCCGGTGTAGGTGTAAACAACATGAAAGTTGTTTCTCCAAGCACTTTCAACCCTAACAACGGTGAAGTTGTTCAAGTTTCTTACGATCTAGTAGGAACTGCTACAACTTACAGTGTTGTCGCTGGCGTTCAAGACGCTTCCGGTATAAACTTAGGAGACCTTGTAGACAGCAAAGGTAATTCCGTAAGTTTTGTATCCACTAAGCCTTCTACAGGTATTGCATATACTTGGTACGGAAAGGAAGGTAATACTGTAAATGGTGCAGCTTACCCAAATGGTACATACGCTATTGCAGTTCTTGTTTTTGATATGGCTGGAAATCCAGTAGATTCTGATTTCAAAGATGTTTATATCGACAATGAAGTTGTAGCAGTTTCAGCTGCTCCTCAGGTTACTGAGCTTTCAGCTGATCTTCCAGCTTTCTCAGCACAAAAAAATGAGAAAACTGACATTTCTTTCACTATTGATAAAGACGCATACGTTAAGGTTCAAGTTAAAAACGGACCTACTGTTGTTAAGACATTTGATAAATATGATGGGACTAAGTACTACGCAAGTACAGAAGCTCATTCTATGCTTTGGGACGGAAAAGATTCTAAAGGCGTAGCTCTTGCAGACGGACTTTATACAGTTTACGTTTCAGCTACAAATGATTCAGGTACAAACACAGCAACTCTTCCTGTAAATCTTACAACTGTTCCTGCATCTAGCAACGGAAACATCAGCGATCTTGTACTTGATCCTTCAAAAACATGGGATCCGGTAAAAGACGGTGCTCTAGAAATCGACTTCGAACTTCTATCTAAAGCTAAATACCTTTCTATTGAAGCTAAGATGGGAAATAAAGTTGTTGAGATTCTTGACGACCAAGGCGCTGATGATGGAGATTATAAAGAAGTTTGGGATGGAACTGACGACGATGGAGACTATGTAAAACCCGGAACATGGGCAGTCACAGTTAGAGCTGACGGAAGCAAGGTTACAAAATCTGTAAATCTTGAATATGCTCAGCCAACATTAAAAAATATCTACGTCACAAAATCATCTTTTGATCCTGCGCAGTACGAAGCAACAACTCTTGTTTTCAAGGTTGACACTTCATCTGTAGTTACAGTAGAAGCTCACAAAGATGGAAAGAAAGAGGTTACTCTTGTAGAAGCTGAAACAATGAATAAGAACAAATGGTACGCAGTATCATTTGATGGATACGACAAAAACGGAGACGAAGTTGATTACGGTAAAAACTGGTCATTCAAGATCACAGCTAAGAATGCTACAGAAGACAAAGTTCTTGATACAGAATGGGTAGAATTCGATGTTGAAGAAGACATAGCTTCAAGCAAAGCTACAAATATTACTGCTGACTTTGCTGCTCCTGCGGCTTTAGAAAAAGGAATGGGAAGAACTTTCGGATATACTCTTGATGGTGATGCTGAGGTTTTCCTAGCTGTTTACGAAGGTACTACAGCAGGTGGAAAAGCAAAAGCTGAACTTCTAGACTACGTTAAACAAACTGCAGGATACAACGAAGTATTCTGGAACGGTCTTGATTCAAGCAAAAAAGTTTTGAAAGATGGAGTTTATTCTTACAAACTTATCTCTAAAGCATCTTCTGGAAGCTCAAAAGATACTGAAATCGGAACATTCGTAATTGGAAACACAGGATATTTCGGAGGACAAGATGTTGTTATCGTTGATGATACAACAACAGAGCCTACTTTCTGCGAAGTAAACTACAAAGATCCTACTTGCGTTCCTCCTGTTGTGGAAGAACCTGTACAAGTAGTTCCTTCTACGGAAGCTGCATGTGGAGAATTTTATTCTGACATGGTTGACAACTCTAGCGAACTTTGTGAAGCATTGACATGGGTTTCTGAAAATGGAATCTTCACTGGATATGCTGATGGAAGCTTCAAACCTTACAAGAACATCAATAGAGCTGAAGTTCTTAAGGTTGTTCTGAAAGCGTTTAATGTTAATTTACTTCCTGCAAGCGGATCAGACCTTGGATTCAAGGATGTTGATTCAAATGCATGGTACATGACATTCGCAAGAACTGCTCAATTCTACGGAATGCTTGAGGGGTACAACAATGGTACGGAAGCAAGACTAGAAAACAATGTTTCAAGAGTTGAATTACTAAAATTCGTACTTGAGGCTAGCAAACAATTCACAGGATATGAATTTGCAAACGGTTACTACTACCCACCAGTCGATTACACAAAATGTGATATGTACTACGGATGTGGATATGCTGATAATTCAGAAACACAATGGTTCTATGAATATGCTAACGCAGCATTCAGCTACGATCTTTACAACTCATACTCAGTAGAAGGAAAAGCTTACCTACATCCTGCACAGGAAGTAGAAAGAGGAGAAGTCGCTATGCTTCTTTACAGAATGCATAAAGCAGGACTTGCAGGCTAATTAAGAGACAGACCCTTACAACGATATACGATTAGACATTTTTCATAGGAATGAGGGGGAAAGAGCCTTCCGGCAACGGGAGGCTTTTTCCTTTGTATTTTTTCCCACAAGTGAGTAAAATTTTTTCAGATGACTATATTAAATATAAGCAAGAAAATATTCTTCAGATGCCAAATATCTTTCCTAGTCTTTTTGTATGTTCTTTTCAGCGTTGGTGCCTCTGCATACGCTGAGAATATCGCATATACTCCCGATCAACCTTCAGAAAAGATTTCAAATGACTACAAGGATGGCGAAGTTTTGGTGAAGTACAAAAATAATAAAATCAATATTTCAACTTCTTTCGGAAGGAAAAAGGCTTTGAATTTGATGAATTCCAAATCATTGAAGAAGTCTGAAGATTTAAAAGAAATAAATACATCTGTTGTTAAAATTACTGATAATAAGACTGTGGAGGAAAAAGTCGCTGAATTGCAAAAAGATCCCAATATTGAATATGCCGAGCCGAATTATAAGCGTTATCCTGCCACAATAAGTACAGATGACACCGATGCCGGACTGCTATGGGGACTGGATAACACTGGGCAGACTGTAAACGGTACTGCGGGAGCAGATGATAAAGATATTGATGCGCCTGAAGCATGGGCAATAAATGAAGGAACAAATTCATCGGTCATAGTGGCTATTATTGATACAGGCGTTGCCTATAATCATCCTGATTTGATTGATAATATGTGGGATGGAATAAATTGCAAAGATGAAAATGGGGAGGCTTTGAATAATTGTAATCACGGATACGACTACGAAGATAATGATAAAACTCCATTGCCTACCACTTCATTTCATGGAACTCATGTTGCGGGTACTATCGGGGCCGCAAAAAATAATGGTAAAGGTATTATTGGAGTTGCTCCAAATGTAAAAATAATGGCTCTTAAATTCGGGCTTGATATCGTTTCTGAAATAAAGTCTATCGATTTTGCTATCAAGAATGGGGCTAAAGTAATAAATGCCAGTTATGGTGGTTCTTCTTTTTCTCAATCAGAACTTGATGCCATAACTCGGTTTAGAACTGCGGGAGGAATTTTTGTGGCGGCCGCCGGGAATGGTGGAAACGATGGGATTGGTGACAACAATGAATTGAGTCATTTTTATCCGGCTGATCACGATTTGGATAATATTATTTCCGTTGCGGCTACAGACCAAAATGATAATTTGGCTTCCTTCTCTAATTATGGCTTAACTTCCGTCGATGTCGGAGCTCCCGGAAGTAGTATTTATAGCACAGTCCCCTCTGATGATATCCCCGTGATGACTGAAAATTTTGATAGTGTTGTTGCACCTAATATCCCAGACGGATGGGTGAAAACCGGAGATTTCGGGACTGTTAGTTTGGGCGGAAGCTTTTCAAATGTTTTATATGGCGATCAAGTAAATTTCCCATATGCTCAAACTGCCGATTCAACCGTAACCTCTCCTGAATATGATTTAAGCAATGGAGGAAGTATTGATTTTTGGTCAGGATGTGACACCGAATATATTACTGACGGGTGGGCTGATTATATGTCTTTGGAATTTAGTAATGATGGAGGGAGTACTTTTACTGAGGTCTTGCGGTGGGATGAAGCTATGTTAGATCCCGATAGTGATCCTTCCGGCTCTGCGGTTTATCATTTTCAAAATTTAACAATTCCGAGTGAATATTTGGTTAGTAATTTTGATTTTCGGCTAAGATGGATTGCGAATGGAAATGCTGACACCGGCGGAGGAAATGGATGTTTCGTGGATGACTTAGCTATCACAAGATTTAGTGATGGTTCAGATGAAAAATATGATTATAGTAGTGGGACATCAATGGCGACTCCTCATGTTGTCGGGCTTGCCGCTTTGATTTGGGGATATAGGCCTGATCTAACTTATACGGAAGTCAAAAATACAATTTTAAACACCGGAGACTCTCTAGATTCTTTATCCGGAAAAGTTGTTTCAGGGAAAAGAATTAATGCCTTTAACGCTCTTACTTCTCTGATCCCTGCAACTCTTTCGAGCATCGCCATCACAACTCCGGCATCCAAGCTTTCATATACCGTTGGTGAGGCATTGGACATTTCGGGATTGGTTATCACAGGAACGTACAGCGATGATTCTACAAAAGTAGAAACAATTACCTCTGAAAGTGTCGCCGGGTTTGACAGTTCTGTCGTCGCAGTTGATCAAGTTTTAACAATAACAGTAGGAGAACAAACAACTACATATACGGTTAATATAATCGAACCGCTAAATTCAGATAAAGATATAACTTCTTTCGGTTTTCCGGAGGGCAGTGGTGTAATTACAGAAATGAATATTGCCGTAACTGTTCCGTTTGGAGTTGATGTTACCGCTCTTGTTCCGACTATTGTAATCTCTGATAATGCTTCCATAGATCCAGCCTCAGGCGTAGCTCAAGATTTCACTAATCCTGCCCTATATACCGTCACGGCCGAGGATTCTTCCACTCAGGTTTACATGGTGACTGTTACTGTTTCCTCTGATCCTGATGTTGAGCTTGTAACGGCCGATAAAGATGCTTTGTCGGAGGAGAGCATTCAAGGCGAAAATCCGGATTTATTAAATATTACATTGTCTCTTTCAAATCCGTTGCCATCAATTGGAACAGTAAACGGATCTATTATTACTTGGGAATCGTCTGACCCGACTGTTGTCAGTAATGACGGGCAAACTATCAATAGACCCGTTTTCGCAGATGGCGATTCACCTATAACTCTTACTGCAACTCTTACGAAAGGGCTTGTCGTTCAGACAAAAGCCTTTCAATTAGTTGTACTTAAATTGGATGCGCCTATCGTAGTACCTGATCCTGTTGTTGATCCTGCGCCTGTTGCTCCTGGAGGTGGTGGTGGTGGTGGAGGTGGTGGTGGTGGTGGAGGTGGTGGTGGTGGTGGAGGTGGTGGTGGAGGCGCTTCAAAACCCAAAGCAACACCTTCTAAAGAAATAATTAATGAATTCGTAAATGACTCAGCTGTGCTTGAACTGCAGTCGTCAGATGTTGCTACACCGTTTAATGATGTAAAAGGACATTGGGCGGAATCATTCATAGACAACTTGAGACTAGAAGGTGTTATCAATGGAAAGGCAGAAGGGAAATTTGAACCAGATTCTCAAATAACAAGAGCCGAGCTTCTGAAAATTGTCGTTAATCTATATGGAATCACTGTTCCGGAGGCTCTTTCCGAAAAACCATTCAATGATGTTGAAATCGGTGAGTGGTATTCCTCTTATGTTTCTGCTGCAAAAACAGCTGGGATTATTGGCGGATATAGTGATGGGACTTTCAAACCAAATCAGGCTGTTTCAAGAGTTGAGGCTTTGAAAATATTACTTGAAGCATCAAAGAAAGATTTGACCGCTGAAACTGTAACTTTCCCCGATACTAGCGCTACTGCTTGGTATGCAAAATATATTAATTATGCAAAAGCTAAGGGATTAGTGGATGGATACAAAAACGGGACGTTCGGTCCGACTAAAAATATTACAAGAGGTGAATTTGCTAAATTAGCTTCTATGATTTAAAAATTATGTTCTCCTCCCCTACTAAAAAATTTAAAACCTTAATCTTCTGTCTTTTGATTTTGTTTGTTTTTTCTTCGTGTAATAGAACGGCTGATAATAGACCTGATAATGGAAAAGAAAAACTCTCTTGGTTAAATTCGGAATATGGATTAATGGGAATAGAAGCCCTAAACGGCCCAAATAATCTAACCTCACGGTTCGCCTCTAATACCATAAAAACAAATATTTTTGATATTTTTAAGGCAAAGAAAGAGTTGGTGATAAAAGTCAAAAATGATGTTAATTCGTCGCCCCTTGGAGATGTTTTTCTTTTAAAATTGAGAACGAATGCAGAAATACAAGATATCGCCAGCCAATATGACTCACTTGATTTTGTTGAATATGCCGAACCAAATTTCCAAGTTGAGCTGAGCGATGACGGAGTGAATAAATATAATGATGAAGCTTCCACTGTAGATCAAGTCCATGCAAATTCCGATATTGTTGTAGCCGTCATAGATTCAGGTGTAGACGTAAATCATAAGGATTTAAAGAATAGAATTGTCGCCGGATATGATGCGGTTTCTGACGATAAGGACGTTAGTGATGATTATGGACATGGAACTCATGTAGCAGGCATTATTGCGAGTAATTCTTCGGCGAAGATAATGCCAATAAAATTTACGGATGGGAAAACGGGTAAGATGAGTGATTTAGCGAAAGCGATAAAATTTGCTGTCGACAATGATGTTGATGTTATAAATTTGAGCCTTGGCTTGAAGAAAAAATCGGCTCTTCTTATGGATTCAGTTGATTATGCTTTTAAAAATGACATTTCTGTCGTTTCCGCGGCAGGCAATTATAATACCAGCAAAAAATATTATCCGGCCGCATATGGCAAAGTTATCGCTGTAACAGGACTTGCAAATGACGGGACAAAGCTTCCTCAAAGCAATTTCGGAACGTGGGTTGATTATGCTGTAAAAGCACAGGATATTTTAAGTACAATGCCAGGGAATAAATACGGATATGCTACCGGAACTTCTCAAGCGGCACCGTTTGTTACTGCAAAAATAGTGAGAATTCTAGAAAAGACAAAGGATTTAAGCATAAGATCCATACTGATTGAATTGGGTAAAATTTCGACTTCGATAAACACTGGCAAATTCGCTTTACTTTTGGGAAGAGAGTTATAAGATTTTGTATTTTTTTCTAATTTGATATAATTGTTCTACAAGAGGATTGTTGCTGTGACTCTGCCACTACCAGCTCCTTTTTTTATGTTCTACTATTGATTTCATCCTGATATATTGAAATGCATTTAACGTGAAATATTCTGCCTTATCTCTCTGTATAAAGAATCAGGCTTTGTGAGTTTTGCTTGCTCAATTTTTAGATCCCATTGTTCAACATTTTGGCTTTCATTGGCCGCGAGTGCCTGAGCTTGCCATTTTTCTGACGTAGATGGGGATGTATCGTGAAATTTTTTGATGAGAATTATCGGTTTTTAAATGAATCATCCCGTTTGGCCTCAAAACTTTTCTATAAATTTCTAAAAATTTTGGAGAAGTAAGTCTTTTTTTTGCCTTCCCTGCGGGAGGGAATGGATCTGGAAAAGATTCCTTCAATCAAAAATTTCCAAATCACTACTAATGCGTATGCATGCATATGCAATATTTGCGAACCTGTACATGTTAGGGCTAAGCAAAGTATTTGGCGGAACAAAAATTTATACATGTATTCCTTCCTCTTTTATTTAAATAGTTTTTTTGATATATTTTGCGTATGGCAAAAAAAATAGTATATGTAGATGAACCAACTTGTATAGGATGTACTCTTTGTACACAGGTGTGTCCGAAAGTTTTCGAGATGAACGATGATGGAAAATCTTATGCGAAGACTCAGGATGACACAGAAGAAAACATCCAACAAGCTATCGATAGTTGCCCTGTTAATTGCATAATCTGGAAACAATAATGTACGACCTTATTATAATTGGAGGCGGCGTAAGCGGCCTTTCTGCCGCAATGTACGGCACTAGACTTGGACTTAAGACTCTTACTTTCGCTGAGATGCCGGGTGGACTTATTACTACTACTCATCTTGTTGAAAATTGGCCGGGAGTGAAAAGCATTTCAGGGCCTGATTTGGCTATGTCTTTGTATGATCATGCTACTCATAGCGGAGCGGAAATTAAAACTGAAAAAGTTATCGGAGTTTCAAAAAGTGATGAAAATGTTGGGCATACTTGCCCGATTTTTACTGTAAAGACCGCAAGTGCTGAATATCAATGTAAATCAGTCCTCTTCTCTACCGGAACGCATCACAAAAATCTCGGAGTTCCGGGCGAAAAAGAATTTGAGAATAAGGGTGTTTCTTATTGTGCGCTTTGCGACGGAGCTTTCTACAAAGGGAAAATTGTCGCAATAGTCGGAGGTGGAGATGCGGCGGCGAAAGAGGCTTTATTTTTGACCGAACACGCGTCGAAAGTTTATATAATAGTTCGCAGTGATGTTCTTAGAGCTGAACCTATAAATGCAAAATCTGTTGAGACTAACCCAAAAATCGAAGTTTTGTATAATACTGAAATTGAAGAAATTCTTGGAAGCGAAAAAGTTGAGAAAATAAAATTCAAGGCAGGGAAAGGAACTTATTCAGGAAAAGAACTTGAGCTTAGTGGTGTTTTCCTTGCAATCGGCCACATAGCTCAAACAGCCCTCGCAAAAGATCTTGGAGTTGAATTGAATAACAAAGGAGAAATCAAAATCAATAAAAAAAGTGAAACAAACTTAGTCGGAATTTTTGCCGCCGGCGACTGTACCGACACCGAATTCAAACAAGCCATAACAGGTTCAGCAGAAGCTGTGACTGCGGCTTATTATTCATATAGGGTTTGTAAAAGCGAAGAAGCTAACTTCTAGAGAAATTGTTTAGGGATGTGGCTATATGTTTAAATTTTCATTCCGCTAAACTGTTTGTGAAGGCTAACATGTACGCCTTCGCAAATTTTGCGTGTACATGTACACGCAAAAAGTTTAGCAAGTCATAAAAATTTAAACATATAGCCACATCCCTCCTATTTCTCTAAAAATCTTAGTAGCATATAGAATCCGCTTGATGTAGCGCCGAAGGTTTCGTATGGTTTTGGCCTGTCAGTAAATGCAGTTCCTGCGATGTCTATGTGACACCAATCGTTTTTGCCTACGAATCTTTCAATGAATGCCGCACCTTTTGAACTTCCTGCCGCGCTTGCTGTTTCTTTGTCGTTGTTTCTTACATCCGCATATTTGCTATCCATCGCTTTTTTGTATTCAGGATGTAGAGGCAATGGCCAGCCCAAATCGTCCGATTCCCTTCCCGCCTGCAAAAGTTCTCTTCTGATTTTGCTGTTGTTAGCGATGAGTCCGGAATATTTATGACCAAGCGCTACGTATACCGCGCCTGTCAACGTGGCTATGGTAACTATGCTTTTTGGCTTGTACTTAATCGAATACGTCACTGCGTCTCCCAGAACTACGCGCCCTTCTGCATCCGTATTATTTATTTCGACAGTTAATCCTGAAAGCATTGTGATTATATCTGACGGCTTGTATGCGTCACTTCCCAAAGAATTCTCAGCCAATGCCATAACTCCGACAACATTTTTCCGAATATTCATTTTTTTCAAAACTTTGAAAAGACCGAGGACAACAGCCGCTCCCGCCATGTCTTGATGCATCTCGTCCATGTGCGCGCCCGGCTTAACACGAAGCCCTCCAGTATCGAAAACTATCCCCTTCCCTACTATTGCTATCGGTTTTTCATCTTTATTTTTCGCGCCTTTGTATTCCAAGACTACAAGTTTTGGTTCTTTTCTGGAGGCTTGATTCACCGCCAAAATCCCTCCCGCTTTTATTTTCTCCAATTCTTTTTTTCCAAGAACTTCTATTTTGTATCCGTTTTCTTTTGCGATTTTTTTTGCTTCGTTCGCAAGGTAAGGGGCATCAACAATATTTGAAGGATAATTCACTAAATCTCTGATGTAATCGGAAGCTCCTGCCATCGTTTTCGCCTTATCCAAGCCCTCTTCAACAATGTCTTTATCCAATTTCGTAAAGAGTTTAACCTTATCAATTTTGTGATTTTCCTTCTTTGAAAATTTCGTTTTTAATTTGTCTATTTCGTATTGAGAAATAAGAAGACCTTCCAAAATTTCCGTTATGAATTGTTTAACTTCATTCGGCAAAAATATTGTTGCCTCTTTTGCCTTTGCGGCCTTTAGCTGTTTTCCTATCATTGCACCCGTCTCTTTTGCGACCCTGTATTTGAAATTTTCTTTTTTACCAAGACCAATCAAAAAAAGTTTTTCAGGCAGATTTTTGTCCTCGATATAAGTGTAAAGTTTTTCTCCTTTTTTCCCCAAGAACTCCTTATTTTCTTTTACCTTAGCGAAAAACTCAGACACCTTGCTTGGCAATTCTTTTAAGTTTTTTGGAGATTCTCCTTCAAAAATCGGTACGACTAAAACACAATTTCCGGTCGCAATCTTGTTTTCCAAATTTATTATCATCGGCAAAATTTTGTTAGATATATTTTTTCCATCATAACAGACTTTTTGCCTTTTTTAAAAGATTTTTTGCGTTATCGAAAGTAAGTTTTTCAAATGCAACATCGTAAGGCAACCAATAATAATCCGTATGCTCATGCGATATTTTGACATCTTTCTCATCCGTTTCCGCGAGGAAAAATATCACCTGTTTGTTTGAGGATGTGTTTTTTCGGTTGTAAGTATATGAAATTTCCTCCCGATATGTGTCTATAAATTTCACACTTTTGATCCCCGTTTCCTCCTCAAGTTCTCTCAATGCCGTAGCCCTTTCTGACGAATCTCTGTCTTCTATATGCCCTTTTGGAAAATCAAAATGTCCTCCCGGGTATTTTAAAACAAGAAAAAGATTTTCGTTGTTTTCTTTTCTGAAGACCACAAGCCCACAGGATTTTTCGTCAAATTTTTGCATTTATTTTATTGCCATTTAAGGACTTTGAGTGCATTTTTTGCGGCATCATTCTCTGCTTTTTGTTTACTTGATCCCGTTCCTTGCGCAATCAATTTTTCTCGAATATAAACACCCATCACAAATTTTTTGTCGTGATCCGGGCCAATATCTTCGATGAGTTCGTAGTATGGAGTAAAATCTTCTTTCTCCTGACAAATTTCTTGAAACAATGATTTCTCGTCTATGTAAAGCCCTTTTTCGACTATCTCATCCAAACCTGTTAGTATGAATTTTTTGATGAATTTTTCTGCGATTGCATATCCCTGTTCTAAATAAATCGCTCCAATCAGAGATTCCGCCGTATTTGCTAGTATGTATTTTTTCTTTCTTCCTCCGGATCTTTCTTCGCCGTGACTTAGAAATAAATATTTTCCAAGATCCAATTCTTCCGCAACTAATGCCAAATTTTTTCCCCGAACAAGCGCCGCGCGAAGAGATGTCAATTCCCCTTCTTTGTTTCCCGGACACGTGTCGAAAAGATATTTTGTCGCGGCAAGTTCCAAGACTGCATCACCTAAAAACTCCAATCTTTCATTGTCGGAGAGTCCTTCTTTCTTGTGTTCATTGATGTATGAACGATGTATGAAAGCGCTTTCTAAAAGCTTCTGATCTTTAAATTTTATTCCGATTTTTTTCTCGAGGTCTGTAAAGTTTTGCATGTTGATTTCATTATACTACTTAAAACGCCATTTATAAATTTTGGACTATTATCATCTCCAAAATGTTTTGCAATTTCGATTGCTTCATTTATGGCGACTATCGGTGGGACTTCTTTTGAGTATAAAATCTCGTATGCTCCTATTTCGAGAATCGCACGATCTATTTTTGCGATTTTATCGAGAGGCCACTCCGGAGCAAATTTTTCTATAACCTCCAATAGTTTTTTCTTACGTTTAATCACTCCTTGAAGGGTTTCTTTGGCGAAGATTTTATCTTTTATATTCGGTGCGAATTCGTCCAAAATCCGTTCAATGAATTTTTCAGGATTTTCGCCCCGAAATTCATATGCAAACAACGTCTGCATTACGCAAGTTCTGGCAAGATGCCTGAAACTGGACATATTTTTAAGCTTTTACTTTTGTGATCTTATCTACCTTTTTGTTCTTATCTATGACTTGTCTGCCTCTGTACATTCCGCAATCCGGGCAAACCCTGTGAGAAGGGATTCTTGATTTACAGTTTGTGCATGATACAAGGGCCGTTAGCCCTGAAAGCTTTTTCAATGTTTTCGTCTTAAAGCTTCCGTATCTTCGTGCCGACCTCGCGGCGGAGGTCTTCTTTTTTGGTACTGGTTTCTTTCCCATGATTATTTTTTATTAAAAAATTCTTTTAGTGCCATAAGAGGTTTATTTTCTTCAAAATCTGCCTCGTCCAGCTCTGAACATGTACATTTTGCCAGATTTTTATTTTTTCCGCAATATGGACATAGGCCTTTACAGCCAGTTGAGCATACCGAAATTATCGAAAAATGCAATATTATTTCCTGTCTTACCATCTCCGTGGCATCTATTGTGTAATTTTTCTTATTTATCAAATATAAATCATTTTCATCTTCCACTTTTAGTGGCTTCTCTATCATGAATTGTCTTTCTGCAAATTTTACTTTTACTTTCGGATGAAAATCTTTCAAGCATTTTGTACATTTTGAGTTTGAAGTCATTTCTATGTCTCTTGCTATTACATTGAGGCCATCTTCTATTCTCATTATTTCAACTTTTCCTGTGATGTTTCCACTTTTTTCTATATTTTCAAGCTCAAGCGGGACATCAAAAGAGTACACTTCGCTGTTGCCTATCTGGCTCTGTAGTATTTCCGAGACTTTAAAAATTAGTTTGTCCATCTTAGTTTCTTCTATTTAGGGCCATTAAAAGCCTTAAGACGTAAAGGAATAAATTGAAAATGTCGAGATAAAGGTGAAGTGCCGCGTCGATGTATCTGTCTTCCGGATATGTTTTGATTTTTTGAAAATCATAGGCCGTGAATCCTGCGAATAAAAGTACTCCTATTCCTGCGTAAAACATTTCGAATGTATTGCTCCATGGCAAGAATATGCCCACAACTCCTGTTATTATCATTCCTATAAGTGCTATGAATAAGAACATTCTCATCCCTGAAAGATCCATTTTTGTTGTATACCCAAGAATTCCGACCGCCGTAAAGACAAATGCTGTGATTATTAAGGCTTTCGCAAGGATTACAAGCCCTGCAGGAGAAGCGGCTACAATTGCGATAAGAGGTGCTATCGTGATTCCGCTAATAAAGGTGAATAATGCGAACAAGAAGCGGTTTAGGGGCACTTTTGTGCTCCACATTCTTGCAGTGAAAACGAGAATCAATTCTGCGACAAAAAAGGCAAACATTATGCCCGGAACTGCCATAAAATAATCAAAAAGAAATACTATTGCTACGAAAATTCCTGCGATTGAAGAGATTATCGCGACAGTAAAAAACAACATCACTTTTCCGAAGAATGTCGGAGAGAGTTTTGCGCTTGGGTTTGCCGCATATGGGGACTGGTTCATATTTTCAAACATAGGTGAATTTAGTTAATCCTTTGGGTTAGAAGTATAGCAAAGCGACTAAACAATGACAATAGTGTGAGTTTTCGAAATGCTATTTCGCGTCAAACAGTAATTTCACTTTAGCCTTGAGGCAAGCGATAAGTTTTACACTATCAGTTCTGTCTGATTTTGTTGTCCCTTCGTCTTTTTCCTTTTTAGATGTCGTGATTGTATGCGAAATTGTCGCACTTTCTCCCGGATTACATGGGACTGTTAATTTGTTGTCGATTATTGCGGTTGGTTCCGCTTTGCAATCAGCACCGGAATTTTCCAATGTTGATTCTAAAGAACCACAATCTCCCCCGCCTTGGCTAATCAACAATTTACGTGATTTTTCCGGTTGAGGATTACATACTGCCACTAAGAATGTGTCTGGGCCAATTTGTTTGAGAATGCGACCTTCCATATCTGCTGAAGCCTCAGCGATAGTTTCTTCAGCGATATTCTGAATTGAGACTAAAGCTAAGTCATCACCTTTGTAGCATTTTTGATCCGGTTGATCGGTCTTTGATTGCGGGACAGTTGGGACATCACGGCAGCCCTCGTGTGTCGGCCAGCAAGTCGGGCTATATCCGTCACATCCTTGTATTCCTGCAGTCAATACGGCTGTTGCTAGCAATATTGCCGGTGTTGATGTTGGTTCTTTCATAACGATATTAGGTAAAAATACGGACTGTATTCGTATCACAATGAACACAGTCCGTCAATACCTCCTTCAAATTAGCCACTAGTGTCCGGTAAACATTTTCAACAAAGGACGAGTTGAGTGTCATCTCTGATGCGAATTTTGTAAAGTTGACGAGGCTTAAGCCCAAGAATATCGATAATAGAAACTCTGTCCATCAATACTTCGGATAGTATCCGTGTTAGCTTAAGAATCGATGCTGAAAATTTTGTTTTTCCCTTGATATACGAGACCAAAAGATAATAAATCATTGCAATCCAGATTTGCACAAGAACAGCGTTTTTTGATGT
>Ga0210006_1000618_pt1 | contig 27503 bp, 22 predicted proteins | sample CryGey02umfilter_2_FD_185452 | JGI IMG/M metagenome (GOLD analysis project Ga0210006, IMG submission 185452) | Groundwater microbial communities from aquifer in Utah, USA - Crystal Geyser 4/10/14 0.2 um filter (SPAdes) (version 3) | ecosystem: Environmental > Aquatic > Deep subsurface >... | reverse complement strand
ATTGCCATGGATGCAGAAATTGAATACGTTGACGAAAAAGGAACGCACCAACAACCGTTAGAAAGTATCTACACTGGCGATGGTGTAAAACCTCGAAATTTATCGGAAACAGCTATTATAACCGCTTTATTTCTTCCTTTAAACAGAGGTTTTAAAACAGCCTTTTTCAAACTCAGAGAACGAGAAAGTTTAGAGTTTACTTCATTAACATCAGCAGTAGTAGTAGATAAAAACGGAAAACTAAAAATTGCTCTTTCGGGCGTTGACCCAAAACCTGTTGTAATTGAAGGAAAAATAGAAGACGACAAAGACCTATTGATTAAAAAAGCTATAAAAGCAGCTCGTGCTGTGGATAACGATATGTATTCGAGAAAATATCGCAGAGAAATGATAAGTGTTTATTTGAAGAGAAGTTTTGAGAAATTAACTTAAAAAATAATAAAAGACTTTTTTATCCTTTATTATTTATATTCCTAAATTTGTGGTGAATTAAAACATAAATAAAAATGGAAAACAACCCCATAAAAGTAATGTACGATGAACATGAAGTTATCGTAAGAGCAGAAAAAATAATTGAAAATTTGGAAAACACTTGGGAAAATAATCCTGAGGAATATGCTGATAAAGTAAAAAAATTAGTTGAATTTTTTAGAGAATATGCCGATGGCTATCATCATCGAAAAGAAGAGGATTTGTTGTTTCCTGCTATAAAAAATCATCCCGATTTTGTGTTACAAGAAATTATTGAGGAATTTGAGGAGCATCACGAAGGTTTTAGAGCTTTTGCTCAAGAAATTATTGAGTTCAACAACGAAGGCAATTATGCAAAAGCTCACAAAGTGCTAAAACAATACATCAACGATTTGCTCGACCACATTGCAGCCGAAAATGAAGAACTGTTTGTGCTTGCCGACAACCTCTTTTCCGACAACGAAAAAGAAACCATTTATTTTAAATTTATGGATATAGATATGGAATTGGGTGAAGAAAGAAAAAAAGAATACGAGCAAAAAATTATACAACTATTAGAATTATAGGTCGATAAAATGACACGCATTTATACAGATAGATATAGTAAAAAATTCGATTTAATCAAACAAATTCCACGAAATACCAAACTTAAGTGACTTACTCATTGGAGGATACCCAGATACAGCATAAGATTTGTGCAAACTTTTACCTGCGTTAAAATGTTCATATTTTAAAAATAGTTGTGCTCGTTTTAGATGAATATTAATAAATACATCAAGTTTAGGGTAATAACCTAACTTGGTGTTATTCTGCACATAAAACTCTGTTAATGCGGGCATATAAGCATACCCATAATATCCAGTCGAATAAGATACTCCTGCACCCATTTGAAATTTTAAAGCTCCTTTAAATATATATTTTTGATAATAAGCAACCTGTCTTCCTATCATTTCTGGTAAAGGAAATAATATTTGATTAGAAGTTAACTGATAAATAAAAGCAGTTCTAAAATAGAAATTTAATAACTTATAATCTTTTGCTAATGAAAAACTCGAGATAGATGCTGTATTTTTATCCTGACCAGATATTGCTAGGCTATCAAAATAAAGGGTATTATTTAAGATTTTAGTTTCAGCAGAAAAATCAAGTTGTAATATTTTAACCTTCAAATTTACACGAAAATCAAGTATAGATTGTTTATTTAAATCTTCATAGTTCCAAATAAAATGATTCGAAGTGTAGTAGTTATAATTAATCTCTGGATGGTTTAAAAAATAGCTAATATTTCCATCGATATTATATTTTTTTTTATCATAGATAAATATAATTTCTGACTCAATATCTTCTTTAAAAAATCCATCTAAACCATATTTAGCAATAGTATTAATTACTAGTTCTTTCTTCTGAAAACTACTTTGAATCCCTAAATAAGTTGTATGATAAGTACTGTTAATAAATTTATTTTGAGCGTAATGCATTTGATCACTTTTACCAAATAATGCAAAAGAAAAAATACTATTCTGAAAACCGATAGAAATTGTATTACTTAAATTGTTATAATAGATAGAATCAACAGTAGAAATAGAGTCTAAATAAACATTCGTATAAATTCCAGCCAAAGGATCATTATCAAAAAAAACACGTTTTCTAGTGGTGTATTTTATTTGATGTTTAAGGAAAACTGTTTTAAAAATTGATGAATCCTTTTCTATATGAAAGAAATTGATACATTGATTAAGTTGATTTTCATATTGTTTAATTGATGTATTAGAATTATTAAGTTGAACTGGATAAGATTCTTCATTGTCATAAACACCATTCTCATAATCTTTAACGTCATATAAACCCCCATTCTCTTCATAAGAAATCCTTTTAATTGCAGTAGAGAATTTCATATTATAGTAATCCCTTTTGGTGTGATACTTTATTGTGCCAATAAAATTAGTATGGTTAGCTTCTTGATTAGAATATGTGCCTGGTGAACTTAATTTTTTAAAATCAAAGTTCAACAAAATTTGTTTTCCAAATTGTTGAAGATGTTTAATAGAAAAATATTGTTCTTTTCTACTAGCATTGATATAAGTTAAGTTCGTAAAAGGTTTTATACCAATTAATTGAGTTAATGAATCATTAAATGAATCATGATATTCAAATAATTCTTTATGATAAAGAAAATGAGCTGTAGGATAATAAAATGGAGAACCATAAGGTCCTAAATCATTAATCAACACATCATTTTGGTGTTTGTAAAATAAAATCTGCATCGATTTTTCATCGGAACTTAAAATAGAATCGTACTTCAAATTAGTCAAATTTAGAGAATCTAAATTCTGAGCTTGTATAGTGCAAGCAAAATAGGGAAAAAATAAAGCTATTAATATTTTATAATCTACATTCATCGATACAAAGCGAAAGTAATAAAAAAGCCCTCCCGAAAAATCGGGAAGGCTTAATTAAAATTGGCAACGACATACTCTCCCAGGTAAACCTAGTACCATCTGCGCTAATGGGCTTAACTTCTCTGTTCGGAAAGGGAAGAGGTGAACCCCACTGCAATAGTCACCATAAATCATCAATATCATAAAGACATACATCGAAAGAAATTAAAATAAAATTTATTGTATAGTTAGAAAGCTCTAGGGTAATTAGTATTGCTCAGCTTTGACATCGCTGTCTTTACACTTGCAACCTATCAACGTCATCATCTTTAACGACCCTTAAGGGAAATCTCATCTTGAGGTTGGCTTCGTACTTATATGCTTTCAGTACTTATCCAATCCGAACGTAGCTACTCTGCAATGCAGCTGGCGCCACAACAGATACACCAGAGGTTCGTCCAACTCGGTCCTCTCGTACTAGAGTCAGATCCTCTCAAATTTCCAACGCCCACAACAGATAGAGACCGAACTGTCTCACGACGTTCTGAACCCAGCTCGCGTGCCACTTTAATGGGCGAACAGCCCAACCCTTGGGACCTTCTCCAGCCCCAGGATGTGACGAGCCGACATCGAGGTGCCAAACGATTCCGTCGATATGAGCTCTTGGGAATCATCAGCCTGTTATCCCCGGCGTACCTTTTATCCTTTGAGCGATGGCCCTTCCATGCGGAACCACCGGATCACTATGCTCTACTTTCGTACCTGCTCGACTTGTCGGTCTCACAGTCAAGCTCCCTTGTGCCATTGCACTCTACGCACGGTTACCAAGCGTGCTGAGGGAACCTTTAGAAGCCTCCGTTACTCTTTTGGAGGCGACCACCCCAGTCAAACTACCCACCACGCAATGTCTCCCGATTAATCGGGATTAGAATTCAAGCAAATAAAGGGTGGTATTTCAAGGACGACTAACTAACTCCTAGCGAAGCCAGATCAACGTCTCCCACCTATCCTACACATCATTTACCCAAATTCAATGCGAAGCTATAGTAAAGGTGCACGGGGTCTTTTCGTCCCGTTGCGGGTACCCGGCATCTTCACCGAGACTACAATTTCACCGAGCTCATGGTTGAGACAGTGCCCAGATCATTACACCATTCGTGCAGGTCGGAACTTACCCGACAAGGAATTTCGCTACCTTAGGACCGTTATAGTTACGGCCGCCGTTTACTGGGGCTTCAATTCAATGCTTCGCCGAAACTAACATCTCCTTTTAACCTTCCAGCACCGGGCAGGTGTCAGGCCTTATACCTCATCTTTCGATTTTGCAAAGCCATGTGTTTTTGATAAACAGTTGCCTGGGCCTTTTCACTGCGGCCCCGATTGCTCGGGGCGCCTCTTCTCCCGAAGTTACGAGGCGATTTTGCCTAGTTCCTTAACCATGAATCACTCGAGCACCTTAGGATTCTCTCCTCGACTACCTGTGTCGGTTTGCGGTACGGGTACCGTATATCTGATGCTTAGAGGTTTTTCTTGGAAGTCTGATTAGGGTCATTATCCATTTGCCCGAAGGCTCATGGTACTATCAAGTTCAGCAAGATCTGCGGATTTTCCTACAGTTCCTATACCTACACTCTTCAACGTACTATTCCGTCAGTACGCAGACCTTTCACTACTCCGTCACCCCATCGCAATATACGCTAGTACAGGACTATTAACCTGTTGTCCATCGACTACCCCTTTCGGGTTCGCCTTAGGTCCCGACTAACCCTGATCCGATTAGCGTTGATCAGGAAACCTTAGTCTTTCGGTGGGCAGGTTTCTCGCCTGCCTTATCGTTACTTATTCCTACATTTTCTTTTCTAGACGCTCCAGCATACCTTACGATACACCTTCTATGCTGACTAGAATGCTCCCCTACCATCCCGATTACTCGGGATCCATAGCTTCGGTATTGTGTTTTATGCCCGATTATTATCCACGCCCAATCGCTCGACTAGTGAGCTGTTACGCACTCTTTAAATGAATGGCTGCTTCCAAGCCAACATCCTAGCTGTCTAAGCAATCGGACCTCGTTAGTTCAACTTAACACATATTTAGGGACCTTAGCTGATGGTCTGGGTTCTTTCCCTCTCGGACATGGACCTTAGCACCCATGCCCTCACTGCTGAGTATAAATCATAGCATTCGGAGTTTATTAGGGTTTGGTAGGCGGTGAAGCCCCCTAGCCCAATCAGTAGCTCTACCTCTATGATTCTTTACCTCAACGCTGCACCTAAATGCATTTCGGGGAGTACGAGCTATCTCTCAGTTTGATTGGCCTTTCACCCCTACCCACAAGTCATCCAAAAACTTTTCAACGTTTACTGGTTCGGTCCTCCATTACATGTTACTGCAACTTCAACCTGCTCATGGGTAGATCACCAAGTTTCGCGTCTACCCCCACTAACTATACGCCCTATTCAGACTTGCTTTCGCTTCGGCTGCGCACCTTAGGTGCTTAACCTTGCTAGTGAGGAGTAACTCGTAGGATCATTATGCAAAAGGCACGAGGTCATCCCGATAAATCGAGACTCCCTCCGCTTGTAAGCGTACGGTTTCAGGTTCTATTTCACTCCCTTGTTCAGGGTTCTTTTCACCTTTCCCTCACGGTACTAGTTCACTATCGGTCTCTCAGTAGTATTTAGCCTTACCAGATGGTTCTGGTGGATTCACACAAAATTTCTCGTGTTTCGTGCTACTCAGGATACTGCTAGGTAATATACTAATTTCATGTACAGGACTTTCACCTTCTTTGGTTTAACTTTCCAGTTAGATTCTATTATTAGTTTATTGTCCACAACGCAGTCCTACAACCCCATATATGCCGAAACATTTATGGTTTGGGCTTTTCCCATTTCGCTCGCCGCTACTTAGGGAATCACTATTGTTTTCTCTTCCTCCGGGTACTTAGATGTTTCAGTTCTCCGGGTTTGCTTCCTTTACAGGATAACTGATCTTCTATCAGTTGGGTTGCCCCATTCAGAAATCTACGACTCACAGGTTATTTGCACCTAATCGTAGCTTATCGCAGCTTATCACGTCTTTCTTCGCCTCTGAGAGCCAAGGCATTCACCGTACGCCCTTAATTACTTTCTTAATCTCTTAATTAAGTTTGTTCTATAATTTCTTTCATGATGTCAATGAACTTTATTTAATGTATCAATTTTTTAATTTACTAATATAACAATGAATTGCTATATTAAATAATTTATTAATTGCTACACCAATGCTGTGGAGAATATCGGAGTCGAACCGATGACCTACTGCGTGCAAGGCAGTCGCTCTAGCCAGCTGAGCTAATCCCCCATTTCCTAATGTTGAATTATGAATGTTGAATTATGAATCTTTGCTAATTCTTACTCATACTTCTAAAATTTCCAATATCTTATTTTAAAAAAAGAACGTTTTCTTTTTTGGTAGTCCCACGCAGATTTGAACTGCGGACCTCTACATTATCAGTGTAGCGCTCTAACCAACTGAGCTATAGGACTATTTCCTCAGCTTTTGTAGGTCAAAGCCCCTTAACTGAGCTTGTTTTGGGTTAAAAAAATGAAGAAAAGAAAAAATAGGTAAATATCTACTAATTTTAATTAGCATGATATAATCTTTCTCTAAAAAGGAGGTGTTCCAGCCGCACCTTCCGGTACGGCTACCTTGTTACGACTTAGCCCCAGTTACTGGTTTTACCTTAGGCAGCTCCTTGCGGTTACCGACTTCAGGTACTCCCAACTTCCATGGCTTGACGGGCGGTGTGTACAAGGCCCGGGAACGTATTCACCGCGTCATTGCTGATACGCGATTACTAGCGATTCCAGCTTCACGGAGTCGAGTTGCAGACTCCGATCCGAACTGAGACGGACTTTCGAGATTAGCATCTAGTCACCTAGTAGCTGCCCTTTGTATCCGCCATTGTAGCACGTGTGTAGCCCTGGACGTAAGGGCCGTGATGATTTGACGTCATCCCCACCTTCCTCACGGTTTGCACCGGCAGTTTCTCTAGAGTCCCCGACATTACTCGCTGGCAACTAAAGATAGGGGTTGCGCTCGTTATGGGACTTAACCCGACACCTCACAGCACGAGCTGACGACAACCATGCAGCACCTTGAAAAATGTCCGAAGAAGGTCTAGTTTCCTAAACTGTCATTTCCCATTTAAGCCCAGGTAAGGTTCCTCGCGTATCATCGAATTAAACCACATGCTCCACCGCTTGTGCGGGCCCCCGTCAATTCCTTTGAGTTTCAATCTTGCGACCGTACTCCCCAGGTGGATTACTTATCACTTTCGCTTAGGCACTAACGGTATATCGCTAGCACCGAGTAATCATCGTTTACAGCGTGGACTACCAGGGTATCTAATCCTGTTTGCTCCCCACGCTTTCGTCCATGAGCGTCAGTTATAGTTTAGTGAGCTGCCTTCGCAATCGGTGTTCTGTGTCATATCTATGCATTTCACCGCTACATGACACATTCCGCCCACTTCATCTATACTCAAGAAAAACAGTTTCAATGGCAATTCTATCGTTAAGCGACAGGATTTCACCACTGACTTATTCTCCCGCCTGCGGACCCTTTAAACCCAATAAATCCGGATAACGCTTGGACCCTCCGTATTACCGCGGCTGCTGGCACGGAGTTAGCCGGTCCTTATTCTTATAGTACCTTCAGTTCCGCATACATGCGGAAGTTTATTCCTATTTAAAAGCAGTTTACAACCCATAGGGCTTTCTTCCTGCACGCGGCATGGCTGGTTCAGACTTCCGTCCATTGACCAATATTCCTCACTGCTGCCTCCCGTAGGAGTCTGGTCCGTGTCTCAGTACCAGTGTGGGGGATAACCCTCTCAGGCCCCCTACCTATCATTGTCTTGGTGAGCCGTTACCTCGCCAACTAACTAATAGGACGCATGCCTATCTCTAACCACCGTAGTTTTAATCTATTTATGATGCCATATATAAATGTTATGGAGTATTATTCTTCCTTTCGAAAGGCTATCCTCCTGTTAGAGGTAAGTTGCATACGCGTTACGCACCCGTGCGCCACTCGCCACCCAGTATTGCTACCTGTGCTGCCGTTCGACTTGCATGTGTTAAGCCTGCCGCTAGCGTTCATCCTGAGCCAGGATCAAACTCTCCGTTGTAAGTTTTCTTAATCTTGTGTTAAGATTATCTCTCACAAATAAAAAAATTTAACTCTCTTTACTCAAGGATATTTACCTTGTTTTTTCTCTCTTCAATTTTTTCAAAGAACTCTATTATCTTTATCCCATTCTTCTTGGGCTAATTTCTTCTTTCTTATTCCTTATCATTGCTCGCTAATATCCCCTTTTGTTTTTACCATTTTCTCATTAGCGGGGTGCAAAAGTACAACTCTTTTTCTTTCTGCAAAACTTTTTAGCATTTATTTTTAAAAAGTTTTTTTAACTACTCGTTTGTCGTTTTTTTAAGGACGGCAAATTTACCTTCTTTTTAATCCCTTACAACTCTTTTTAACTCTTTTTTCTCACTAAAACCCCTCTTGCTTGATTATCAGTTTGATATTTTTTTGACTTTTGATGTTTTTAACTTTTATCTTGATAAATATAAACAATATACTACTTTGAATGTTATGATTTATGATTGTATAAAACTGAAAAATGATGCCTGTTATTTTTTTTTGTGCCTCAAAAATTCAGAAATGCATTTACTCTATTAAAAACAAATAAAACATTCCTTAAAAATGGTAGAAAGTAAATTAGAAGTGAGGATTGGGTAGAATATTTAGCGATATGCATAAACATAACAGTTTGATGCATATTGGGTTTTAATAAAAAAACATCAATTTAGTAAATTGATGTTTTTTTTATTAATGAGAATATACTATTCTTTATTTTGCGTAATTAACAGCTCTTTTTTCTCTAATAACAGTTACTTTAACTTGACCTGGATACGTCATTTCTGTTTGAATTTTTTGAGCTAATTCAAAAGAAATTGTGTCTGCTTGGGCATCTGAAACTTTTCCACTTTCTACTATAACTCTTAGTTCTCTTCCTGCTTGAATTGCATAAGCTTGTTCAACACCTGGGTAGGTCATTCCAATGTTTTCAAGTTCCTTAATACGTTTTATATAAGACTCCATCACTTCTCGTCTTGCTCCTGGTCTTGCTCCTGAAATGGCATCACAAACCTGAACAATTGGTGAAATTAATGTTGTCATTTCTATTTCGTCATGGTGAGCTCCTATAGCATTACAGATGTCTGGTTTTTCGTTGTATTTTTCAGCGATTTTCATACCTAGAATAGCATGAGGTAATTCTGGGTCTTCATCAGGCACTTTACCAATATCATGAAGCAACCCTGCTCGTTTGGCAAGTTTAGCGTTTAATCCTAACTCAGATGCCATTGTTGCACAAAGGTTAGCTACTTCGCGTGAATGTTGAAGTAAGTTTTGTCCATAAGAAGAACGATATTTCATTCTTCCTACCATACGAATAAGCTCTGGATGTAATCCATGAATACCTAAATCAATTGTTGTTCTTTTTCCAATCTCTACAATTTCGTCTTCAATTTGTTTTTGTGTTTTCTTAACTACTTCTTCAATCCTTGCGGGGTGAATTCTTCCGTCAGTTACTAATTGATGTAAGGATAATCGAGCGACTTCTCTTCTAACAGGGTCGAAACAAGATAGTACTATTGCTTCTGGAGTATCATCTACAATAATTTCAACACCAGTTGCTGCTTCTAACGCTCTTATATTTCTTCCTTCACGCCCAATTATTCGTCCTTTTACTTCATCACTTTCTATGTTAAAGATTGAAACTGAATTTTCTACAGCTTGTTCGGTTGCAACTCGTTGAATAGTTTGTACAACAATTTTTCTAGCCTCTTTATTTGCGTTTATTTTTGCTTCTTCTACAATGTTTTGAATGTGTGAGAGGGCATTGGTTTTTGCTTCTTCTTTTAGAGCTTCAACTAATTGTGCTTTTGCATCTTCAGCTGTAATTCCAGCAATTTTTTCAAGACTTTCTACTTGCTTCCTGTGTGCTTTTTCTAACTCTTCTTCTTTTGTTGATACGATGAGTAATTGGTGTGATAAGTTTGTTTTAATTTTTTCTACATCTATTTCTTTTCTCTTAACTTCTTCTAATTCTTTTGAAGCGGCATCACTTTTTTGTTTTGCACTGTTTTCTAGGCTAGCAATCTTCCTATTTCTTTCGTTTATTGTTTTTTCGTGTTCTTCTTTTAGTTGTAAGAACTTTTCTTTTGCTTGCAAGAGTTTTTCTTTTCTTTGAACTTCTGCTTCAGCTTTTGCATCTTCGACAAGCTGCTTGTTTTTTGATTCGATTCCTTTTTTCAGGAAGGTTATTGCAAGAATGATGGCAGCTACTGCACCTATCAATACTCCAATAATAATACTTACTACGTCCATTTTTTATAATTTTTTTAAATTAGTGATTAATAATCCCATAAATGGAGGAGTATAAACATAACGACACTTTATTTTTAGGGCATAAAAAAACCCGCACAAATTTGGCTTGGATAAACCCAATAAAAAATATAAATAAAACTGCCAAGTACTCTCAAACTTCCCGCGTCCACAAAAAGTGAATACCCATAAAGGGGTTACAAGGGGCCTGTTTTCGTTTACTTATGAACAAAGTCTTAAATAAGTGAGACGTTAGTTTATCAAACGAAATAAATTTGCACGGGAATTTTAAAATTAGTTATTAGAACTAATTATTTTCTCGATAAATTGTGTTGCTTTTATTTTAAAGAACGTTATAGCTGTTGACTGATGAGTTCATCAATCTTAATTAAATTCTCTTCAACACCAGCATCATTAACAATGCCTTTGTTTTTTAATTCTAAGTTGTCTGTTGCTAATTGAAGAGCAACCATTGCTAAAAGGTCTTGTTTGTCGTGAACGGCATACAATTTTTCATATTCAATAATAGAAGCATTAATTTTATCAGCAGCCTTTCTAATTCGCTCTTCTTCATTAACTTCTATTGTTAAAGGATAAATCCTATTCGCAATTTTTATTTTTATGGACAACTCTTCCATTAAGAGTATTTTAATTTATTGGCTAATTTTAGCAATACATTTATCTATTTCCCGTACCATTTCGTTAATTTTCAACTTCACATCTTTGGTACTTTCATTTCCAACTCCTTTAGCTAGTTTTAATAAGGTTAATTTATTTTCAACTGCATCAATTTGTTGGTTTTTTTGAGCTAATTCTTCTTTTAATTTTAAAATTTCTTCCGAAAGTATATTGTTTTTAAGTAAAATTGATTGATGTTTTTCAATCAATTTTTCGGTCTTTTTTCTAAGACTGCTTACCAAAACGGATAAGTCTTTCATTTTTCTGTTTAAAAATTAATTAAAAAAAATTAATTCTGGACAAATGTAATTTTTTTACACTAAATTTTGTGGATAATCTTATTAATTTTTTTTAAACTACCCAAAATTGATGGTTAGTTTTGGCGTTAAACGAAAAATTAACCAACTAGAGGCTGTCTTTAAAGTCCAGCCTCTCGACTAAAAAGACACTAAATGGAGTTTGTGAGTTTATTACATTAGTACATTAAAAATTAAAAAATGGATATAAAGAAAGTTTTTATTTTAGGAGTTAGTTTAATTAATATGCTGTTTTTAGCGGCTCAAGATAGTTTGCCTCTAAATTATTTTAGGTCGCCATTGGATATTCCACTTTATCTTTCTGGAAATTTTGGTGAATTACGTTCCAATCATTTTCACTCAGGGTTAGACATAAAAACACAGGGTGTGGAAGGTCAAAAAGTTTATGCTGTAGCTGATGGTTTTGTTTCTCGCATTCGGATTTCTCCTTATGGTTATGGCAATGCAATTTATATTGATCATCCGAATGGATATACTTCGGTGTATGCTCATCTTCAAAAATATGAAGGAAAAATAGCAGAAGAAATTAAAAAATATCAATACAAAAACAAAACTTGGGAGATGGATTATTATCCGCCCGACACGTTGTTGAAAATTAAAAAAGGGCAACTCATTGCCTTATCTGGGAATTCGGGTGGCTCTGGTGGTCCTCACTTGCATTTTGAAATTAGAGAAACGAAATCGGAACATCCTATTAATCCACTTTTGTTAGGTTTTGATGTTAAAGACGAAGTGCATCCTAACATTAGAAATATTGTTATATATCCATTGTCAGATTCTAGTCTAGTTAATAATAAAAACATACCTCAACACATTAGAGTTGTTGGAAATTCTGGGAATCAAAATCTTATTTCTTCCACACTCAACTTTGCTTATGGACCAATTGGAATTGGTATTGATGTAATTGATCAGCTAACAGGTGTTCCGAATAAGAATGGTGTTTATGAAGTTAAACTATTTGTAAACAACGAAGAAATTTTCTATTCAAAAATTAACAAATTTAGTTTTGATGAATCGAGGGCAATAAATGCTTTACTTGATTACAAAGAATATTTAGCTACAAATCAACGCATTCAACGAAGTTTTATTTTAGAAAACAATCCGCTTTCTATTTATAAAAACAGCAAAAACAAAGGTGTTTTTTTTATTGATTATGATAAGATTTATGATGTTAAATACGAAATTTATGATGTGTATCAAAACAAAACTACGCTTTCGTTTCAGATAGCAGGAATGAAAAACCGCATCACTCCTTTTGTTAAAAAACCAATAAAAGTGGATACTTTATTGAGTTATTCCGATAGTAATTTTTATGAAAACAAATTTGTTCAGTTGAGTATTCCTAAAAATGCACTTTATGAAAACTTACCTTTTCAATTTGCGGTTTTAGATACAATGTATGGAGCAATAACCCCAACCTACCAACTCCATAAAGAAAATGTTCCGTTGCATTATCCTATAACTGTTGCAATAAAAGTGGGAAGATTAACTGAAAATTTAAGACAAAAAGCAGTTATAATAAACATTGATGGTTCTAAAAGATATTATTCGAAAGGCGGAGAATGGAGAAACAATTATTTAGTAGCTACCTCTAAAACTTTTGGTGGTTTTGCTGTGATGATTGATACAATTCCTCCGAAAATAACTCCAATTAGTATTTATCCAAACAAAATAATGACCAACCAAAAAGCCATTCAATTTAGTATTGCAGATAATCTTAGTGGTATAAAAACCTATAATGCGTATATAGATGAGAAATGGGTGTTATTGGAATTTGATGGTAAAACAGCCAAACTTACCTATTATTTTGATGGCGTTGCAAAAGGAAACCATACATTTAAATTAGAGGTTACGGATGGTGTTGAAAATATGCAAACTACTGAAATTCCATTTATACGTTAGTAAATAGTTCTTAGAAATAATAAAATATGCTATGAATTTATTTCTATTGTAAATACCAATATTTTCAGTACTTTTGCAATCCAATTTTTATAAAAATGGGTAGAATCATCGTTAAAGACAAAAAATTCAAGTCTTATATTTCCGAAGCAGAACTTCAAGATGCAATAAATAAAGTTGCTCAACAAATAAATACAGACTATAAAGCAAAATCACCTATTTTTATTGGTGTATTGAATGGTTCATTTATGTTTATGAGCGATTTACTCAAAAAAATTGATTTACAATGTACGGTTTCATTTGTAAAACTAGCTTCCTATGAGGGAACAGCAACAACAGGAAAAGTGAGTGAGTTAATTGGATTAAATGAAGATTTAAAAGGGCACGATATTATTTTAGTAGAAGACATAGTTGACACAGGAAATACGTTGATAAAATTATATGAGATACTAGAAGAAAAAAAAGTAACTAGTATAAAAATAGCTTCTTTATTATTTAAGCCGGGAGCTTACAAAAAATCACATTCAATTGATTATGTTGGGAAAGAAATTCCAAATGCTTTTGTGATAGGATATGGATTAGATTATGATGGTTTAGGAAGGAATCTGAGTTCAATTTATGTGTTGGATGAAAATTAGTCAAAATTTATAAAACAAGAATTATGTTAAACATTGTATTATTTGGTCCTCCAGGTGCTGGAAAAGGAACCCAAGCAGAAAAGTTGGTTAACAAGTATAACTTAGTACATTTATCAACAGGAGATATTTTTAGAGCAAACATTAAAGGTGAAACAGAATTAGGAAAACTCGCAAAAAGCTATATGGACAAAGGTAATTTAGTACCCGACCAAGTTACAATCAGTATGCTCGAAGCAGAAGTTGATAAAAATCCGAAAGCAAATGGATTTATTTTTGATGGATTTCCAAGAACAACACCGCAAGCAGAAGCGTTGGATAAATTTTTATCCTCAAAAAACACAACTATAACAAAAATGTTGGCATTGGATGTTGAAAATGGAGAATTAATTAAACGCATACTAGAAAGGGGAAAAGATAGCGGAAGAGCTGATGATTTAGACACAGCCATTATTGCCAACAGAATTAAAGTATATAACGACCAAACTGCTGTGGTAGCTGATTTTTATGCTGCTCAAAATAAGTTTGAAAAAATTAACGGAAAAGGCACTATTGATGAGATATTTAATCGATTATGTACAGCTATTGATAAACAAGTAGTTAGTAATTAGGAGTTAGTAGTTAGTGTCATTCTTCATTTCATCCCGAAAGCTTTCGGGATGAAATGAAGAACCCCTAAATCCCTAATCCCTAATCCCTAACCCTAACCCTAACACCTAACACCTATCTACTATGTCTAATTCCAATTTTATTGATTACGTTAAAATCCATTGTCGATCAGGCAAAGGAGGGGCTGGCTCACGACATTTTCGTAGAGAAAAATATGAGCCAAAAGGCGGTCCAGATGGTGGTGATGGAGGACGAGGTGGACACGTAATTGTACGTGGCGACAAAAATTTGTGGACTTTATTACATTTAAAACACAAACGTCATGTTAAGGCAGAACATGGTGTTGGCGGAAGTAAATCAAGAAGCACAGGAGCAGAAGGGGCAGATGCTTATGTAAATGTGCCTTTAGGAACAATAGCTAAAGATGCAGAAACAGGAGAAGTACTTTTTGAAATAACACAAGATGGTGAAGAACAAATTTTAGTGAAAGGAGGAAGAGGTGGACAAGGAAATGCACATTTTAAATCCTCAACGAATCAAGCCCCGAGGTTTGCTCAGCCAGGAGAAGATGGACTTGAAGAATGGAAAGTTTTAGAACTAAAAGTGTTGGCTGATGTTGGTTTAGTTGGGTTTCCTAATGCTGGAAAATCTACTTTACTATCTGTTTTAAGTGCGGCAAAACCAGAAATAGCTAATTATCCTTTTACAACACTTGTCCCTAATTTAGGAATGGTTGCTTATAGAGATTATCGTTCCTTTGTGATGGCTGATATTCCTGGTATTATTGAAGGTGCTCATGAAGGAAAAGGACTTGGGATTAGATTTCTTAGACACATTGAAAGAAACGCTGTATTGCTGTTTATAATTCCTGCTGACAGTAAAAACATCAATGAAGAATATGATATTTTATTGAATGAATTAAAAGCTTATAATCCTGAATTATTAGACAAAGAAAGAGTTTTAGCAATCTCAAAATCCGATATGTTAGATGACGAATTAAAAACAGAAATTTTAAAAGATATGCCAAATGTACCCCATTTATTTATTTCTTCAGTAGCTCAACAAGGACTAGACGAATTAAAAGATATGCTTTGGGAAATTATCAATGGCAGCAATTAATTAGAGTTTGTGGTTTGTGCATAAAATCCGATTTACTCATTTGCAAATATAGTAATTGCAATTTTTCCTGATGAAGCATTTGCTATATCCACCTCAACGGTTCTACTTTTGTCCTGATTTATCCAACGAAGAAGAAAATTATCTTCCTTAAAATCTACAAATGATTTTTGTTCATCAACATATTGCTTAAATTGGTTCGCAACAGAGCTAGCTTCATCAACATTTTCATAATCAACATCCAACCCTATCTCAAAACATCCTTTTTCGTCAAATAAATAAGTACTATTAATAGTTATATTTGTATTAGAAACATAAGTATATTTTAAAAAATCATTGTCTTCACTAATAAAGTTTCCACTAACTTCTTTCTTTTTAATTTGTTTTTTTGATGAATTAATTTTTGATAAATAATCTTGCTCAATTAAATAATTATAAAGCATCTTTTCTTCTTTACTATCAATATTCTCACAGCTTAAACTTATAAGTACAGTTAGCATTAAAAAAAATAATTTTTTCATATTTTAAGATTCTTTTTTTAGAGACTAAAATTAACCATTATTTTGCTAATTTCAATGCTTATTAAGTTTTGTTAGAATACTAAATAAATTATTATTTTATTAGAATGTATTCCGTTAAATAAACTACATTTGTCTATAATTCATGCTTGTATCTTAAAAATAAAATCTAAGTAACATAAATACATTAAAGCCTATTATTTTATTACTAACAATTTTAATTTTTAGTTCTTTTTAGGCAACCTTTACTATTTAATAAAATATTTACATATGAAATTAATCTATAAAATCTTATTAATCACCACATTGATATTCATAATAAAAAACAGCTATTCACAAAGTGCTGGTATAAATAGCACAGGTGTTGCCCCAAATCCATCGGCATTGTTAGATATTGATGCTGCTCCTAACAATAACAAAGGTTTACTAATCCCTCGAATTCCATTAACAGCTATTGCCAACAATGCTCCTATTGGTGCGGGTATAGCCAATTCGCTTTTAGTGTTTAATACAGCAACGGCTAACGATGTTTATCCCGGTTATTACTATTGGGATGGAGCAAAATGGGTAAGATTGGTGGATGATGCTTGGCAAACTTTAGGAAATACAGGGACTAACCCTGCCACTAATTTTTTAGGAACTATAGATAATCAGGATTTAGTTTTTAGAACCAACAATTTAGAGCAAGTAAGAATTTTAGCCAACGGAAATACTGGTATTGGCACCCCTACTCCAACCGAAAAATTAGAAATAAACGGACATGTTCATATTAACACTGCCAATCCTGATGGTGGTAGATTAATTTGGAGAGGTGGAGCTGGTGGAATACTTGAATATAGAGCAAGAGTACATCCTGACGGATACTTGGGTTTTTTTCCTGGCGAAGTTGGAAACCCTGCTTTTATTGGTGATGTTTTTAAACTTTATCAAAATGGAAGAGCAGTAAGTGGAGATCAGTTTACTGGTTTTGTCCCTACACAACAATTTACCGTAACTAACGGAAACTTCCAATTAGGAGAAGCTTCTGCTATACCTGGACTTGGCAGAGAATTAATTTTTGGTGAACAATGGGAAAATACCGATATTTTAACCATGAAAAGAGTAAATATTGCCGCTGATGTAAGCAATATAGAAATGCTTTTGGGAGATAATGCTCAAAATTCAAATGATACTGGAATAGACCGATTTGTAATAAAAGGAATTAATGGGACTACCACCAATGAAGATATTATTGTTTCGGTGCAAAGTAATGGTGCAGTAAGAATTGGAAGTCAAAAAATACCAACAACTGCTCCTAATTTCACCATAGACAATGAAACATGGAAATTATCTGTTACAGGTGGTTATAGCTTTTTTGGCAATTACAACAACGACCCAAATGTGGCTGGAAATCCACCGGGACATACTTTTGTTAACGGAGTTGGTGGCTTGGCTGTGGGAGTTAACCGTTGGGGAGGAACAAGCGGTGTTGATTTGTGGAATGTAACAACTTGGAACGCTCCTGCTGCTAACCAAAATACGGACAGAGGCTTTTATTTTAGAAGGTACGACCAAGCTGGAAATGAGCAATTAATTGCCAGACTTGAAGGTGATGGACAGTTTTATGCTACTAATTACATTGTAGTTAGTGATTTACGTATTAAAAAAGATTTTTTAGAAAGAAAAACATCGGTTTTGAGCAAAATTAACACAATTAAAATTTACGATTACACGTTGAGAAATCAATATTATACTTCTAATGGAACTATTGCTTTTAATGATGCTGCCAACACCAAAGATTTTGGAGTAATTGCTCAGGAATTATATAAAATTTTTCCTGAATTAGTTCATAAACCTACTGATGAAAACAAAGAATTATGGGGCGTAAATTATGCTAAATTATCTTTAATCAATGTTCAAGCTATTCAACAACAACAACAAATTATTGACCAACAAGCTTCTGAAATTGAAAGCTTAAAAAAAGATGTTGAAGAACTAAAGAATCTAATTAATTCCATTAAAAAGAATTAAGAACTAGTGAAACTAATCCAACCCAAAATACTAGCATTATTAGTTTTAACATTATTTCTTAATGTTAAAAGTTACACCCAAAACAATGTTTTAGTGTTAGATGGAGCTTACATTGTTTTAGATGGAGGGACAGCCGCAAACAGTATGTATGTGGTAATTGATGAGCCTTCTGACCAAGGGATTGTTCGATTAAGTGGCGGACATATTCATTCCGAAAATCAATATCATTACATCAAATGGTTTAACACTAATGGTGCAGGTAATTACTTGTTTCCTTTTGGTGTAAATGCAGCCGATTATATTCCTTTTACTTTTGGTAAAACTTCTGCTGGAACTAACAATATAACTGTTTCTTCATGGACAACCGACCAAGCAAATTTTCCCCGACCTGCACTAACCAATGTGGCTGCAGTAACAAGTATGACTGGCACTGCAGATGCTGTTCAGCGAGCAATAGACCGCTTTTGGGATATCCAATCGCCTAACCCTGTGGTTGCTGATTTAACTTTCTCTTACCGAGGAATTGAAAATACTACTATAAATCCGTTAGGACAAATATTTGCACAACATTGGAATGGTGCTGCTTGGGATCCACAAGTTGGACCAGGAACTCCTGGAGTTACACTAGGAGTTGGAACTTCTGGATTAGTTGCTGGTCAAACCACATTTTCGCCTTGGGTGCTAACTATTTGCGATACTACTTCAGGAGTTGATACTTTAGCTATTTGTCAGAACGATAGCGTTTTTATTGGAGGTGCTTTTCAAACAGCAGCAGGGACTTACGTTGATACCTTGTTTAACGCTAACTACATGGGTTGCGACAGTATTTTAAGAACCACAATCATTATCAATCCTTTACCACTAAACAATACTAATTTAGGAATTTGCTTTGGAGATAGTACTTTATTGGGCGGAAGCTACCAAACTGCACCTGGAGTTTATATTGACACCTTGTTTAACGCTTCTTATTTAGGTTGCGACAGTATTATTTTCACCACATTATCTGTAAAACCATCTATAGCAACCATAACAAACACTATTAATGATTCTGTTTGCCCTTATGAGCAAACTATTATTTATACATCTCCGAGTTTAGGAAATGGTGGTCCATATACTTACCAATGGAGTAATGGTTCAACCGACTCTAGCACAACTGTTAGTCCGGCAACAACTACCACTTATACTGTAATTATTAATGATGGCTGTTCTACACCCATAACCGATAGCATAACTATTTATGTACGCCCCATACCAACTGTTAGCTTTTTTGCCAACATGTATGACGCATGTGAAGAACCCATTGAAATATTTGAATTCTACAACACAACAGGAGCGATGTCATACAGTGCTTCATGGTATTTTAGTGATGGAACAACACTAAATGGCGATACCGTTTCACATTCATTTTTAACAGCAGGAACTTATGATGTTACTTTAACCGTTACCACATCTCCGCAAACAGGTTCTTGTTCTAACTCAATGATACAAAATAATTACATTACGATACATCCCAATCCGACAGCCGATTTTATTATTGGAGAAAATCCGCTAACTATGCTTAATCCAATAACTTCATTTACTGATTTATCTTATAACAATATTCTGAATTGGGCTTGGGATATTGGTGGCTTAGACTCTATGTTTACACCTAACTTTAGTTATACATTTCCAACAGACACAGGAACTTACCCCATTTATTTAACAGTTACGGATGATAATGATTGTAAAAACACAACTGTTCAAATTCTAATTGTAGAAGGAGATATGGGACTTTATGTTCCTAATGCTTTTACTCCAGATTTTGACAATTTAAACGATGGTTTTGCTCCAAATGGATTCGGAATATCAGAAGAAGGTTATGAATTTATGATTTTTAACCGTTGGGGAGAAATACTATTTATTTCTGATGTTAAGTTTGAACCATGGGACGGAACATATAAAGGAATTTTTGTGCAAAATGGAGTATATGTTTGGAGATTAAACTACCAAGACCTTAACGGTAAAAAACACAACGCAATAGGCTCTGTAAATTTAATTCGTTAGTTGTTGGAAATTTAATCCTAAGCTGTAAAGTACGAGCTTACTTAGATCGAGCAAACACAATACGTTATAAAAATAGTATATTTGTTTATGAATTATGAAAATTACATCACTAAGCCCTCTGCTAAAATATCAACGCTTCAGTTTAGTGCTTACGGGGGATTCTTAAGACATTACCATCCCACCACTGTCCGTAGTTTGAAGCGTTAGCAAAGAGTGTTAGCAACTACGGACTTAAATTACAAAGTCAAAATAATTATTACTTTTGAGGTATGTTTGTAGTAGTAGAACAAAAGAATTATAAAAAATGGAATTGATACAAAGTCCGTAGTTGCCATTACACAAAGGCTTAACTTCAAACTACGGACAGATGGGTGTGTTTGATAGGGGCTCAGAATGAGCCTGAATCTGAAATTGAAATATTGAATTCTAGTACTCGTGTTTTAGAAATAATTTCAAAGAATGAAGGATATGAATATTATAATAGATTACCAACTATTATTGATACATCTTTTGTGATTGATAAAATAACTAAATCAGAAATTATAGCTTATGAAAGAAATGTTCCTTTAAAAAAAACATATAGTATAATTTATGAAATTGTCAAGTTAGATAGTAATGAATTAGAATTAAAGATTTTCAATTATGAGGGTTATAAGTTATTTTTCAAACGGTGTGATTAGGTGGTGTTTCCCCCATACATCCTAAGCCCTAATCGTAAGAGCTAAGTTTAGTATTGGCAAAGTGGGTGGTTACTTAGAGTTTAATTTTTTGTTAAACCTTATTGCTAAACACAAAGATTTTACGACCTTTACATCCAAAATTAAAGTCAAAGAATAATGAAGAAATTAATTTTAACTACCTTATTATCAGTAGCCACACTATTTTCAGGGTTTACCCAAAACGTAGATTTCGATAAAAAGAATTTTTCCTCAAACAAAGATGGGTTAAAAACTGCTCTCAATGAGTTGAGTACAGGAAATTTTCATTACATGAACCATGTTTACTCCCAAGCACTTTCTTCTTTTGAAAAAGCACAAAATTTCAATCCTAAAAATGCCGAATTAAATGCAAAAATAGCCGATTGTTATTTCCACACAGGCGAAACAGCCAAAGCAAAAACGCAATTAGAAGAAGCTTTTAAGTTAGATGCTTCTATTGATGGATATTTCACTTACCTGAAAGCACAAATGGCTCAAGCAGAAAATAATTTTGATGAAGCAATAAAACTATACAGAGCTTCAAAAACTAAAGGCTCTTCCATCCGACCAGAAGCAATAACAACTGTTGACAAAAAAATAAAAGAATGTGGTATTGGAAAAAAATTAATTGAAACTCCCATTAATGTAGAAATTGTAAATGTGGGAAGTGCTATTAATAGCTCCAACCAAGAATATGTACCTGTTATTACTGCCGATGAATCTGAAATCTTTTTTACTTCAAGAAGAAGTGATACTGAAGGCGGAGGAAGGGATGCTCAAATTGATGACTATTATGAAGATATTTATTACAGTTCAAAGGACGAAAAAGGAGAATGGCAACCTGCTGTAAATATCGGCAAACCAATTAATAGTGCCTTTCATGATGCAACAGTTGGTCTATCTATTGATGGGCAAAAATTATTTATTTATAGAGATAATAAAAAAGGCATAGGCAACATTTATGTAACCGAGAAAAAAGGAAATGAATGGACAATTCCCGAAGAATTACCTTCACCCATAACATCAAAAAGCCAAGAAACATCAGCAAGCTACGACTATACTGGAAAAACCATCTATTTTGTAAGTGCTAGACCAGAAGGAAAAGGTGGAAAAGACATTTATAAATCCACTCAAAACAAAGATGGAAAATGGGGCGATGCCGAAAATTTAGGAGCAATGATAAATACAGAATTTGATGAAGATGCTGTTTTTCTTCATCCTGATGGAAAAACATTGTATTTTAGTTCTAACGGCAATAATTCAATGGGAGGCTACGATATTTTTAAAAGCACCTTTGAAAAAGGAAAATGGAGTCGTCCGCAAAACTTAGGATACCCCATTAACTCATCAGGCGATGATGTTTTTTTTGTACTTACAGCTAATGGAGAACATGGTTACTACACTTCAGAAAAAGCAGGTGGTGAAGGAAAAAAAGACATTTACAAAATTGTGTTTTTAGATGAAATTAAAAATAATAGTCGCCCGAAATTAACTTTACTGAAAGGAGTTGTTTTTGATAAAAAAACTAAAAAACCATTGAGTGCATTAATTGAAATTTTCGATAATGATAAGAATGAATTGGTTTCTTCATACGAATCAAACAGTGCAACTGGGAAATATATGGTTTCATTGCCTGCTGGACATGATTACGGAATTAGTGTAAAAAAAGAAGGCTATTTATTTTATTCTGAAAACATTAACATACCTGATACAGCTGCATTTCAAGAAATTGAGAAAAACATTGGTTTAGATAAAATTGAAACTGGGAAAAAAGTTGTTTTGGCTAATATTTTTTATGATTATAATAAAGCCTCTTTGAGGTCTTCCTCATTTAATGAATTGGATAAAGTTGTTGAATTGCTAAACCAAAATTTAAAAGTAAAAGTTGAATTAGCAGCTCATACAGATTCAAGGGGGGGAGATGCTTATAATTTGAAACTATCGCAAGATAGAGCTCAATCATGTGTAGATTATTTAACATCAAAAGGAATTAATCGCTCACGTTTAATTGCTAAAGGTTATGGAGAATCTCAACCATTAGTGAAAGAGGAAACCATAAACAAAATGGCAACTGAGCAAGAAAAAGAAGCTGCTCATCAACAAAACAGACGTTCGGAATTTAAGATTTTAGAGAATTAATGAACAATTTTAAACCTCCAAGGTTTTTAAAACCTTGAAGGTTTTGGTTTTTTAGTTACTAGGAATAAGCAATATTGTTTTTACTTTGTTATCTTCATTTTTTATAGAAAAAAGAGCTTCTTTTCCATAAAGTAAATCCAACCGTTGTTTGGTATTTGCTAATCCAAAACCTGTTTCTGAGCTTGTTTGTTCGTTATAATGTCCACTATTATAAATAATTACTTTTAGCTTGTCAGCTTCTATTGATGCTATTATTTCTACAGTTCCTCCTTTGGGAAGTTTAGAAGTACCATGTTTTATTGCGTTCTCAACCAAGGTTTGTATCATTAATGGCGGCACTAAAAAGTTTTTAGAATTTTCGTTTATAGCTAATTTAATAGTTAGCTTTTCTTCAAAACGTGTTTTTTCGAGGTTCAAATAATCTTCAACTAATTTTAATTCTTCCGCAAAAGAAATCAACTTTTTCTTCCCCATCAACAAGGAGTTTCTAAGCACATTAGAAAGTTGATTTATTGCTATTTTAGCTGATTTTGGATCTTCGTCAATTAACGCTCTAATGCTATTCATTGCATTAAAAATAAAGTGTGGATTCATTTGAGAAATTAATCGATTAAGTTCAATTTCATTTTTCTTGGCTTCCCATTTTAGGTTTTTTATTTCTTCATTCTTATAGTTAGTAACATAATGAAACAAAAAATAAAATAACGACCACAACAAATAAATCACAAACCAACTTGCTATGCTAAAGAAGAAATCTGACCACAAAAAAAACGATTGCTTTTGTTCAATAATAATATCCACCAAAAGCCATTTAAAAAAAAAAGTAACAATACTTAATCCAAATGCTCCAAAAAAAATTGGGATTATCAATTTCGAAAGATGTAGATTTAGTAAGTTGTATTTTACAATTATACTTCTATAACCATGTGAAACTAACACACAAATTACATAAATTGAAATTAGACTAAAAATGAAATTAGTAGAAAAATTGCCATAGGAAGAAAAATTGAAATACCCAATTAAACTAACATAACCTAGCCAACCAAAAAGTTGTAAAATCCAATATAATTTTGTTTTTGAAAAAACCAAAGCGTTGATTTGAAATGTTGGAATTATCTCATAAAACTAATGAAAATATGCTTAAAAATCACATCTATATTCATTTTATTTTCCCAACCACGCTTCCCTTAAACGAACCTGTTCAGGTGTTGCTAATGCATTAATTTCTATAAAAAATGGCACTAATTTTTCAGATTTACTTGCTTTTGCCTTTAATGTTTTTGATGTTTTTTTACCGTTACTTAGCCTATCTACAGTGATTGTAATTTTATCACCATCTTTTGTATTAATTTTATAGTTGTCTATTACTTCTTCAAAATTTTCTGGCGTAAGTAATTGTCCATTAATTGCAGTAAGCTCGTCATTAATTTTAAAACCCAGTTTTTTTCCGTAATCATTCATGTCTGAAATATCCATGACATACAAACGGTTGGTTTCTTCATTAAATCCCAACAATACGTTTCCAAAGCCAAATTCACTCACTCTAGCATTTGTTTTAAAAGAGATACCTACTTTATTAAAAATATCTTCAAAAGGCAACGATTTGTTTCCTTCCACATAATTAGCAAAAAAAATCCTTATAGCTGGAGAGGTAAGTGATGCAATTTTATCGAACAATTCATCATCTTTAAAAGAAACATTTTTTCCATATTCATTAGAAAGTGTTTTCATTAAATCTTTTAATCCATTTTTCCCATTCGAATGTTCTCTAATTAATATATCTAAACATAACCCAATTAATGCTCCTTTTTGATATACATTTGAATATTGCCCTTTGTGAACATCCAAGGCTCCTAAACTCAATTCTGTAAATGGCAATTCATCTGAAAAGCCTTTAGCTCCATACATTTTATCAATTATAACTTCTAAATAATTTTCAGTAGAAATCATTTTTTGATATACCTGAACATGGTTGGCAAAATATTCAGTAACGCCTTCATACAACCATAAATGTTTTGACATGTCTGGGTTAATGTAGTCAAAATTTCCTATTTCTTCCGAATGAATATTAAGTGGAGTTACAATATGAAAGAACTCATGAGCTGCAATATCCACTAAAAAACCTGAAAGACGACTTGGCTCTATTGCTGGTAAATAATAAAAAGAAGAATACGAATGTTCTAATGCTCCACTCCCTCCTGACCCACTTTGCCCTGTATATAAATAAATGATAAACGCATATTTATCAATAGGTAATTTTCCTCCTAAATAAGTCTGCTGAGCTTTTAAAATTCCTTCAATATCTTTTGCTAAAAATGTTGAAGAAACAATTTTGTTTCTAGAATAAACTGAAACTAAAATTTTTGCACCACCAACCTCAAAAGTGGTAGTATCTGGTTTGCAATACATAATTGGACTATCAACCAAATCCATATAGTTGTTTATAGTAAACTTATCTGTATTATCAGTTGTAGAAACAGTTGTTAGCCCTGTTGAACCATAAAAATACTCGGGGCGAGTGATATTTAGCTCGTAAGGAATTGTTTTCAAACCATCAAAATAGCCAAAGAAACCATGGTTGTTTAGCACTACATTTTCAAATTGTTCTATGTTGGTTCCGCCTGGTTCAAAAACAAGTTCATCAACATCTGCATCCCAAGTATCTTCTACCCAATAGGTAATTTGATGCAACTTTGTAGCATTACTAATTTCCCAACGATTTTGGTCTAATCGATTAACAGAAATTGACACTCCATTACTATCAAAAGCCTCAAAGTCCATTACATATTGTCCAAAATCATAAACTTGATAAGTTCCTGGGACTATTTTTGGTATATTATAAATAATTTTATCTTGAGTAATGGTTGGTGTTTTTAGCGTAATCTTAATTAAGTCATTACTTATTTTATTCAAATCTAAATAGAATTTATAGGTATTTTGACTATAAAAATTAATAGAACACGAAACAACAATAAATAGTAATAATAGCTTCTTCATAACTGAAAAATTTTAATTTTGGCAAATGTATTATTATTAGCAATATTATTAAATCAAAATTGTATTAAAGGTCATATTCTTACACCAAAGGTTAATTTATGAATTAGTTGCCTCACTAGAGATTGACTAATTTCTTAACAAAAAAATTAATAATTTAAAAAAAAATTAGGCACGATATATGATAATTCGAAAAAAAATAAGAACAAAAATTATAAAAAATCGTAGATATAATCGTAATCTTATTATATTTGTTGAATTGTAATTTTTGCTTTTTATAAAATTATTCAATTTAAAACATGACTAATGAAAAAATTAATTCTCATATTATTTATGCTTCCATTAATAACCTTTGCTCAATCAGCAAGAGATATTAATATTGTAATTCAAAAAACATTAGATTTAGAAGTATTAAAAACCCATTATAATGGCGATGAATCTGCAGGTTTAACTCCATTAATAATTATAAATGATGAAAAAATTCCAAATAATTTAATTGTTTTTAAATTTAATAAAAGGGTTAAAGTAATGACACCTGAAGAAATAGAAACATTTAGAAGTATTTATAAGGGAAGTTTAGATAGTTTTTTTGTTTTTGAAGGAATGGATTTTAGTGAAGATGAAGTGAAGATAAAAGCAACTTTTAGAAAAAATCAAAAAATTACTATTACTGTTCACATGAAAAAAGTTGAAAAAGATTGGAAGATATTGAGCTCTGTTGCTAATTAGAGAAAACATGAGCAAACTTATATTAGATTTACATCCCATCTACAACCAAACCAAAAACATTGATAAATCATTAACTGAAATTATTGATGATGCTATTTCCAAAAAAATAAAACTTGTTGAAATTATTCCTGGGAAAGGCTCTGGACAACTAAAAAAGAAAGTAATTCGTTTTTTACAACAACCATCCATAAAAAGTAAATACCACCGAATAGAAAAAGATTCAGACAATTTCGGGAAATTATATGTTCATTTTAAATTTTAACACTAACTATGTTTTCAAGCGGTCAGAAAATATTTGCTCTACTATTTATGGTTATTTTTTTAATAGTTGTGGTAGTTCAATTTTATAAGGATAAACAAAAAAGTAAAAACCTTTTTAAAGGAACATATTGGGTGTTAATTTCTATTATGACCGTAATTATTGGTTATATTTTATTAACCAAAATGATTCGCTAAATTGTTGAGCAACAGTTAAACCCAGTTTTGAGGGCATGATTTACAAAATCCTTTGCCTTTCTTTTTAAATCTTTCGCAACAAGTTTCTTTCTTCTTTTTCTTTGTTTCAATATTTATTAATTGAGAAGGCGAGTCAATTATAAAAGGAATAATATGTTGTTTTTCGCTTTTCATTCTATGCTCCAAAAATACTATTTAGATTCATTCTAAACAATACCATAAATAAGGTATTTTATGGCACAAAAAAAAACTTTAGCATTTTGCTAAAGTTTTTTTTATTTTTGGTGGGCGATGAGAGCCTGTTCCGAATTAACTTCGGAAGATTCGAACCCCCGACCCTTCCGATATAAAATGGAGGAAAAAATAAGAAAAA
>Ga0210006_1000615_pt1 | contig 27559 bp, 21 predicted proteins | sample CryGey02umfilter_2_FD_185452 | JGI IMG/M metagenome (GOLD analysis project Ga0210006, IMG submission 185452) | Groundwater microbial communities from aquifer in Utah, USA - Crystal Geyser 4/10/14 0.2 um filter (SPAdes) (version 3) | ecosystem: Environmental > Aquatic > Deep subsurface >... | reverse complement strand
GGCTGGGGTCTACGTGTACGGCCATGACGTTTCTCCTTCAAGGGTGAGTGAAAAGCGGCATCAAAGAAGAACCTAAGACCCCGGCCAACAGGGAAGGCAGAAATTACAGAATGAAGGTTGCACTAACACCCTAATAGGCGGGTCCTCCTCCTCTAGCCCGCCTAGCTCGCCCCCAGGTTCCCCGACCTAGGGGCGACCAACCGCTCCAAAACTGGACCTCCTGGGTATCCAGCCAATGGATGTTGTGTTGTTGTAGTACCGGTAGGACTTCTTCCTCTCACTGGTGGGCGGCCCTCGGGCCGCCCTCTTTTTTTGTCCTGCACGCCCCCCTCCCCCCCTGACGATGTATGAACAGACGGTCATGGTCTGTTCACCCACCCGAAACGATTGCCTGCCCATCATGCCGCCCATTCTGGCATCCCTGATGGAAAGCTCTCGATGAACACCACCCGTATTTGGGATCTACCCACCCGACTTTTTCACTGGCTCCTGGTCGGCGCCATGGCGACCGCCTTTCTCACTTCGGGGGAGAGCCGCTGGCTTTATCTGCATCTGGTGGTCGGCTCCCTGGCGGGGGGCTTGGTTGTCTTGCGGTTGTTCTGGGGATTTGTGGGCAGCCGCTATGCCCGGTTTGCCGACTTCGTGCGGGGGGTGTCGGCGGTGCGGGGGCATGTACAAGCCATCCTGCGCCGCCAACCCAGCCATGAACCGGGCCACAACCCCACGGGGGGGTGGATGATCCTGCTGTTGCTGGCAGGTGTGCTGTCGATTGCCCTGCTCGGCTGGGGCGCTCTGGGGGGATTGGAACACAGCGGCTGGTTGGCTGGCGGGATCGACGTGGCAACCGGCGCGACCCTGGCCGAGCTGCACGAAATCCTAACCTGGGGGCTGCTTGGCGCGGTCGGCATTCATGTCGCCGGGGTGGTGGTCGAAAGCCGCCTGCTGCGCTACAACCTGACCTTAGCGATGCTCACCGGGCGTAAACCCATCGTCGGCGTGGCCTCGGTGGACAACCACACCGGAATCGCCGCCCTGCTGCTGCTGGTCGCCGTGGTCAGCGTTGCCACCGCCCTATTCCCCTGGGCGAGTGCCACCGAGCAGCGCCCCTTCACCCCTTTTGCGGGCCCCGGGTTGCCGAACAATCCGGTCTGGCAAAGAGAATGCGCCAGCTGTCATCTGGCTTTTGCCCCCTCGCTGCTTCCGGCACGCAGTTGGCAGCGGATGATGGCCGAACAACACGACCACTTCGGCGAGGACCTCGACCTCGACACCGCCACCGCCCGCCACATCGAGGCCTTTTTAACCGTCAACGCCGCCGAGCGGCTACCGACCGGCGCCGCTTACAAACTCACCCACCGCATCACCCTCGATCAAGCGCCGCAGCGCATCACCGAACTGCCCTACTGGAAACACAAACACAGCGAGATTTCCGACGCGGTTTGGCGCAGCCAAGCGGTGCGCGGCGCCATCAACTGCCAAGCCTGCCACCGCGACGCCGAGGCGGGCACCTTTCACGCGGGGGCCATGCACCTTCCCCCTCAATCATTGGAGAAAACCCCATGAAACGTTCCATCCTCATGGCCGCCGCCCTGCTGTTGGGGGCGAGCGCCGCTCAAGCGGCACCGGTCGACGACCTGCTGGCTGAATACCAATCCCAGGGGGCCGGACCTTTCTCGGCCAAGGCGGGCAAAACCTTCTGGACCAAGGGCTTCCCCAACCCGGATGGGGGGGCTGCCCGCTCTTGCGCGACCTGCCACACCGGCGATCCCCGCAAGGGGGGGCAACACGCCGACACCGGCAAACTCATCGACCCGCTCGCCCCTTCGGTCAACCCGCAGCGGCTGACCGACCCCGCCTTCATGGCCAAATGGCTCAAACGCAACGGCACCTGGGTCACCGGCGCCGAACTATCGCCCCAGATCAAGGGCGACGTTTTGACCTACCTGCGCAATTTGTAAGGAGAACCGGATGAAAACCATCGCCACAGCCCTGACCGCCGGAGCCATCGCGCTCGCCTCTACCTTGAGTGCCCAAGCCGATCGCCACGGCTCCTCGGCCCCGATCACCCTCGATCCGACCTACATCCAGGAGTGCGGCGCCTGCCACACCGCCTACATTCCCGGTCTGCTGCCGCAGCGCTCCTGGAAGAAGATCATGGGCGACCTGGGCAACCACTTCGGCGACGACGCCTCCCTCGACGGGGCGACCCAGACCCAACTGACCGACTACCTGATCCAAAACGCCGCCGAGTCGGGTATTTGGCGCCGTTCGAGCCGCATGATCGACTCGATTCCGGCCGATCAAACCCCGGCGCGCATTTCAGAGACCCGGTACATACGGCGCAAACACCACGAGATCGACGCCCGCTGGATCACCGCCAACCCCCAGATCAAAACCATGGCCAACTGCATGGCCTGCCATCCGGGGGCTCAACAGGGGAATTTCAGCGAGGACAACGTGGTGATTCCGGGGCGGTGGGGACGGTGGGAGGACGATTGAGCCGATCGACAGGCACCTAAGGAAGCGCTGATTGATTGGCGCTTCCGAGCGGCCCAGGGATGGGTCGCCAAAATGGTGCGCGGTCGTAAGAGGCGACCTAACCCGGATTTTTCATCGATATTGTTCCGCCCTCGCTTGTTGCTCGCTTCAAGGCGCCTACTTTGGGTTTTTGCGCAGCGTCGAATACAACGACGAAGCGCCCTCGGCACACCCCGAATCCACCGCTCCATTCAGGGGCGAAAGGATCGGGGTTGGGGACCCCCTGCATCGGCGTCGGGGACGCCCCCTACAAAAACCGGTGGACTCAACGGGGTGGCATTCCCGCCGATGACAGACGCGGTGGTGGTGGGTGTTGCACTTTGGAGCGCCACGCTCCGTCGTGTCGCTTTTGTGGGTGGACGAAAGGCGGACGCGACGGAGCTCGTCCCTCCAGGGGGGGCTCTGCGCTGGGTCGCCTCTTCGGTTCGGGCCTCACCCCCCGGTGGCGAATCTCTCCGCCGCTGCGCGTGTTCCGCCCTTTTTGCTTCACTCTGTCCTTGAGCAAGCGTTGATTGGTTCAGTGTTTCCCAGGTCAAGAGCGTTTCGCGGCTTTCGCGTGCGTCCGCCTTTGGGTTTTGGCCCTACTGATAGCGCAGCGCCTCGATGGGATCGAGCCTGGCCCCTTTGCGGGCCGGGTAGTAGCCGAAGAAGACCCCCACCGAGGCGGCGACCCCGAAGGCGATCAGGGCCGATGAGCCGGTGATGACCACGTCGATGGCGCCCCAGCGCTCCAGCCCCAGGGCGATTAGAACCCCCAGCGCCAGCCCCAGCATCCCCCCCACCACCGAGACCAGCAGCGCCTCCAGCAAAAACTGAATCAACACATCGCGCTCACGCGCCCCGATGGCCATGCGGATGCCGATCTCTCGGGTGCGCTCGGTCACCGAGACCAGCATGATGTTCATGATCCCGATCCCCCCCACCAGCAGCGAGACCGAGGCAATCGCCCCGAGCAGGGTCGAGAGTGCCTGAGTGCTCTCGGCTGCCGCGTCGGCCACCGCCGAGAGGTTGCGGATGGTGAAGTCGTCCTCCTCGCCGTCGCGAACGCGGTGACGCTGGCGCAGGAGCGCCCCCATTTCGCGTTCGACCTCCCCCATCGTCTGGGCCGAGGTCGCCCGCACCATGATCATCCGTACCACGCCGGGGTGGCGGGTGCCGAAAAGTTTGCGTTGCGCCGTGGTAATGGGGACGAGAATGGTGTCGTCCTGGTCGCGACCGTCGAGGCTTTGCCCCTTGCGGGCCAGCACCCCGAGCACCAGATAGGGGGCGTTGCGGATGCGGATCGTCTTGCCGACCGGGTTTTCACCCCCGAAGAGGTTGGTCGCCACCGTCTCCCCCAGCAGGCAAACCTGGGTGGCGGAGCGAACCTCGGTGTCGAAGAAGGGGCTGCCGGAGGCCATCTCCCAAGAACGTACCGCCAGGTAATCGGGGGTGACCCCGTAGACTGCGGTGCTCCAGTTGGCATTGCCATGAATCACCTGGGCGCTGCGGGGGTAGACCGGCGCGGCGGCCAAAACGCCGGGCAACTCGGCGATGGCCTCGCCATCCTCGATCACCAGGGTGTGGACCCCCCCCGAACCCATCCGCGCCCCCCCCGAGGTAACCGCTCCCGCCAAGACGATAAACAGGTTGGCCCCCATCGACTGGATCGTCTGGTTGACCCGCTCCTCGGCCCCCCGTCCCATCGCCATCATCAGCACCACCGCTCCGACCCCGATCACCATCCCGAGCATGGTCAGGAAGGTGCGCATTTTGTTGGCCCCCATGGCGTGCCAGGCCTGACCGAGCAGGGTCCAAATCATGGTGGGCTCCCCTCGTCGTGGCCCCCCTCGTGGCCACCGTCGTGCGCGATCTTGCCGTCGCGAAACCGGACCAGACGGCGGGCATGCAGGGCGATGTCGGGCTCGTGGGTGACCAGCACCAAGGTCATCCCCTCGCGGTTGAGACTGTCGAACAGCGCCATGATTTGGGCGCTGGTGTGGGTGTCGAGATTGCCGGTCGGCTCGTCGGCCAAAATCAGCCTGGGGTTGTTGACCAGGGCGCGGGCGATGGCGACCCGCTGCTGCTGCCCCCCCGAGATCTTGTTGGGGGGCGACTGGGCATATCCCTCAAGACCAACCCGCGCCAGCATCGCCCGCGCTCGCGCCCGCCGGGTCGCTTTGTCGACCCCGGCATAGACCAGCGGCAGGGCGACGTTGTCCTCAAGGCTCATGCGGGGCAGCAGGTTGAAGCCCTGAAAAACAAACCCGATCACCTCCCCCCGAATGCGGGCCAGTTGATCGCGCCCCATGCTCCCCACCTCGTGCCCCGCCAAGCGGTAGCGCCCCCGGCTGGGACGGTCGAGGCAACCCAGGATGTTCATGAAGGTCGACTTCCCCGACCCCGACGGCCCCATCACCGCCACGTAATCGCCGCTGGCCACCCTCAGGTCGACCCCCCGCAAGGCACGGAAGGGGCCGGCCGGGGTGAGGTAGTCCTTTTCGATTGCGGTGACTTCAATGAGGGGTTGCGTCATGACCTCATTTCCTCATCCCGAAAGCGGTAGGGACGTAGGCGGGCAAGGCCGCCCGATAGGGCAACAACCTGCCCCCTCCCTCTGGCAGGGAGAGGGCTGGCGTGAGGGTCGAACGCCCCGCCCCGGCAACCCCATCGCCAATCGGCCAGAAACCCATCAGAACATCCGCATCACGGGCGGCGGGGTCGCGCCGTTGCTGCTGGCGGCGCCGGTCTCTCCGGTCACCACCACATCCCCCTCGTTGAGATCACCCGCGAGCACCTCGGTCATCCGTCCGTCGCTTAAGCCCACCGCGACCTTCACCGGCTTGATCCCAGCCCCCTCGGGAACCCACACGGTCGCCCCCGGTGTCGCCCCATCCTTGCCCTTGCGCCCCTTGCCGCTGGCGCCGCTCGCCCCGTCCCGGGGATGAAAACGCAGCGCCGCGTTGGGAAGCAGCAACACGTCCGCGCTTTGAGCCACCACAATCGAGACGTAGGCGGTCATCCCCGGCAGCAAAATCCGCTCGGGGTTGTCGACTCCGATCACCACGTCGTAGGTGACCACGTTCTGCTCCACCGCCGGGTTGAGCCGGATCTGCCGCACCAGCCCCGAGAAGGTGCGCTCCGGGTAGGCATCGACGGTGAAGCGGACCTTCTGCCCCGGCTCGATCATGCCGATGTCGGCTTCGGCAAAGCTGGCGTCGATCTGCATCCGGGTTAGGTCCTGCGCGATTTTAATTAAGGTGGGGGTTTGAAAACTGGCCGCCACCGTCTGCCCGACATCGACCTCCCGGTCCATCACCACCCCCGAGATCGGGGAGCGGATGACGGCGTAGCTCAGGTTGATTTGGTCCCGTTCGGCCTGGGCCTGGGCCTGAGCCAGCGCCGCCTCGGCCGCCTGACGACCCTGCACCGCCTGATCCAGGTCTTGCTGGGCGACGAATTGCTGGGCAAGAAGATCGCGGTTGCGGGTTTCGGTCTGCCGAGCCAGCTCAAGGGCCGCCTGGGCACTGGCCAGGGAGGCCTGGCTCTGGCGCACCTGGGCGGCAAGCAGAGCGTCCTCGATTTCGAGCAGCACCTGCCCCTTCTCGACCTGATCGTTGAAATCGACGTAGAGCTTCTTCACCGTCCCCGAGACATTGGTACCGACGCTGACCACGTTGACCGGGTTGAGGGTGCCATTGGCGGCGACCTGCCGCACCACGTCGCCCCGCTCCACAGGCAGGGTGCGGTAAACCGGGTCGGGGTTCTCTCCCCCCCGCATCCACCCAAACAGCGTGCCCCCCGCCAGCAGCAGCGCCGCCACCAGCCAGGGCCAGCGGCGATGCCGGGGCGGCTCCGGGAGCCATTCGTCGGCGGAGAGGGATGGCGACTGCGGGGGATTCATGGCTGCGCTCCCATCTGAGGGGCCGAAGTGGGGGGATGGGCCGGGGCAAGTTGAATGATCGCCTCCCGGTCGAGCCCCCCGACCGCCTGGGCCAAGGTGATCCTGGCCAGGTACCCATCGTAAAGGGCCTGGACCCGTTGTTGCCGGGCGTTGGCGCTGGCGGTCTGGGCATTGAGCAGATCGAGGATGTTGCCCACCCCCGCCTCATACCGCCCCCGCGCCACCCGCTCCGACTCCTGGGCGCTGGCCAGCAGATCGAGACTGGTGCGCAGGCTTTGGATGGCAGTGGTCAACGCCTGGTAGGCGTTCCATACCTGAAGGGCGACCTGCCGAGCCAGTTGGTCGCGGCTGGCGCGGGCCGCCTCGACCTGGGCCTGGGCGGCCTGAATGCGGTAGGTGGTGGTGAAACCCGAAAACAGGGGGATCGAGAGGGTCAGCCCCAGGCTGGTGGAACGGCTGTCGCTCAATCCGCTGCTGCGCTGCCAACCGGCGCTCGCCCCCAGCGACAGACTCGGCAACCCCGAGGCGCGGGCCGATTCGACCTGGGCTTGGGCCGACGCCACCTGAAACCCCTGGGCGAGCAGATCGGGGCGTTGCCGCTTGGCCTGGTCGAGTAGCGCCGTCACCTCTTGAGCGAAAGCGTCTGAAGGGGGGGAGGGTTCGGCAACGATTAAGGTCAGGGGGGCCGTGGGTCCACGCCCCAGGAGCGAAGCCAGACCGCCACGGGCGTTGTTGAGGTTTCCCTGTGCGGTGATGCGGGTGAGCTGCGCCTGACTCCATGCGGTTTTGGCGGTCAGCTCGTCGAATCGGGCCGCCGTCCCCGCCTGGCGCCTCGCCTGGGCCGCCTCGAAGCTGGTGCGGGCCGCCGCCTCGGACTGCTGAGCGGCTGTGAGCGCCTGCTCCAGCGACCAAACCTTATAAAACCCGTCGACCGTCGCCAGCAGCACCGACTGCACCCCCGCCGCCTGGCTGGCCAAGGCGGCGTCGAGCAGGGCGCGAGCGCTGTCGTGTTGGGCATCCCGCCCGCCGAAGTCGTAAAGCAGCCAGCTCAACGAGGCGCCCACCGTTTGGTTGGTCCGTCCGACCCCATTGCTTTGGCTGCGCGACAGCGCGACCGAGGCGTCGAGGTTGGGCAGATACCCTCCCAACGCCACCCCGACCTGCGCCCCCTGCACCTTGGCGCTGGCCCAGATCTGCCGGGTTTGGGGGCTTGCGCACAGGGCGCTGTCGACCGCATCGAGCAGGGTCAGGGGTTGGTCCAGCGGGGCGGGGGTACAGGGTTCTCCAACCGGGGGTGGGGTCAAGGCTTGTGTATCGAAGGGGTCGTCCAAACCTTGGGCCGCCACCGGCTGGGCCAAAACCAGGGCAAGCAACAGCGGCAGATGATGGGGTGCTGGAGTCATGGGTGGCCGAAGGGCAAATGGGGAAACCGCCCCGAAGCGGGGTTTCCGTTTTCTGGGCGGGGATTCGAGCATAGCCCTCTTGCGGTCAAAGGGGGTCAAGGGGGGCAAAAAGGGGCATGGGGATTGCCGGGAAGCTCGCCACAACCGTGGTCGAGCCCAGCCAACCCGGCTTCGCTGCGGTCACAGGGGGGACGTCGCGTATGGAGACGACCGATCCCCCATGGAACATCCTCCCCCCATCTGTCCTCCCCCCGCTGGGGGGAGGGACGCCTACAGCTAGGAATCTGTCGGGCTTGAGCGTCCGTAGCGAGCCGAGTGGGGAATCGAGGCCAAATTTTCACGGTTTTGAGGATCATAGTGGTGGCTATGTGACGAAAAACCGGGGAAATTTGGACCGATTACCCGCCGGCGCACGACTGCATGGATGCAGGAGGTAGAGCAATGCAGGAGCAATTGCCGAGTAGGACGATCTCAAGTCCGACAGACTCCTAGACCCCCCTCCACATGAACCCGCTTGCCCTCCTTGCCCTCCAAGCGGTATTCCCCCAGCGTTCCATGCAAAGGAGGCCGTCATGACCATTCCCCCCTACACCCCCATCCCCTGCGCCCTCTATGACCGCTTCGAAGCGGCGGCGACCCTGAAACAGCGGCTCAAGCTCGGGCTGATTCAAGACGACGGGCAGGAGGTGGCGATTCGCGGGCTGCCCCTGCAATTCAACACCCAGAATGGGGTGGAATTCGGACTCTTCGAGGACGAACACCACCTGCGCCACTGGATTCGGTTGGATCGGGTGAAGCTGCTCGATTGATCCTTCACCGCCTGTTGGAACGTACCCACCGCTCCGACCCCGACGCCTGAATCCCCGCCTGCGCGGGGATGACGCCTCAAAGGACGTATGGGGACGGATGGCTCGGGTCGCCCCGGTTGCCCCCACCCCTCACCCCCTGGCATCCTGACCCCCTGTATCTTCCGCACTTTCAGGAGCCTTCATGTCTGCCATCCACGACCTGCGCGGTTTTCTCGATTTGCTCGAATCCCGCGGCGACCTCAAGCGGGTGAGCGAGCCGGTCGATCCCAAGCTTGAAATGAGTTTGCTGTCTCAAAAAGTGTTGGAGTCGGGCGGTCCGGCGCTGCTCTTCGAGTCGCCCACCGGCCAATCCAACCGTCGGGTGCTGACCAACCTCTTCGGCACCAAGGAGCGGGTGGCGCTGGGGATGGGGGCCGAGTCGGTCGCCCGTTTGCGCGAAATCGGCGCCCTGCTGGCCGAGCTTAAAGAGCCCCAGCCCCCCGAGGGGTTTAAGGATGCCCTGGGTTGGATCCCCAAACTCAAAAACCTCGCCTCGATGTTACCCAAGAAGGTTTCAAATCCCCCCTGCCAGGAGGTGATCCTAGAGGGCGAGGCGGTCGATCTGGCCGACTGGCCGGTGCAGACCTGCTGGCCCGAGGACGCCGCGCCGCTCATCACCTGGGGGCTGGTGGCGACCAAAGGGCCGACCCGCAAGCGGCAGAACATGGGGATCTACCGCATGCAGGTGATCGGCAAGAACAAGGTCATCATGCGCTGGCTTTCTCACCGGGGCGGGGCGCTCGACTACCGCGACTGGTGCATCGCTCGCCCAAAAGAACCCTTCCCGGTGGTGGTCACCTTGGGGGCCGATCCGGCCACGATTCTGGCGGCGGTCACCCCGATCCCCGACACCTTGTCGGAGCATCAATTCGCTGGATTGCTGCGCGGCGAGCGCACCCGTATCGCCGATCCGGTCGGTCAGGCGCAGCGGGATTTGGGGCTGAATGTTCCGGCGGGGGGCGAGATCGTGCTGGAGGGGGTGATCCATCCCGGGCAGACCGCCCCCGAGGGACCCTACGGCGACCACACCGGCTACTACAACGAGGTTGATGACTTCCCGGTCTTCACCATCGAGCGGATCACCCACCGCAAAGACCCGATCTACCACTCGACCCACACCGGGCGGCCCCCCGACGAACCGGCGGTGCTGGGGGCGGCGCTCAACGAGGTGTTCATTCCGCTGCTGCAAAAGCAGTTCCCCGAGATCGTCGACTTCTACCTTCCCCCCGAGGGGTGTTCCTACCGGCTGGCGGTGGTCTCGATCCGCAAGCAGTACGCCGGGCACGCCAAGCGGGTGATGATGGGGATCTGGTCTTACTTAAGGCAGTTCATGTACACCAAGTTCGTCATCGTCGTGGACGAAGAGGTCGACTGCCGCAAGTGGGAGGATGTGATCTGGGCGATCACCACCCGGATGGATCCCAAGCGCGACACGTTGCTGATCGACCACACCCCCATCGACTACCTCGACTTCGCTTCGCCGGTCTCGGGGCTCGGCTCGAAAATGGGGCTGGACGCCACCCACAAATGGCCCGGTGAAACCGACCGGGAGTGGGGGCGGCCGATCAAGACGTTGCCCGAGACCGAGGAGCGGGTGGCAGCGTTGTTGGGGCGGTTGGGGTTGTAGGTTAAGCCTCCTCCTGGCAGGGGGAGGGGCGCTGGTTGGAACCACTTGCCCCCCCTGTCACCCCATCCCCTCCACCCCCCTTCGGTGATTTCCTCCCAACCCCTCCGCCCCCGATTTAGGGTATCGTAAAGGCCCCCTCCCCCACCCCAAAACAGGCCTGCCATGGAACACCCCTCCAACCTGCTGTTGATCCTTCTGGTGGTTTTGCTCATCGGCAGGATCTTCGGTGAGATCGCCAACCGTCTGAACATCCCCGCCGTGATGGGGGAGATGCTGGCGGGGGTGGTGTTGGGGCCCAGTTTGCTGGGGTGGATCTCCCCCACCGAAACCCTGCGTTTTCTCGCCGAGGTCGGGATCATCCTGATGCTGTTCAAAATCGGGCTGGAGACCGACCTGGGTAAGCTGGTGTCCTCGGGCAGCCGCTCGGTGGCAGTGGCGCTGGGTGGGGTGTTGCTGCCGCTGATTGGCGGCTTTTTGGTCGCCAAGTTCGTCATGGGGGCCAACGATCTGACCGCCCTGTTCGTCGGCGGCACCCTGACCGCCACCTCCATCGGCATCACGGTTCGGGTTCTTTCCGACCTGGGGCAAACCCGGACCAAGGCGGCGCAAATCGTTTTGGGGGCGGCGGTCATCGACGACATCATCGGGGTGGTGATGCTGGCGATCCTGGTCGACTTCGCCCGCTTCGGCGAGGTGCGGATCGGCGAGGCGGGCAAGGTGATCCTCTTCATCGGCATGTTTCTCATCCTCGCCCCCCTGGCCGCCAAGGCGATGGCCAAGGTGATCCACCGCGTCGACCGGGGGCGGGACGGCGATGGCTGGATTCCGGTGGCCATCGTCACCCTGGTTCTCTTCTTCGCCTGGCTGGCCGAGGAGGTCGGCGCCCCCCATCTGGTGGGAGGATTCGCCGCCGGGATTGCCCTGTCGCGCCGCTTTTACGTGCCGATGGGAATCGCCCTGCACAACGACCGCGCCTTCGTTGCCGCCATCGAAAAACAGACCCAACCGATCATCCACCTCTTCACCCCGATCTTCTTTGTGGTGGTGGGGCTGTCCCTCGATTTGTCGGCCGTCCACTGGGGCGATTGGCACATCTGGGGGGCGACGGCGGCGCTGCTGATGGTGGCGAGCATCGGCAAAATGGCGGTCCCCATATTGACCCCCGGCCCAGTCCACGAGCGTCTGTTGATCGGGGTGGCGATGCTGCCCCGCGGCGAGGTGGGATTGATCTTCGCCGAGCTGGGACGGACGATGGAGATCCTCAGCGGGCCGATCTACGCCATCCTGATTCTGGTCATCGCCCTGACGACCCTGATTCCCCCGCTGATCCTCAAAAAGCTGGTTCCCCCCCGCCCCGTGAACCCCGAACCGCTCCCCCCGGCCTGAAGCCAATCACACACCCAAAAGCCGAGCGTTGCACACTGCGGTTACGGTTTCTAAAGTCGGCGCCCTTCCCCGATGTTCTCTCGATCCAGGAGCCGTTGATGCGCCCCTCTGCCCTGCCCGGATTGCTCGCTGCCACCCTGCTGCTAACCCCCCCCGCCGCCTGGGGGGGGAGCTCCACCATCGTCGAGGTCGACGGCTCGGCCTGTATGGGCGATTCGCTGTCGCGTAAACAGACCGAAACCCAGGCGCTGGCCGAGACCAAGCGGGCAGCGGCCGAATCGGCGGCCACCTACGTCAAGAGTCAGTCCACGGTCGAAAACGCCATGCTCACCGACGACCTAATTGCCGCCTACTCGGCGGCCAAGGTGACGGTGATCGAGGTGCTGCAACGGGGTTGGTACAACGATCCGATGGCGGGCGACTGCTTCGGCATGAAGATCAAGGCCGAGGTTACCCCCGACGAGGCGGCGATTGCCCAGGCTGCCAAAAAGGGGGGGCGCAACACGCTCGACGATCCAACCGCCCCCCTCACGGTGAAGGTTTGGACCAGCCAAGAGCACTACCAACCGGGGGAGCACATGCAGGTGTATCTGAAGGGGAACAAACCCTTTTATGCCAGGGTGGTGTACCAGCAGGCCGACGGCACCCAGGTGCAACTGCTGCCCAACTCCTACCGCAGCGCCAACCACTTTCAGGGGGGGGTGGTGTATTCGATTCCCGATGGGGAGGACCGCTTCGACCTAGAGGTCTCCCCCCCCTTTGGCGACGAGTCGGTCACCGTCTACGCCAGCACCGCCCCGTTGGGGGAGGTCGCCACACAAGACGCAGGGGGGGTCTATGTGGTGCAGGGAAACCTCGGGGTCCACAGCCGGGGAATCAAACTGGTCGGTGCCGCGAGCGGCGGCCACGGCGGGGGGAACGCCGCCGAGTTTTCGGAACAAAAAGCGCGGATGGTGTCGGGGCCGTAAGGGGTCATTGAAATAAACCCGTAGGAGCACCGCCCTCGGGGCGATGCCCTTTGCCTCCCCCGTGGGATGCCTCGGCAGCGTTGTCGCTCGGCAGGGATCCCGCCAAAAACCGCATCGCGCCGAGGGCGGCGCTCCTACATGTTGATGATTCAGATACACAAAAGGCCACGGTTTCCCGTGGCCTTTTGGTTGGTGCGGTGGGCAAGTGGCGGCGGATCAGATCTCGACCGGCCCCCCCCCATCTTCGGGCATATCGGCGATGAACTCGCGGATCGTCTGCGCCAGGATCGTCACCCCCTTCTCGATCCCCGCCGCGTCGGCGTGGCTGAAGTTCAGCCGGATCATGCCGCTTTGCTCCACGTTGCCGGGGAAGAAGGGCTCGCCCGGCATGAAGGCCAGGTTTTTGTCGAGCGCCTTGACCAGCAGCAACCGGGTGTCGATTTTGTGGGCCAGTTGCAACCAGAAAAACAGCCCCCCTTTGGGACTCTCCCACTGGGCCAAACCGGTCATGTGCCGCCCTAGGGCGGCGGCCATCAGGTCGCGCTTTTCTTTGTAAGCGCCGCGCACTTTGTCGAGATGGGCGGCGTAGTCGGGGCCAGAAACAAACTGGCCGATCCACCACTGGCCGATCCGGTTGGTGTGCAGATCGGTCGACTGCTTCAGCCGCACAAAGTAGGGGTAAAGCTCGGGGGAACAGACCATAAAGCCAATGCGAAAACCGGGGATCGCGGTCTTCGAAAACGACCCCAGGTAGACCCAGGGCCCCTTGGTCATGAAGGAGCAGATGGGCTGGCGGTCGCAGTCGTCGAAGACCAGCTCGCGGTAGGGCTCGTCTTCGATCAGCGGCACCCCGTGCTCTTCAAGCACCTGCGCCACCGCCTGCCGGGTCGCCCGGTCGTAGCAGTACCCCGATGGATTCTGGAAGGTGGGAATCAGGTACGCGAAGGCGGGGCGATTGTGCTCGATCTCGGTCCGCATTTGCGCTGGATCGACCCCCGAGGGGCTCAGCGGCAACGCGTCGAAACGGGCGCCGAAGAGCTTGAACGACTGCAACGCCGCCAGGTAGCTGGGCGACTCGACCAGCACCGGCGTCCCCTCATCGATGAAGAGTTTCGAGACCAGATCGAGCCCCTGCTGGGAGCCCGAAGTAATCAACACCTGATCGGCGGTGCAGGGGCGCCCCAGGGCGGTGACCTGCTCGGCGATGGCCTGACGCAGCGCCGGTTCCCCCTCGGTGGTGCCATACTGGCGCAGGTGGGGGGGAATATCGGCAAAATCGAAGGGGGGCATGGTGTATTCGGCGGGCAGCCCCCCGGCAAACGAGATGACATCCCGTTTTTGGGTGAGCGCCAGAATTTCGCGGACCAATGAGCTGGTCAGACGGTCGATGCGTTTGGAAAACACGGCTTTTGCCCCTTCTTTCAACTGAAATCTCCGCCCGATTCGGCGGGCCGGGGATGATGGTGCGGGGCGCCTTGAGATTCAATGGGGTCGCCCCATCCCAGCCGCTATACTCCCCCCCTTCTACCCATCGCCCCAGGGACGACCCATGACCGCATCGCGTTTGCACACCCGTTGGCGCCGCAGCTATTCCATCACCCTGGCATCCCTGCTGGGCTGGATGCTGGCAGCGGGGCCGATTGTGTTCCCCACCGCGATTTCGCAGCGGCTCGATGCCAGCCTGAGCGATCCCCTGGCCCGGCAACTCCCCTCGCCCCCCCCCTCCCCTTGGCCGGTCTTCATCGTCGACATCGACGAGCGCAGCCTTGAAACCCTCGGCCCCTTTTCGCAGTGGCCCCGGCTGTATCTGGCCCAAGTCTTGACCCCCATCGCCCAGCACGCCACGGCGGTTGGGGTCGATCTGCTGATCCTCGATCCCGACCAGTGGTCGACGTTGGTGCAGATCCAGGCGGCGGCCCGCGGCATCCCCGAGCTCCCCCCCCAAATGCTGGAGGGGTTCGATCAACGGCTGGCCGATCTACCCAACAACATTGTGTGGGCCAGCCACCTCGATCTTTCGGGAGAGGTTCCCGAAGTTAAGCTGCCGCAGCCGAGCCTGCTCGATCCCCTGGCCCCCCACGGGTTTGCCAACCTCTTCCCGGATGCCGACGGGGTGATCCGGCTCGGCAGGGAGCAGGTGGATGGGGTCGGCGGCATCGCCGAATCCTCGTTGCCATGGGCGGTGTATCAGGTCGCCCACCCCCAGGCGGGCGCCCCCCCCACCGGTTGGTCGAACCTGCATCTCTTCCCCGAGACCATCGGCAGCGGCGACACCATTTTGATGCCCCGGTTTTCGTTCATCGACTGCCTGACCGGCTCGATCCCCCTGAAGGCGTTCGACGGGGCGGTGGTGTTTTTGGGGTCGTCGGCGGCGGGGTTGAGCCAGTTTTGGCCGGTGCGAGGGGGGTGGGTGATTCCGGGGGTCGATCTGATGGCCCAGCGTTTTCAACAGATTGCCGGACACGACCTGAAGCCTCCCATGAGTCCGGCGATGCAGCTTTTGTGGATCGCCCTGGTGGTCGCCTCGGTCGCCCTGGAGGGGGCGGCGATGGGGATGCTCAAAAAGCGCCGTTTCACCTGGGTACGCATTGCCGAGGTGGTGCTGCTTTGGGTCATCGTTGTCGAGGCGATGGTGATCCTGGGCGGGGAGATCCCCCCGGTGCTGCCGACGGTGATCGCTCTATTGGCGACCTATGTGCTGTCGCTGTTGGGACGGTATTTGTTCGAAACCCGCTCCTTGATGCGCAGCCTGACCCGGTACATCCCCCACACCGAGGCGATGCGGTTGATCGACACCTCCATCGACCAACTGCGCAAGGGGGAGCGGCGGGTCATCACCATCATGTTCGTCGACCTGCGCGGCTTCACCACCTACAGCGAACAGAACACCCCCGAGGCGGTGGTCGAGACCCTCAATGGTTTCTTCGATCTGGTGGTACCCAAAATCGAGGGGGAACACGGGGTGATCAACCGCTTTGCGGGGGACGGCATTTTGGCCTTTTTCGGCGCTCCGACCCCCCTGGCCGACCACGCCGACCGGGCGTTGCGGGCCGCTTGTGCGGTGCTGAACCAGAACCCCGAGCTGGAGCGCCGCTACGGACTGCGCTGCGGCGCGACGGTCCATACCGGCGAGGTGGTGCTGGCCCATGTCGGCACCTCGTACCGGCTGGAATACACGATCAACGGCGACGCGGTGAATCTGACCTCGCGCTTGCAGGATGCCTTGAAAGAACGGGGGCTTGAGGGGATCACCACCGCCACCACCGAGGCGGCTCTGATCCACCCCTTCCCCTTGCGCGACATCGGCATGTTCTCGGCAAGGGGGCGCAGCCGCGACATCGGGCTGCTGGAGATTGTGTGCGGGGATGGGGGTAAGGCGGACGCACCTGCCGTGACGTCGACGTAGGGTGGATAAGCGCAGCGCATCCACCTTTTTTCCGAGGGAGGGTCTGCGCCGAAACCGGCGCTCTTTTCTGCGCTGAAGCCGGCGCTCTTTTCTGCGCTGAAGCCGGCGCTCTTTTCTGCGCTGAAGCCGGCGCTCTTGCTCAATGTCGCCCCCTGCTGGTGGATGCGCTGCGCTTATCCACCCTACGCCCCCACACCCCAACAAAAAACCCGCCGAGGTCGCCCCCGGCGGGTTTTTTGTTGCCTCCACCTCCACCCCCGCTCTACCCAGACGCGCGGTTTTTACGCTGCCCGTCCCGGCGAGGGACTATTTGCCGATGGGACGGATGGTGCGGATGGTGCCGGAGCGGTTGCCCGCCGCGTCGACCGTTTCGATACGCAGCACCTGACTTTGGGTACCCACCTCGATGGTAGTGCTGAATTGGCCGTTGGGCTGTACGGCAATGCCTTTGCCGTTGACGGTCACGCTTCCCCCCGGCTCGGTGGTCCCGTTCAGGGTCAGGCTCTTTTGTCGCGTCAGCACCGAGGGGATGGCGAAGTCCCCTTCGAGGATCAGGTAGGGGGGAACGGTGTCCTCCATGACGTTGGCGATCTGCCGTTTGATGTTGCCCGCCGCGTCGGCGGCGATGACGTTAATCAGGTTGGGCCCCTCGGTCAGGATCACCGGGAATTTGAAACTCCCCCCCTCCACGGTGACCTGCTTATCGTTGACCACCACAACCGCGTCGGGGTCGGCATTGCCGCTGACCTCGATCCGCTTTTGGTTGGTCACGGTAGGGATGGCGTTCAAAGTCAGGGTTGGAGGGATGTTGTCCCAGTTGGCGGCGATGCTGCGGCTGGCGGTGTTGCCGGCGGCATCCTTGGCGGTCACGGTGATGGTGTTGGGGCCGGGGGTCAGGCCGACAAAGCCGCTGAAAATGCCACCCACAGCGGTTTCCCATGCGGGGCTGTCGTTGACCTTAATCTGAGCGCCGGTTTCGGTGCGAACCCGGATTTCGACGATGGGGGAGCGGGTGACCGCATCGCCTAGCTCGTCGAGGGCCAACTCGGGGGCGACGGTGTCGCGCACCACGCTGACCCGCTTTTCGCTCAGGTTGCCCGCCCCGTCTTTGGCGGTAATGACGAAGAGGTTGGCCCCCTCTTGGGTCAGCTCGGTTTCGATGTCGAAGATGCCCTGCGCCCCAAGCGTGAGGGGCCGACCGTTGAGGGTGGCGGTCGCTCCCGCTTCGGTCGAACCCTGAATCCGCACCGACTTGCCGTTGGTCAGGGTATTGTCGGCAGGTCCGGTAAGGGTGATGACCGGAGGGGTGGTGTCGGCGGCTTGAAAATCGAGCCGCAGATTCTCTTGCTCCCAGGGCTCAAGCTTGAGCGGTTCGGGGGTGGTGGGGGCCGGTTGATCCTTCTTCAGGCTCAGTTGTTGCCCCTTGGCCAGCGAAACCGGCTGGGGCGCGCCGGGGACCTGCACATCGACCATCCCCTCGATGACCTTGATGGTGGTGGCGTCGTCCTCAACGTTAAGCGACAGCTTGGTCCCCCGCACCGCAGCGGTGGCGGCGTGGGTCTGGAATTTCATGGATCCGCCCTGGCCGCGCAGGTTGTGCAGCGCCCCCCAGAACTTGCCCTTGACCAGATCGAGCACCCCCTGCACACCGCCGTTTTGGTTTTCGAGGCTGCTCACCTTGAACTTGGCTTCGCCCGAAACCCGAACCAGATCGCCGCTTTCAAGCCCCAAGGTCGTCTCGGCGGCGTTGAGCACCCACAGGTCGTCGCCGGTGGTCAGCACCTGTTCGAGGATGGCGGGGATGTAGAGCGGCAACCCCGATTTCTTCACCAGAGCGCGGCCATTGAGGTGGACGACCCGGGCGTAGCCGGGAATCCCCTCCCCCGCCAGGGCGTCGTCGGCAACCGTTGCGCCGTTGTCGTCGGGCAAGGCGATCTTGGTGCCGACCGGAATGAGATCGGGGTTGGTGATCTGGGGGTTGGCCGCCAGCACCTTGTTCATCAAATCGGGACGCATCGAGCCGTAGTGCTGTTTGACAACCTCGGACAAGGTCATCCCCTGTTGCACAATCAAGGAGGTATCGGCCCAAACCCCCTGAGCAGACACCCACAACAAACCCAAACTCAATGCGGCAATACGTTTCATGTCTGCTCCCGATTTCATGGCTGGGCGGTCGTTTCCAAGCTACGAATCCGCCAAAAAACGTGTGTCGATGGGAGCGGGATGATGCGTGACCACCACCGCCCCCTCCATGTGCTTGCGGTCACATTAAACCCAAACGGGATGAAAAGAAAAAGGCGGCCCGAAAGCCGCCTTTTTTGCGAGATCGTCCGGCTTACAAACGCCGGTCTATGTGGGCCTCCTGCTTGAGCTGCCGCAGCCAGTAGGCCCGTTTGGATTGGAATTTTTGCTGGGCGATCCGATCGGCAGCCACCCCTTTAAGTGCCTCGAAGGAGTCGGGGGCGAGCTGGCGATGGCCCAGTGTCTGGATAATGTGCCAGCCAAAAGCGGAGCGGACCGGCCCTATGACCTGCCCATCCTGAGCAGCAAACGAGGCATCTTCGAACTCCTGAACCATCTGCCCCCGCCCAAACCAACCCAGATCGCCCCCCTGATTTTTGCTGCCGGGATCGTCACTGACCTCTTGAGCCAGGACGATGAAATCGCCCCCTGCCCGAACCTTGGCCAGGATCTCTTCGGCCTTGATCTTGGCCTTGTCCCAGATCGATTCGGAGGCCCCTTTGCCGACCAGCACCAGGATGTGACGGGCGTGGACCTGCTCCAGCGGCTCGCCGCGTGCCGCCGAGGCGGTGCTTTTTTCGAGCAGGTGAAATAGGTGGATCCCCAAGGGGGTGCGGACCACGCCGCTGACCTGTCCCGGCTTGAGGCTCTCAACCGCCTGTTCGATTTCGGGCAAGAGCTGCCCCTCTTCGAACCAGCCCAGCTCCCCCCCCGAGGCGGCAGTGGAGTCCTGGGAATACCGGCGGGCCAGCGACTCGAAGTTGGCGCCGTTATCGAGCTGTTGGCGAATCTCGGCCGCCTTAGCCTCCACCGCCTGGGCCTGATCGGCCGAGGCGCCGGAGGGTAAATCGAGCAAAATCTGGGCGATGCGGAATTTGGTGACCACCTCGGATTGCATGTGGTTGTCGAAGTAGCGGCGCATCTCCTCTTCGCTGACCCGAATCTTGGCGCGGACCTCTTGCTCCTCGACCCGGCTGATGACCAACCGCTCGCGGATCTCCTGACGGTATTCCATCCAGTCGAGCCCCTGGTCCTCTAGTGCTGCCTTGAATTGCGCCAAATCCATCTGGTTGCCCTGGGCCACCCGGGCGACGGCGGCATCCACATCGTCATTCGAAACCACAATGTCGTGTTGGTCGGCGTCTTGAAGAATCAGCTTTTTCTCGACGATCACGTCGAGCACCCGGTTTTTCAGGTCTTCCATCTCTTGGCCACGGGGGATCGATCCTCCCAGACGGCCCAGGATCTGCCCCACCGCCCGGTCGAGTTCCGATTGAGTGACGATCCCGTCGTTCACCACCGCCACCACCCGGTCGACGATCCCGGCATCGGCAGGGACCTCGGCATGCACCTGGACCCCATACTCCCTGGGGTCGGAATCGGCGGCCAAAACCACCCCCGCAGGCAGAACCAGAAATCCAACCAACCCAAGTCCACACCACCGGGAACGATTCGACGGGCGGTGGAACGGCATCATTGCGCTTGATCCTCAGCCGATTGTTGAGCGCTGTGCTGATCGGCAGCCGCCTTGAGCGACTCGTCGAGCACCACCGAGGGGTGGGCGTCACGGACCGACTGCATCCAGGTCTGGGTGCGGCGGTTTTGCTCGCTCTGGATGAAGTCCTGCTTCACCTTGTCGCGCACCTCTTCAAAGCTGGCCTGGTGGGCCTCGACATGCTCTTCAAGGCGGATGATGTGGTAGCCGAACTGGCTCTTGACCACACCGGAGAGATCGCCGGGATTTTTCAGGGCGAAGGCGGCATCGGCGAACTCGGGAACCATCTGATCGTGGGTGAAGAAACCCAGATCGCCCCCCTGAGGGGCGGAGGGGCCGGTCGAGTGGGTTTTGGCCTCCTCAACGAAATCGGCCCCCTTTTTCAGCCGGGCCAGGATGATTTTGGCCTCCCCAGCCGTCGTAACCAGGATGTGGCGGGCGTGGACCTTTTCGGGCTCGTTGTAGCGGTCGGCATGCTGCTCAAACCAAGGCTTGAGCTCATCGTCGCCGGTCGCCTCCAGGCTCTTGCGCACATCCTGTTCGAACAACGCTTGCGCCATGGCGCTGCGGGCGGCGCGGCGCATCTGCCGCTGAATGGTGGGATCGAGGTCAAGCCCCTTGGCCTTGGCCTCCTGGAAGATCGCCTCCATGGTCATGAGCTGATCGAGCAGCTGCGCCTTGACCATGGGGTTGTCGACCTGGGCCGCCATGGTGGGGGGAAGCGAGGCCAGGGCATCGGTGAGCGCCTGCTCTGAGATCTCTTTGTCGCCCACTTTGGCGATGATCTTGCCCCCGCTGGGCAGCTCTAGGCTGGGCAGGGTGGGGCCGGTGGCCGCTTTTTGCTCGGAAGGGGTGGAGGAGCAACCGGCGGCGGTCAAGACCGCGGCCGCCAAAACCAAGACACGCACGTTCATGGTGAGCAACCTTTCCTCATTTTGAACAACGGGGGAGGCACGCCTCCCGACGATGAGAAGGGGGTTTTGCGACCCCTATCCTTGAAAATCGATCCCCAACAAATACCGCTCCCGGCTCTCTTTGCGCGAGGCGGGAGGCTTGAGGCTTTTGGCACTGCGAAACCGTTTTTTGAATTCGGCAATCAGGTGATGGATTTCGCTGCCCTCGAAGACCTTAACCAGGCAATTGCCGCCGGGGGCAAGCCACAAGTCGCCGAAGGCGAGCACCTCTTCGATCAATCCCGCCAGCCGCATCTGATCGGCATCGGGAAAGCCCGAGGTGTTCGGGGCCATGTCGGAGAGCAGCAGGTCGACCTTGCGACCCTCCAACTGCTGCTCCAGCCATTGCCAGGTCGACTCGGCACTGAAATCGCCCTGCAACACCGCCGCCCCCGCCACCGGCTCGACCGGCAGCAGATCGACCCCGATCAATCGCCCCTGCCCCTTCATCCGCTGGGTGGCGACCTGAAGCCACCCCCCCGGCGCGCAGCCCAAATCGACCACCACCGCACCCCCTTTGAGCAGGTGCTCCTTATCGTCGATTTCGATCAGTTTGAAGGCGGCCCGCCCCCGGTACCCCTCTTTATGGGCCTTATGCACATAGGGGTCGTTGCGCTGGCGGCGCAACCACTGGTCGGAGCTCAGGCTACGCTTGGCCATCGTCCTCACCGGGAGTTGCTGGGTGACGTGTGCGCCAAATCAGCAGGGCAATCAGGAGCGTTTGCACCAGGTAGAGGGCGCTGGAGATGCCGTGGAGCTTGCCGAATTCCTGGCGTAGCGGGTCGGTTTTGGGCAGGGCGGAGATCTCGGCCTGGGCCTTGAGCCCCTCCATCGCCGCTTCGAGCCACCCCAATTGCAGCGAAGCCAAAGCGAGGAGGGCAAGTCCCATCACCAGGGTGGGGCCGTGCCAGCCGAGGTTTCTACGGGCCAGCAGCAGCAGGGCCAGCAGCACGAGGCCCGTCGCCTGCAAAGCGTGGAAGAGGATCCCCGCCACCTTACCCGCCCACATCGGGTCGGGCAGGGTGGAAAAGAGCACCGGGGTCACCCCGTAGCCGATCACCGTCCAGGCGGTCAGGAGGGCGATCAACAGCGCTTGGACGGGGATGGTACGACTGGAAAACATCACTCGAAGCGGATCTCTAGGATTTCGTATTCCCGTACCCCGCCTGGAGCTTGGACCTCGATCATGTCCTCAACCAGCTTGCCGATCATGGCACGGGCCACCGGAGAGGAGATCGAAATCTTGCCCTGGGCCAGATCGGCCTCGTCGATGCCGACGATCTGGTAAGTCACCTCGCCGTCGGTTTCAAGATCGAGCAATTTGACGGTGGCGCCGAAGACGACGTGTTCGCCACTGAGTTTGCTCGGCTCGATGACGTCGGCGCGGGAGAGCTTGTACTCGATCTCTTTGATGCGCCCCTCGATGAACCCTTGCCGCTCCTTGGCGGCGTCGTACTCGGCGTTCTCGGACAGATCGCCGTGGGCACGCGCCTCGGCAATCGCCTCGATCACGGCGGGACGCTCCACCTGTTTGAGCCGCTTGAGCTCCTCTTTCAACTGCTCGGAGCCCCGGACGGTCATCGGGATACGTTCGGACATTGGCACCACCTTCCATTCATGCTTAATCGATATTCAGCTGCGTTGATTGGCAAGGCTTCTCAGCCCTACCGCCGATGGCATTCCTGCAACGAGGCGACATTGAAGGCCCCTTTGCCGATGCGGGCAATTGCTTCGACCGCAGCCATCGCCCCGGCCACGGTGGTGAAGTAGGGAATCCCAGCCTGCAGGGCCCCCCGGCGGATCGAACTGGAATCGGCGCGGGCGCGGCGTCCCGCCGTGGTATTGAAAACCAGGTGGACATCGTTGCTCTTGATGCGATCGACGATGTCGGGCCGCCCCTCCCCCACCTTGTTGACCGCCTCGACCGGCACCCCGGCCTCGGCCAGCAAAGCGGCAGTGCCGCGGGTCGCCAGCACGGTGAAGCCCAGATCGGCCATCCCCCGTCCCAGCGCCACTGCCTGCCCCTTGTCCTCTTCGCGCAGCGAAATGAAGACGGTGCCAGCGGTGGGCAGATCGCTGCCGGCGGCCAGCTGCGCCTTGTAGAAAGCCAGCGGGAAGTCGGCGTCGATCCCCATCACCTCGCCGGTGGAGCGCATCTCCGGCCCCAGGATCGGATCGACACCGGGGAATTTCAAGAAGGGAAAAACCGCCTCTTTGACGCAGAAATAGGGGGGGATCACCTCTTGGGTGTAACCGATGTTGGTGAGTTTTTCTCCCGCCATCACCCGTGCTGCGATCCCCGCCACCGGAATTCCGGTCGCCTTGCCGACAAAGGGGACGGTCCGCGAAGCCCGTGGATTGACCTCCAGCAGGTAAACGGTTCCCTCCTGGACGGCAAACTGGATGTTCATCAGCCCCACCACCTTGAGCGCCTCGGCCAGCAGCACCGTCTGGCTGCGAATCTCGGCGAGCACGTCGGCGGGTAGGGAGTGGGGGGGCAGACAGCAGGCCGAGTCGCCGGAGTGGACCCCCGCCTCCTCGATGTGCTCCATCACCCCGCCAATGACGGTGATCGAACCGTCGCACACCGCATCGACATCGACCTCAATGGCGCCACGCAGGTAGCGGTCGAGCAACACCGGGTGGTCGGGCGAAACCTGCACCGCCTCGCGCATGTAGCGGGCCAGGCCGGTGTCGTCCTCGACGATCTCCATGGCGCGGCCACCGAGCACATACGAGGGGCGCACCACCACCGGATAACCAATCTTGGCCGCCTCGCGCATCGCCTCTTCCTCGCTGCGGGCCACCCCGTTTTCAGGCTGGAGCAAACCGAGGCGGTGGACCAGCTTTTGAAAACGCTCGCGGTCCTCGGCCAGATCGATGGAGTCGGGGGAGGTCCCGATGATCGGCACCCCGGCCGCTTGCAGAGCGTTGGCCAGCTTAAGCGGGGTTTGGCCGCCGAACTGCACGATCACCCCTTCGGGCCGCTCCACCTCGACGATGGCCATGACGTCTTCGAAGGTCAGCGGCTCGAAGTAGAGACGGTCGGAGGTGTCGTAGTCGGTCGAGACGGTCTCGGGGTTGCAGTTGACCATGATGGTCTCGAACCCCGCCTTGCTCAGCGAGAAGGCGGCGTGGCAGCAGCAGTAGTCGAACTCGATCCCCTGGCCGATCCGGTTGGGGCCGCCCCCCAGGATCATGATCTTGCGCCGGTCGCTGGGACCGGCTTCGCAATCGGTCTCGTAGCTCGAATAGAGGTAGGGGGTCTCGGAGCGGAATTCGCCCGCGCAGGTATCGACCCGCTTGAAGGCGGGGCGGACGTCGCATTTCAGCCGGGTGGCCCGCACCACATCCTCTTTGGTCCCCATCAGCTTGGCGATGCGCCGATCCGAGAATCCCATCGACTTGATCTCGCGCCACTGCTCGCAACTCAAGGCGCTGGGGGTCTGGGTCGCCAGCTCCGATTCGACATTCAAGATCTGTTCGATATGGTCCAAAAACCAGGGATCGATCTTGGTTGCCTGGAAGATCTCGTCGAGGCTCCACCCCTCGCGGAAGGCCTGGCCGATGGCCCAGAGCCGCTCGGGGCCGGGCTTGACCAGCAGGGTGCGCAGCTTCTCGGCAGGATCAACGGTGGGATCGCCGCTGCTCAAATTGACCTCGTCGAAACCATCTTTACCGGTTTCCAGCGAGCGGATCGCCTTCTGCAGCGACTCGGCGAAGGTGCGGCCAATGGCCATCGCCTCCCCCACCGACTTCATCTGGGTTCCCAGAATCGGCTCGGCGGCGGCGAATTTTTCAAACGTGAATCGGGGGACCTTGGTCACCACATAGTCGATGGAGGGCTCAAAACTCACCGGGGTGGCGCCGGTGATTTCGTTGGTCAGCTCGTCCAGGGTGTAGCCGACCGCCAGCTTGGCGGCGACCTTGGCAATGGGAAAACCAGTCGCCTTGGAGGCGAGCGCCGAGGAGCGCGACACCCGTGGGTTCATCTCGATGATGGTCATGCGACCGTCGTCGGGGTTGATGGCGAACTGAACGTTCGAGCCCCCGGTTTCGACCCCGATCTCGCGCAGCACCGCGATGGATGCGTTGCGCATGATCTGGTATTCCCGGTCGGTCAGGGTCTGAGCCGGGGCGACAGTGATCGAGTCGCCGGTGTGGACCCCCATGGGATCGAAGTTCTCAATCGAGCAGATGATGATGCAGTTGTCCTTGGTATCGCGGACCACCTCCATCTCGAACTCTTTCCACCCCAGGATCGACTCCTCGACCAGCAGCTCTTTGGTCGGCGAGGCGGTGAGTCCCCCGCGGCAGATGGTCTCGAACTCCTCCAGGTTGTAGGCGATCCCGCCGCCGCTGCCCCCCATGGTGAAGGAGGGGCGGATGATGGCGGGGAAGCCGATCTCCTCGACCGCCGCGAAGCACTCCTCCATCGAGTGGGCGAAGCGGGCCTTGGGCATGGCCAGACCGATCCTCTCCATCGCCTCTTTGAAGAGCTCGCGGTCTTCGGCCTTTTCAATCGCCTCGGGCTTGGCGCCGATCATCTCGACCCCGAGCCGTTCCAGGGTGCCATCCTTGAACAGGGCCAGTGCGGTATTCAGCGCCGTCTGCCCCCCCATGGTGGGGAGCAGGGCATCGGGCTTTTCGACCTCGATGATGCGGGCCACCACCGCCGGGGTGATCGGCTCGATGTAGGTGGCGTCGGCCATCTCCGGGTCGGTCATGATGGTGGCGGGGTTGGAGTTGACCAGAATGACCCGGTACCCCTCCTCTTTGAGCGCCTTGCAGGCCTGGGCCCCGGAATAGTCGAACTCGCACGCCTGCCCAATAACGATGGGGCCGGCGCCGATGATCATGATGGACTTAATGTCGGTACGTTTCGGCATGGCGGTCTCAGATCCGGGCGTTGGCTTGAATCAGGTCGGCAAAGCGGGCGAAGAGCCCCATGGTGTCTTGCGGACCGGGGGAGGCCTCGGGGTGAAACTGCACCGCCATCACCGGGCGATCGGTGTAGCGGAAGCCCTCAAGCGAGCCGTCGAAAAGGCTGATGTGGGTCGCCTCAAGGTTGGCGGGCAGGGTCGAGGCGTCGACCTCAAAGCCATGGTTCTGCGAGGTGATCTCGACCTTGCCGGTGAGCAGATCTTTCACCGGCTGGTTGCCGCCGTGGTGGCCGAACGACATCTTGCGGGTCGTCGCCCCCGAGGCGAGCGCCAGAATCTGATGCCCCAGGCAGATACCAAACAGGGGAATACCCTTCTCGATCAGCCCCTTGGCGGTTGCGATGGCGTAGGTGACCGGCTCCGGATCACCGGGACCGTTCGACAAAAACACCCCATCGGGCCGCAGGCTCATGATCTCGTCGACCGTGGTACTGGCGGGGACGACGGTGACCGACATCCCGGCATTGACCAGACCCCGCAAAATGTTGCGTTTGATCCCAAAGTCGAGCGCCACCACATGCAGATGGGTTTCGGGTTTGGGGTCGGGGTTGCCGAGTTCCCAGAGGCCGGTATCCCACTTGTACCGCTTGGCGGTGGTGACGGTAGAGGCCAAATCGAGCCCCTGCATCCCGGGGAACTTGGCCAGTTCGGCTTGCAGGGCCGCCTCGTCGAGATCTTCGGTGGTGATCACCGCCCGCATCAGGCCAAAGTCGCGCAGTTTGCGGGTGATCAGACGGGTGTTGACCCCGGCGATGGCGACCACCCCTTGGCGGGTGAGGAATTCGCCAAGCGACTCGCGGGCCCGATGGCTGCTGACCCGGCGGGGCAGATCGCGGATCACCAGACCGCTGGCGTAGACCCGGTCGGACTCCATGTCTTCGGGATTGCACCCCACGTTGCCGATGTGGGGGTAGGTCATGGTGACGAATTGGCCGCAATAGGAGGGGTCGCTGAGGATCTCCTGGTACCCGGTCATGGAGGTGTTGAAGCAGAGCTCGGCGGCACGGGTGCCGTCAGCGCCGATGGCGTGCCCTCGCAGGAGGGTGCCGTCTTCCAGGTAGAGGATGGCGGGACGCATCAAGAGGACCTTCAAGGGGCAAGAAAACGAAGCCCGGCGGGGCGATTCGGACGTGAAAAAAGGCGCCGAGGTCGAAACCCCCTGGCGCCTTGTAGCAACGGCTTGAATTGGAGGCGGTTTTATACCTTTGGAGGGGGGGTGGGGTCAACCGTGAGCGGGCTTCCAGGAGGGGAAGGATCGTACATCCCCCGGAACATTGGGATGTATGGTGACGATATTCACCTAAACCCAAATCCGTGCCGACTATTCATGTATCTATTGCCCTGAATCCGTGGGCGAAACCGAAAAAAACGAGCATTGATGCGGCTTACAGGGCACAGGAGCTTCACCCGGCGGGTGAAGCAGATTTTGGCTGTAGTCGGCGTAAGCCCCGGTTTTTCTGAAATCAGCCCACGGATTCAGGATAGAAAGCTGAGTAATTGCCGTTACGGTATGCCATATCATCTCCAGTGTTATTTCATGAATTTGGAAATCGAACTTGAAGACCAGCCTTCTGCTGCGCCCAACGCTAGTCATCAGCGGTAATTTTGGCGAGAGCCAAAATTGTCCGCTGGATGACATTGTGAAGTGGACCCCAAAAACTGGACAGTAGGTTTTGTTAAGACCGAGGGGGCATGATTGGCGAGAGCGAGGAGCCAAGCGATGCCCGGAAAACACAAACGACACAGTGCGCAGTTCAAGGCGAAGGTGGCGCTGGAGGCCCTGAAGGGGGTAAAACCACAAGCGAGTTGGCTAGTGAACACCAAATCCACCCGGCGCAGATCAGCCAGTGGAAGAAGGTGGCCATGGA
>Ga0210006_1000614_pt1 | contig 27578 bp, 18 predicted proteins | sample CryGey02umfilter_2_FD_185452 | JGI IMG/M metagenome (GOLD analysis project Ga0210006, IMG submission 185452) | Groundwater microbial communities from aquifer in Utah, USA - Crystal Geyser 4/10/14 0.2 um filter (SPAdes) (version 3) | ecosystem: Environmental > Aquatic > Deep subsurface >... | reverse complement strand
TCCATGGCCACCTTCTTCCACTGGCTGATCTGCGCCGGGTGGATTTGGTGTTCACTAGCCAACTCGCTTGTGGTTTTACCCCCTTCAGGGCCTCCAGCGCCACCTTCGCCTTGAACTGCGCACTGTGTCGTTTGTGTTTTCCGGGCATCGCTTGGCTCCTCGCTCTCGCCAATCATGCCCCCTCGGTCTTAACAAAACCTACTGTCCAGTTTTTGGGGTCCACTTCACAGTGACAACAAACGAGGCTGATTGATTTTAAATGTTAGAAAAGCGCTGATTTCATGGCGCTTCCGAGCGGCCCAGGGATGGGCCGCCAAAATCAGGAACGTCAGGGACTGATTTTGTAAGCGAAGCAAAAACGACGCCGCCTCAAGGTACCTACTTTTGGTTTTTGCGTAGCGTGCCAATTCAAGGCAGGAGCCTTTAATCGGCGCTTCCTTAGAAAAACTTGCGTTAAACAGGGGGCGGGGCGGTTGGGGTGTGCATCCGTTTTGAGCCAAGGGGGCAGACCCCCACCACGTCAAGGGGGGTGTTTCTGCCTGTGGAGGGGGGCTTCGCCGCCCAGAAGTGATGCGGCCGAGGCAACGGTTGGGGAGGGGGATCGGCCCCGCTTTGGGGGCCTTCCGTGGGCCGCGATGACGTCGGTTGCTACGGCGAAGCATCCCCCGCAAGCGCCGCCGCCACCGAATCGTGTTCATCGCCGCCATGGTAGTGGTGGCAACCGGTGCAGGGGGTGGCCAGACGGTCGGGTTGCCCTTCGCTGCCGTGGCAGGTGGCGCAGGTGCTCAGACCGGGCATCAGCAGGTCGTAGTTCTCTCCAGAAACCTTGGCCATGTGGCAGGTGGTGCAGCTTTGGGTTTGGTGGGGTCGATGGCTGAAGGCAGCCTCGGGCATAAAGCGGTTTTGCAAATGGACCGGGGCGACGGTGAACAGTCCACCCTCCTCGTCGGGGTAACCGACCCCGTGGCATTTTTTGCAGGCGCCTGCCCCGAACAGACGCCACTCGGCATCCTCGGTTTGGCTCTTGACCCAGGCTTGCACCGCCTGTGCCCCTTGTGGGGGGGGAGCAACAGCGCCGGTCTCGGGATCGGGAACGTCAAACCGCCCCTGCACCGCCCGTTGGGCGAAATAGCCCCCTATGGCCTGACGCAGGGTTACCGGATCGGTATGAGGCAGCGCTTGCCCCTTGGGGGTGCCGTCCAGGGTGAGCACATGGCATTCGATGCAGTTGGCCGCCATGGTCACCGGTTTAAAGCCGACCTTGCCGACGTCGGGGGTGTGGCAGCTGGCACAGTTCAAAACCCGTTTTCCCTCGGGGGCGGCAATCCCTTCGGCTTTGAGGTGCAGCTTATGGGTGAAGAACAGCCCCCCGTCCTCCTCGGGAATGGGGACCGCGCTTTGGGATTGCACCTGTTTCCATAATGCCCGCAGTGCATTGTCGTCTTCGGCCGCAGCGATAGCGGCAGAGTCGGGAAGGTCGGGGACCTCTTGGCGCCGGACGACGGGGGCCCCCTCGTCGTCGAAACCGGCAACCAGGGCGTGCAGCGGGGGGTGACCGGTGGGGAAGCCATGGACCGGTCGGGGGGTGCCGGGCAATTTACCCATGGTGGGGCTGCCGTGGCAGGCCAGGCAGTCCTCTTGTTTGGCCCACATCCTGGCATTGGTGGCGGGCTGGTGCTCCTGGTGGCAAACGCCGCAGCGTTGGGTCGGTTGGCCGAATTTCGAGGCGGTGGATTGGGTCAGATGGGGCCGGGCCTCGTCGTGGCATTTCAGGCAGGCCACGTCGGCTACCGGGGTGAAGGGTGCGGTGTGGCAGGTTTGGCAGGCATCGCCGAAATGGCGGTGTTGACCTTGCACCGAACCGGGGCGCCAAAAGGTGCTGGCGTCGGGGGCCTTGAATCCAGCCTGACCCGAGGGTGGCAGCGCCGTCTGGTAGCTGTGGTAAGGAATCCACCCGGCCAGCAGCAGCACCAGACCCAGAACCAGCCAGCCCCAGCGCCAAGGGCGAATTTGCAACGCCTCGCTGCCGACCCCCCCCTCGTTCATCAGGGTGTCGAGGTGCTCCCCCAGGGGGCGGACGAATTCCACCTCAAGGGCCAGATCGCGCCCCATTTGCCCCATCAACGCCATGTCGTAGGGACCCAGCGAGAAACAATCCCCCAGGCCAAGCACGGCGCTACCGACGACCTCGCCGTTCACCCGAATGAGGGTGCCCCCCACGCTTTCGAGCAGCCAGCCCTCTCCCTGCGGAGTGAGGACCGCAGCCTCCAGCGGCACCCGGGGGTCGGGCAGAAAAATCTCGTTGTCGGTCCCCCGTCCCAGGGTCAAGCGGTCGGCCCGCCGCTCCTCGATCTGGGTGGTGGCGGCGCCGCCGGAGAGCCGCTCGATGTAGCGGATTTGGATGTCCATCGCTCCGCCTTAATAAAAGTAGAAAACCGAGACGACGTGCAGAGTCAGGGCGCCGATCAGCCCCATACTCAGCGGCACGTGGATCAACAACCAGAGCTTGAGCAGCAGATGGTCGCGTACATCGGTGCGGATGCGGCGCAGCAGCTCCAACTTGCGGTTCATCAGGGTCAGCAGGTTGTGCAGCAAGGTGGGGTCGATCCGCCCTTCGTGGGATTGGCACTCGATGGTGCGGATCGCCTGCACGGTCGGGCACCCCTTCTCGGGGCGGACCACCTTGCGCCACAGGCTACGGTGGACCGCCAGGGCGTGGGAGGAATGGGCAACCGCGGCTGCGACGGTGTCGGGCAGGGCGATCGCCGTCTCCATGCAGGCCCGCTCCACCTCCGCCAATTGCATCACCATCTCTTCGCGACTGTCCCCCTCGCGGTTGCGGTTGATCCGTTCTGGAATCCGCAGGTAGATCGCCAGACCCACCACGCCGCTGAGCAGGGTCAGCCACAGCAGCGCAAAGGTCAGGCCGTGCAGGTCGGCGTCCAGGTGCAGCCCGGCGTGTAGGGTGGCGGCGGTTGCCAGGGGGATGGAGAGGTAGATATGACTCGACAGCCAACTCGATAGGCTGATTTCGCCAGGGACGATCCGCCTTTTGCGCACGCCGAACCAGACCATGAACAAGATCAGCAGCAGCGCCGTACCGCCCAGGATGTACCCCGCCACCGTGCTACCGCTCAACCCCTGTGGGGGAGAGAGGGCGGACGCCATCAGAACCATCAGCAGCGTCAACAGCAGCGCCCGCTTGAGATGGAGGAATTTACGGTGACTCAGGATCGATCCGTACATGGTTCTCTTCCTTTAGTGAGTCCGGCGCAGTCGTTCGAGCAGGGTTTCGGGGCGGGTACGCAGCGCCGCTCCGGTGGGGCAGAAGCGGACACACGAGGGGCCACCGGCGATGTTGCGACACATGTCGCACTTCACCGCCAGCTTGTCTTTTTCACCCTTCATCCCCTTACCTGCCTCAGGGTAGGGATCTTCGCGGCGTTGTAAAAAGAGCAAACGGTGCCAGAGCCAACGGGGGTTTTTGCCCCATTGCAAAATCTTGGGCAGGAACCCCTCGGGGGTTGGGGGGGCCTCCTCGACGATGCGGATCACTCCATAGGGGCAGTTGCTCTCGCATTGGCCGCAGCCGATGCACTGGGCGGCGTCGATCCAGACCTCACCCCCCTTTTCGCGGTGGATGGCATCGGGGGGGCATTCGGCCATGCAGTGGGGGTGTTCGCAGTGACGGCAAGAGATCGGCAGGTGCAGGTTGCCCATCGTGCTGCCCGAATCGCGCTTGAGTCGTGAGATGCCGCCGTGCATTTGGGCGCAGGCGGTTTCGCAGTTGCCGCAGCGTACACACAGCGACTCGTCGATGGTCAGGATGTCGGTCCCCTCGCCGATTCCCTGGGCGATCAAAAACTGAATGGCATCACTGGTCTGTTCGCCGTGGCGATTGTCGGCGTTGGCGGCCAGCCGCTCTTGATAAGTTTTGTGAACCTGCCGTTTGAGGTCGGGGAAGAGCTCGGCCAACTGATGAAAATGATCGGCATCGATGCGGATCGTCTCGGTCGCCACCGCCGCCCGTACCGTGGCGGTGCGCGGCACCCGCCCCAACAACGCCATCTCGCCCACATAGTTGCCCGCTTGCAGGTAGGCCAGCACCACCGATTTGCCGCCGATGTGGCGGTCGACCATCACCGAGCCGCGACGGATCAGGTGCATGCAGTCGCCCTGTTCTCCCTCGGCATAGATCGTTTGGCTGGGGCGGTAATGTTCGATCCGCATCTGGTCGAGCAAGGGGGCAAAACGACCATCGTCGAGGGAAACCCCGAACATGCGGTGGATCTGCCGCACGATGAAGGCGCGGTCGAGTGCTTTTTGCACCGGGATCGACGAGGCGATCAATCGCAGCATGGTGCGACGGTCGGTTTCGAGCAGGATGCTGGTGGTGTCGGCCACCACGGTGGCGTTGCGCCGTCGTCCCGAAATCAGCCCCATCTCGCCGAAGAAGTCGCCCGAGTTGAGCAATATTTTGCGGCCTGGATCTTTGGGATCGATCAACACCCCCATCGAGCCCGAGACAATCGACCAGAAGGTGTTGCTGTAGTCCCCCGCAAAGAAGGCAGGATCCCCCGGGCTGAGGCTGTGGACCCTGCTTTTGGCCAGCAATTCGCGCATTTGCAGGTGAGTTAGCCCCGCAAAGAGGGGGACCAGACGGCGGGTTTTGTCGATGAAGGCATCGACCCCCATCTCGATGTGGGCGACCGCCAGTTTTTCGAGCAATAGGGGTTCGTCGGTGGGGGGGACCGGATTGCCCGCAATCGCCTCGACCACCTCGTATCCCTGATTGAGCGCCTGCTTAATCAGGGGGTAACCCGCCAGAGCGCCAATGATGTAGAGCCCCGGCACACTCGATTCGTAGGTGGGGCTCAGTTCGGGCAGGGCGGTGGCGTCGCTACCATGAAACCGGATGCCGCACCGCTCCATAAAGGGGCGGGGGGGGGTGGCGCCGAGTCGGGCGATCACCACCGAGCAGGGGAGGGTGGCGTTGCCCTTGGCGGTGTCGAGGTGGACCGTTCGGGATTCGATTTCGCGGGGGGTCGACTCGAACATGACCTTGATGTGGCCCTGCTCGGCCGCACGCTCCAGCGCCTGGATGTTGCCCAGTTTGGCCCGCGAAAACTCCCCCCCCCGGTAACACAGGGTGACCCGGTTGTGGGGGATCAACGCCAGGGCGGTTTCGATGGCCGAATCGCCGCCCCCGACCACCAGAACATCCTCGTCCTGGTATTGCTGGGGATCGGCCAGGTGGTACTCCACATGGGGCAGATGGGCGCCGGGAATGGTGAGCTTGCGCAGGTTGCCTTGCAGCCCGATGGCCAGGACCACCTTGTCGGCCAGCAGCTCCCCTTCGTCGGCCAGGGTCAGGCGAAAGCGACCCTCTTCTGCGGCGATGGCCCGCACCTCGGCGTTGTATCGAATCGCCACCCCCAGTTTTTCGGCCTGCCTGCGCCAGTTTTCGAGCACCACCTCTTTGCGTCCGGCGTCGAACATGATGTCGGAACGTAGCGGCAGTTTTTCGGGGGTCGCCATGACCAGCTTGCCCGCCTGAAACCCTTGCAGGGTATCGGCCAAGTGGCTTTGCCGCTCCAGCACCACATGACTCATGCCACGGGCGGCGGCGCGGGCAGAGGCGCTCAGACCTCCGGGGCCCGAGCCGATGATGGCGATCTCGACGTGCGGCTGATCCTGCACCATGGCTGAAAACCTGGGATTGAAAGGGGTACACAAAGACGGACGCTTCGGCGATGGGGCCGAACCATAGCCGTTCCCGTATCGACGCAGAACCGGGGTGTGACCCGGTAACCATGCTAATCGTCACATAACCAGCGGGGGGGGTGCTACTTTGAAAATCGACCGTTAGGGAAGCGCTGATTTAATGGCGCTTCCGAGAGACCCAGGGATGGGTCGCCAAAATCAGGAACGTAAGTGACTGATTTTGAAAGCGAAGCCAAAAAAACTCTTTTTGCGTAGCGTGCTGATTCAAGGCAGGAGTCCTTTAATCGGCGTTTCCTTAGCGGATCAGGGTGCGGCCTCGGATCTCCTCCCACAAATCCATGTAGGCCGAGGTGAGGGGGGAGCGGGGATCGAAGGCACCGACCGGCGCCCGTTCGATCCCCATTTTTTCAACCACCGCCGAGTAGGGGATGACGGTGCTGAGCAAATTCGGCAGCTCAAGGGGGAGCTCGGCCATGATCGACTTGTGCAAGTTCTTGCGCCGGTCGGCCATCGAAAAAAACGGGAACAGATCGACCTTTTCTTTACGGTGTTCGCCGATATAGGTCTCGACCTGCCGATAGGTGTTGAGCGACAACGGGGTTGGGATGATCGGGACGATTAAGGCGTCGGAGGCGACAAAGACGTTTTCGCTCACCAAAGAGATGCTGGGGGGGCAATCGAAGATCACAACGTCGTATTCCCCTTTGAGGGAATCGAGCGCCATGGCCAGGCGCTTTTCAGATTTTTTGGCATCGCCCAACGCCAAATCGAGATTCCGGGTGCTGAAGTCGGCGGGAACGATGTCGAGGTGGTCGATCTGGGTCGCTTTGATCTGATCCTCAAGGTTGTGTCCCTTCTTGCTGACCAGCGACTTCATCCCCCCCTTGAGTTTGGGTTTGATCCGAAAATACCAGGTCGAGGCCCCCTGGGGATCGAGGTCCCAAAGCAGGGTTTTGCGCCCCTCGCGCGCCGATTCGTAGGCCAGGTTCACGGCGGTGGCGGTTTTACCAACCCCCCCTTTGATGGCGTACAGGGCAAGGACGTGCATGGGTGGACTCCTGGGGCGTTGGGGCGCGTGGGGGAGACCTCGAAACCGCATTGGAAGACAGGTTGTCGGGGCGTCGTAAAGTCAAGCTCAAGAGCTACCCTGCCCCCCCGCGAAGGCGCCGTCAACCCCACGCCTGGGTTTGGCAAAAAGTGGTAACCCTTTGGTCATAAAAGGGTTCGGACAACCGCACGCTCTGTTACCCCAAACTGTGGAAAACAATGTGAATAACCTGATGAAGAGGGGGCTAAGTCGTGGCGGGGCAACGAATCGGGTGCAAATGCACAGGTTTGGGGCAATGCGATTCAAGTAGTTGAAAACAAACAAGTTTATTTTTTTGTTTGCGGCGCGGGACAGAGGGTTTTGTGCCGAAATTTCGCTTGACGCGGCTAAGTCTCGGCGGTGTGTATAAAAATCGGTTGTCAAGGGGGGTGAAGTGCCTTTGGCGGTCAAAAAACGAACTTGATTCCGGTGCCGACGTAGTCCGATCCCCCCCAGACGTTGTGGAGGCGACCGAAGACGCCGGAGCGGTGGTGGATCCGTGCAACCAAGCTCCAGTGTCCCTCGGCGATCAGGGGGGCGAGGGTGATCTCGAAGAGCAGGTAATTCAGGGTGCGGTGGGTGCCCCGAGGTTCGTGGTGTGCCTGTTCGAGGTAGGGATTCTGGCTGGCATATGAAAACCCCTCACCGATGGCGACGGTGGTGGGGAGCCAGCGCTCCCAAAGGAAGGTGTTCCAACGAAAGATGGCCAGCAGGTTGGTCTCCCAGTTGCGTTGCAGCCCCTCGTTTTGAGCAAATTGCCCCTCGATCTCCCACTGCCAGAAGGTATTGGGGTCGCTCATGGTTTTGGCCAGGGCGACGGTATGCAGATGGCTGTCTTCTAGATGGATCCCTTCGACGCCAAGGATGATCCCCTCCAACAGAGGGTCGTTGGAGTACTGCCCGGTATAGACGGTCAGCGACCACGGCCCTACTTCGGCGGTGCCCGGAAGGGGCAACGCCCAAATGAGGGCCATGGGAAGCAGTTGGGGGCCTATTCGGGGCATGGGGACTCCAGGGGCGGGGGTGGTGCGAACCTCAGTGGCCTCAAGCAAACCGGATGGTGGCGACCAATCCAAGCAGAATCTGTAGGAACCCAGGTTTCCAGGTGTTGCCCTTTGAAAGGGGTGCTGCGTCGTGGCCGGTATTTACCTGTGGGCGAAAGACGGACGCGACGCAGCGCGTTCCTCCGGAAGGCACACCTCTTCAGCGGGCGGCGACCCCGCCCATCTTGGTAAAGTTGGGCCACGGGGCGGGTCGGATCGCGCCCGCGACTCAGCCCTGCGCACCCACCCCATCCCCTCCTGTCGTAAAAGCGACATCCTTGTGCCGCAGGAGCGTTCTAAGCACATCGATTGTGCAATTCATGCGACATTCGTAATCGAATCACTAAGAAAACCAGCTACAACCGACATTTGCATCGTTGGTGCACTCCTTGCGAAGAGCCCCCCATTCCACCACGCCGACCAGGGGGCTCCATGGCTTCGATTCCTTCCAGCAACCGCACGGACGACCTGCAAGCGTTGCAACTCTTCCTCGACGCCCCCCCCCCGGGTACCCCCGAGGCGGTGCTGGCCTGTTTGCGCGGCACTCTGGCCTCAAGGGCGGGGGGGCTGCCGCCCCATCTGTACCACCAGACGGTGGAGCAGGCGGCGGTTGCCATCTCGATCACCGATTTGGCCGCCGACATCCTCTACGTCAACCCCGCCTTTGAGAAGGTCACCGGCTACCAGACCCACGAGGTGGTGGGTCGCAACGAATCGATCCTCTCCGACCCCTCGACCCCCCGTTCGGTCTACCGCGATATGTGGAGCCACCTACAGGCCAAGAAGACCTGGGAGGGGGTTGTGGTCAACCGACGGCGGGATGGCAGCCGTTACCTGGCCGACCTGACCATCGTGCCGGTGGTCGATGCGACCGGGGCGGCGACCCACTACCTGGGGCTACACCGCGACATCACCACCCTGCACAAGCTGCAACGGGAGGTGCTCAACCAGAAGGGGCTGATCGAATCGATGATCGACGCCAGCCCCTCGGCCATCGCCCTGCTCAATGGCGACGGCAAGGTGGTTCTTGAAAACCTGGCCTACAAAAAGCTGATTTCGGAATTGGGGATCCCCGAACTCTCCGGCTACATGCTCGACCGGGTGCGCGAAAACGTGACGGTCGAAACCGGTCGCGGTTTTGAAAACGTTGAGGTACGGGGGCAAAAGCCAGGTCGGGCCGAGCGCTGGTTCGCCTGCTCCGGCAGCTGGTTCCGCGAAAGAACCGGCGATCCTGACAGCTTCTTTGTTGAGAAGGAGCAAGACTTTTTGTTGCTCATCATCCGTGAGATCACCGAGATCCATCGCCAGCAAGAGACGGTGCGGATGAGCGCCTTGCGGGCGCTGCTGGCCGAGGAGGAGCTGGTCCAAGGGCTGCGCGAAACCCTGCTGGGGGCGATCTTCCAGATGGAGATGCCGCTCAACATGCTTAATGCGGCAAGTTCGATATTGGAGCGGCGCAGTGGCGATCCGGCGCTTGATCCGATCCGCGACGTCCTCCTGCAAGCGTTGCAGGGGGGGCGGTCGACCATCGAGAAACTGCGCGGCTGCGTCCCCTCTAATTCGGGCGGCAGCTTCACCCCCCTCAATCCCAACGAAATCCTGCGCGACGTCCTGACCCTGCTCACCCCCCGTCTGTTGACCGAGGGGGTGGTGGTCGATTGGGCTCCGGCCGCCAAATTGCCGGTGGTGGCGGGCAAAGAGCACCGCTTGATCGCCCTGCTGCGCCACCTGGTTGAAAACGCCATCGACGCCATGAGCACCCGGGGTTGGGTCGACCGGGAGCTGCGCATTGCCACCGCCGAGGTCGACGGGGCGGTCGAGATTGCCATTCAAGACAGCGGGCCTGGGATCGACGAGGCGATGCGCTTTAGGGTCTTCGAGCCCTTCTTCACCACCAAGCAGGGCAAGGGGCACTCCGGTATGGGGCTGGTCATCGCTCAGGAGATCGCGGTCGAACACGGCGGTTCGGTGCGGATCGCTCTCGACTACAGCCCCGGCTGCAGGGTGGTGGTCCGTCTTCCCGTCGATCAGGAGGGGCGTTCATGAACGACAGCCCATCCATGCCGGTCTCCCGCCGCGGTCTGCTGATCGAAGCAGAGCTGGAGGCGTTGTTTCGGGTCGGCCAGGTGCTGGGACGCAGCCTCGATCTTGAAAAAACCCTAAGCGGACTGCTTGAGGTGCTGCACCACGATGCCGGGATGTTGCGCGGCGCGGTCGGACTGCTCGATTCCGATCGCAGCGTCTTGTCGATCACCGCCGCTTATGGGGCCGATCCGGGCCGAGTGCGGCAGGCCAAGTACGAGCAAGGGGAAGGAATCTTCGGCGAGGTGTTGCGCAGTGGGCAGATGACGGTGGTCGAAAAGATCGGGACCGATCCCCGTTTCTTGGGCAGGCTCGGCCTCTACGACGCCCTGATCCCCTTCATCGGCGCCCCGATCAAGGTCGAAGGAAAGACGGTCGGCATCCTGGCGGCCCAACCCAAGACCGGAGCCGACGGACTGCTCCCCGAACGGGCAAAATTCCTAGAGATGGTCGCCACCCTGGTGGCTCAAGCGGTGCGGCTGTCGCGGCAGGTCGATTTGGAGCGCAAGTCGCTCACCGAGGAGCGCGACCGGCTGCGCCGCACGGTGCAGGGGCAGTACGGCTTCGACAACATCGTGGGACGCTCGGTCCCGATGCGCCGCGCCTTCGACCTGGTGCGCCAGGTCGCCAAGTGGGACACCACCGTGCTGATTCGTGGCGAATCGGGGACGGGTAAAGAGCTGATCGCCAGCGCCATCCACTACCATTCCCCCCGGGCCGGCGGTCCGTTCGTTCGGCTGAACTGCGCCGCTTTGCCCGACAACCTGCTTGAGAGCGAGCTCTTCGGTCACGAGAAGGGGGCCTTCACCGGGGCAACGACCCGGCGCCAGGGGCGCTTCGAACTGGCCGATGGCGGCACCCTGTTTTTGGACGAAATCGGCGAAATCTCGGCGGCGTTTCAGGCCAAGCTGCTGCGGGTTCTGCAAGAGGGGGAATTCGAGCGGGTCGGGGGGAGCGAAACCCTGAAGGTCGACGTGCGCATCATCGCCGCGACCAACCGCGATCTTGAGGCCGAGGTGGCCGAGGGGATGTTCCGCGAAGATCTCTACTACCGGCTGAACGTCATGCCGATCTTCCTGCCCCCCCTGCGCGAGCGCAAAGAGGACATCCCCGATCTGGCCCAATTCCTGGTGGCCAAGCTGGCCAAGCGGCAGGGGCGCCCTTTAAACATCGACGACGACGCCATTCGTGCCCTGCTGCGCTACGACTGGCCCGGCAACGTGCGCGAGCTCGAAAACCGGCTGGAGCGGGCCGCCATCATGACCTCGGGGGCGACCATCGACCGCGACACGGTGGCGATGGGTCAATTCGAACCCGAATCCCCCACCCCTGGCTTAGCCCCCAGCGCCCCGAGCGCCGACATCGACGATCCCGACCTGTCGGAACGCGAACGGGTGGTCGCCGCTCTTGAGGCATCCGGCTGGGTGCAGGCCAAGGCGGCTCGGCTGCTCAACATGACTCCACGGCAGATCGCCTACCGGGTGAAGACGCTGAACATTCGCATGAAGCGGTTTTAGAAAGCGCCGATTCAATCGGCCCTTCCTTCATTCTTTGGGCTGTAAAAGCAAAAATCCCGGTGACCGTGGTGGCGCCGGGATTTTTGTTGATGTGGGGGATGGTTTTGCTGGGAACCGGTGGTTTTTGGAGGGGGTGTTCTGTCGGGATTGTTCTGGGTTTGCAGCGTGGCGAACGCGCGGTGTTTTCCGCCGATGGTGGAAGCCGTGCACCTGCCAACGCTCAGGCGTATTGCAACAGCAACAAATCCCGCATTGGGTTGGAACAGCCCTGTATCGCCGGAACCGCCACCGAGCGGTCCACCGCCACCCGCCGCAGATCGACCCGTACCCCCCCGCGATTTGCCTCTAAAATGGCGTATTCGGCGTGGGGCAACACCGTTGGTGGCCCTCCGTAGACATACTCCCGAAACGGCATCCCCACACTTCCCGGATTGACGACCCATGTCCCCCGGTGCTGGCGCAGCATCTGGACATGGGTGTGCCCCCCCGCCACTACGCTGGCCTGAACTCCGGCGAGGATGCGGTCGAGATCGGGCGCCGGGGTGGTGGACAGCACATCGCGGGTGTGGGAGGTCGGGGTGCCGTGGAACAACAAAACCTTGTGGTCGTCGTCGAGGGACCGCTCCAACTTGGGCTGGAAGGTCTCGATGAACGATAGCTCGTCGGGGGATAGTTGCTCGCGGCACCAGTGGATGGCCGCAACGACGGGGGGTGCGCTGGTGTAGGTCTCGACCAGTTCGGGTCGCAACATGAATTCGTCGTGGTTGCCCATGATGCAGGGGCAATTCAAAGATCGGAGCAGTTGGACCGTTTCACGCGGTTGGGGGCCGAGGGTTGCCAAGTCCCCCAAAAAGACGATTTCGGAAACCCCCTCCCGCTCGATGTCGTCCAGGACGGCTCGAAGGGCGGTGTGATGACCGTGAACGTCCGAAATCAAAGCTATTTTCATCCATGCTTCTCCGATTGGGGGGGGGAAGGAACCTGCGTACGCTGGATGCTCAATATTTTTTCTCGATTGGCGAGGTAACCAATCACGTCATGAAAACCTGTCCTCTGATTGCCGTGCGATAACGACCGGGCCGCGTTGACAGGTTGCACTTTGGTGGGGAGGTCAGCCGTGGCGCCTCTCCTCGCTAACCAACCTGGGCGCATTGGCGCGGTTCACCAGGTAGTACACCATCCCAAGCGCCAGCAACCCTCCCACCATGACCCAATCCTTATTGCTCGAATCGTGGGAGAGGGCCGCAATGAGGATTTCTCGCACCATGGCGGCCATTGCTACCGCCAGGAAGGCGGTGATGGGGAATTCCCCCCCCTTGAGGTGGCGTACCTCTTTGTCCATCAGCTCCAGCACCGTCCACATAATCAGCAGCGAACCCAACGCCGAGACCAGACCCAGGTGGGGGTCCCCGGTGAAGACCGAAAGCAGGTCGAAGGCAAAAAGCGCCCCCACCCCAAGCGCCACCATCATCAGCGCCACCACCATCCCCACCTGAAGGGCCAGCAAAACACGTGTCCCCAGGAAGATCAGTCCCCCCATGATCCGACCGTTGACCAGCTGGCCACGCAGCTCGGTTTCGCGGTAGCTGGCGGTCATCACATCCAGGTGCAGGTCCAGCATGCGGTTGACCGCGACGATGGCCTGCATCCGCTCCTCTTCGCTTTGACTCCAATGGCAGATCTGTTCGATGCAGAAGGTCCGCACCAGATTCATGGCGGCGTTGACCGCCCTACCCGGCAATCCGATGCGCACATGGGTCTGGCCGATCCGCTGTAGATGGCGTAGGTAGCTGTTGTCGAAGGGGCCGGTGAAGAGAGAGAGAAACCAGGTGCGGTGGTGCTGTTTGAGGCGGGCCAGAATCGCAGTGTTGTTGAGAAAACGGGCGGTTTCGGGTTGGGAGAGCAGGGTGTCGTAAAACCGTTCCTCCAACCCGTCGGCCCCCCCCTCCATATGGGGGGCCAGGCGGGCCAGCAGCGCGATGGTGGGGGGGTCGATGACGTAGTGGCTGAGCAGATCGTTGATGGAGCGCTGCATGGCGGCCTCCTGGGGTGCCGGGGGTGAACGAACCTGAACCGATCTTGATGGGAATGGGGATGGGGTCAAGGGGGGCGGTCGTCGTTGCATGGATGGGGGCGGTTTTGTTGGCGATGAGGGGGGTGGATCGCAAGGGGTTGCGCAAGTGAAAGCGACCCACCGTGGGAGCAAACCTTTTTCCTTGTTATTGCTTGGATCGAGGCTCACCAGCTTCGCGTCGGCGACAGAGGTCGCATCCCACGGCTGGGCCGGTCCAGTGGGGGGTGCGTTTTGTGGGAGCGGATTTCAGTCCGCGAATGAAGAGGCAACCTGTGTCGCCCCGACCTCGACACGGCCACGAAAGGCATCGGCACCGCAAGATTGACCCCATGACGACTACAAATGCTGGGAAGTCCGGCGTTCCAATCACCCTTCTAAGGAAGCGCTGATTGATTAGCGCTTCCGAGCGACCCAGGGATGGGTCGCCAAAATCAGGAACGTAAGTGACTGATTTTGCAAGCGAAGCAAAAACGACGTTTTTTGCGTAGCGTGCCGATTCAAGGCAGGAGCCTTTAATCAGCGTTTCCCTAAGGAAGCGCTGATTGATGGGCGCTTCCGAGCGACCCAGGGATGGGTCGCCAAAATCAGGAACGTCAGTAGGAGGCGACCTGAATCGCCGAAGCTCTGCTGATTTTGCAAGCGAAGCCAAAACCATCGCCGCCTCAGGGCGCCTACTTTTGGTGTTGGCGCAGCGTGCCGATTCAAGGCAGGATGCCTTCAATCGGCGTTTCCCCTAAATCTGGGGCAGTGGTTACACCCGGGAAATAGCATTGCGCCGGGGGCGCACACCTATGCCGAAATCGGCTGCGGTCATGGGGTGGTGGGATGTCGATTGCCCCATGACAGACGCCCCCCGCCTCACTAACCTTCACGCCATGACCCTTCTGCACTTCACCTTCCCCCGCTCCATCTCGTGACCCCCGAAGCGATCCCCTCCTGGATGGCGGGATTGGTCCCGTTTTTGTCGGCCCATGTCGGCTGGTCCCTCTTTTTCGTCTTCCTGATCGCCCTGCTCGAATCGCTGGCCATCGTCGGCATCGCCTTTCCCGGTGCGGCGATGATGGTGGTGTCGGGCATGCTGGTCGCCACCGGCGCATTGCCTCTGGGACCGGTGTTGGTGGTGGCCATAGCGGGAGCGGTGGCGGGGGACGGCATCAGCTTTTGGTTGGGACGGCACTTCGGTCCCGGACTGAAGGAGCACCCCCGACTGGAGCGCTGGCGCCCACTGATCGAAAAAGGGGAGCGGTTTTTCCATCGGCATGGGGGCAAAAGTATCCTTTTTGGACGCTTTGTCGGGCCGGTTCGACCGGTGATCCCCCTGGTGGCGGGGATGCTCGCCATGCCCCCCGGTCGTTTCGTGGCGGTCAACCTGCTCAGCGCCGTCGCCTGGGCCCCCGCGTACCTCTTCCCCGGTATTGTGCTCGGGCAGGGGTTGACCCTAGCCAGCAACGTCGGCACCCGGCTGGCGATTTTGCTCGGGGTGTTGATCGGCGCCTTTTGGCTGGGGCTATGGCTGATCTCGCTGGGCTGGCACTGGACCCGCCGTTCGGGGCGGGCGGCCCGACTGGGTGGGGTGGTTTGGGCCCGCCGGCATCTCAAGCGCCACCCCACCCACCCGCTACGCTTTGCCGCTCTTCTGGTCGACGGGCTGCTCGATCCATCGGTCCCCCACCTGCGCACCGTCGCCCTGCTGGCCCTGTTCGGGGCGCTCGGGGTCGCCGCCATCGACTTCTCGCCTCCTGAGATCCCCTTTCCCTGGCTGCTTCCTACAGACATGGGGACGGTGGCCAACATTCTCAAGGCGGTCTTCGCCCCCGGACCGGTGGTGTTTTCTGCGCTGGTCGCCGGTGGATTACTGCTGCGCGATGGTGACCGCAACCATGCCATTCGCCTGGGCATGCTGGCGTTTTGGGGAATTCTGGCCGGCGTCGCCTCCCCCTTGCCCTGGTCGGTGGTGGGCATGGTTTGGTTGGGACCGTTGGTGGTGGGGGGAATCTTGATGGCGCTACCGCTGGCCAGTGCGGTGGGGCGCTGGATCGACTCGGTGCTGGTGGTCTCGACTCTGGTACTGGGGCTTGGCTCGGCCTGGATTTTGGGTTTGGTTGCCAGCGACGACCTACCCTGGGTCGCCGCTTTTGCCGCCGCTCCTTTGGTGGTTGCGGTTTTGGTCCCGATTGGAGGCCACCCCGAGCTGCGCTCGTCGACGGTGGGGGGGCTGGCGGGGATTGTGACCGGGCTGCTGCTGCTGGGCTGGAGCCTGCATCCCGCTGGGGTGCAGGTGGCGCCGGTGACGGTGGTGGAGGGGGTCGCCTACGAGGCGTTGGTGGCCCGCAGCGGGGAGCCAGGGGTCTGGGTGGTACTCGACCCCCCCGATCGGGTCGCCACCATTGCTCAAAAAGTCGGTTTTATCCGGCAACCGCCCTACCGCTGGCTCGATCTGCTTTCACTCCTTTCAGCCCCTGAAACCCTTGCTCATGTGCCGCCGCTGCCTAAGTTGGACGCCTTCGGCCCCGAACTTGGGCGGTGGAGTCGCGTGGATGATGGGGGGGGGCGCTGGGTGCTTCGGCTGCACACCACGGGATCGGCGTTGGTCGGTTGGAAGGGGCCAAGGGTGTTGGGGCGGCTGACCCTGCATTACGAGACCGGGATGCGCCCCTTGTCGCGAATTGAGTGGCTGCCCCAGTGGATCACCGTCCCCGAAAGCCACGAAATCCCCCCCGAGCAATGGGGCGCTGTGGGGCTGGAGGAGTTCAGCCACAGCGCGGGGTATTAGGTCGAAGGCATACCCGCTACCACCCAAGAGACGAGCTTCCACGAAAAAGGATTGGGGTTCTTGGTGATGTGGGGATGGTGCCGTTCGGGGCTTTGGCAAGGGGAGGGTGATGCAGTCCCCCCCTCATTCGCAGACAGAAGTCCGCTCCCACAAACACCCTTCCACCCACCCCCTGAATTCCACCCTTGCTTGTGGGCTTGGCCGATGGATCGCGGAATCCCCATATCCGGGCTTCCACCCACCCCCTGAATTCCGCCTTTGCTTGTGGGAGGCGACTTCTGTCGCCGAAGCGAAGCTGGTGTGTTTCGGTTGAGGCACGGTTGGGGCGGCGCTGCGATCTTGCAGAGGGGGGCATTGCTTTGCCGCATCGCGAAAGGCCGGATTCGATCTTCAACCCAGCATCAAAGAGGATTCAAGCTTGAGGCAGGGGCGACTGCTGGTTCCAGGCTTCAAGCTTGATGGCCAGATCGGCCTCTGAAATCGGGGGGGAAATCAGGAAGCCTTGGATCTCTTCCACCGGTTGATGCCGCAGCATTTCGAGCTGCTCCACCGTCTCGACCCCCTCGGCGGTCACCCGCAGATTGAGCGCCTTGGCCAGTTGAATGATGGCGGTGACGATGGCGGCGTCGTCTTGATCTTCAGGTAGATCGCGGATGAAGGAGCGGTCGATCTTGAGGGTGTCCAGCGGAAAACGCTTGAGGTAACTCAGGGATGAAAAGCCGGTGCCGAAATCGTCGATGGCCAGCCGCACCCCCATCTCTTTGAGCTGCAACAGGGTCGAGATGGTTTGCTCCCCGTGCTCCATCACCGCCGATTCGGTCAGCTCAAGCTCGATCCGCCCCGGATCGATCCCGGCATCGTTGATGGCGTTGCGCACGCTTTCGATCAGGGAGTCCTGCATGAACTGCCGGGCCGAGAGATTGACCGCGATGCGCAGTGGCGGCCAACCCCAACGATCCCATTGCGCCGCATGTTCGCAGGCCCGCTGCAAGACCCAATCCCCCAAGGGACGGATCAATCCGGTCTCCTCGGCAATCGAGATGAACTGAACCGGGGGCAACATCCCGAATTCGGGGTGGTGCCAGCGGATCAACGCCTCCACCCCCACCACCTTGCCGGTGCTCAATGCCACCTTGGGTTCAAAATAGAGCTCAAAATCGCCGTTCTTGATCGAGGTGCGCAGGCTCGCCTCGATGGCCATCCGCTTGGAGGCCCGGGTGTTCATCAACTCGTCGAAGAACTGAAAGTTGTTCCGTCCCCGCTCCTTGGCGTGGTACATGGTCGATTCGGCGTTGCGGATCAGGGTCGCCCCATCCTCGCCGTCGGTGGGGGCCAGGGTGATGCCGATGCTGGCGCCGAGCAGCAACTCTTTGCCCTCGACGGCGAAGGGTTGCCCCAGGGCGGCGAGGATCCGCTCGGCCAGGATCGCCACCTCAAGCGGGCGACGAACCCTGGGTTGAATCACCCCAAATTCGTCCCCCCCCAGCCGGGTCACGACCGCCTCGGTGTTCTGGCAACACTCGACCAGCCGTTGCGCCACCATGGCCAGGATCGCATCGCCCGCCGCGTGGCTCAGGGTTTCGTTAATAACCTTGAAACGGTCCAGGTCGATCATCATCAGGGCGCAGCGCAGCCGGGTTTTGCTGAGTCCGGCCAGGTGCATCTCAAGCCGCTCTTGAAAAAAGCCCCGGTTGGGCAATCCGGTGAGCAGATCGTATTGCGACAGCCGTTGCAATTGCTCCTCAGAGCGGCGGCGCTCCGACAGATCGCGGAAAACCACCAACACCGAGCGATGATCGCCAAACTGAAACGGGGTCGAGATCACCTCGGCGGGGAAGAGCTCGCCATTGGCCCGCACCAAGCGCTCCTCGATCAACTCGGTGGGGCGATCCTCGCTCATCGCCTGGCGGATGCGCTCGGCAACGGTGGGGCGGTCGTCGGGATGAACATGGTCCATGACGTTGCGCCCCAACAACTCGGCCGGATCGCTCACCCCCATGACCCGGGCGGCGGAGGGGTTGGCGAAGGTCACGATCCCCTGACTATGAACAATGACCGCATTGGGGGAGATCTCGACCAGGCGGCGGTACCGCTCCTCGCTGTCGCGCACCACCGCTTCATCCCGGCTTTGCTGTTCCAGCGCTTGGCGCGACTGCTCCAGCTCCCTACGCAATGCCTCGGTCTGCTGCATTTGCTGGCGGTCGCCACTCAGCGCCTGGCGGTTCAGGTCGTCGGCCTGATGCACCAAGCGGTCGAGTTCAGCCACGCCGCTGGGGGCGAAAGGGGGAGGAGGGGACTTGGTGGGGGCGGCAAGGCGGTGATGAAGGGCGGTCAACACCCCATCGAGGCGGCGCACCAGGAGGGGGGGGCGCCAAAGGATCACCCCAATCAAACCGCCCGCCGCAAACACAACCATCAAGATCAAGGTGGCGCCGTTGTCCCCCAAGGGCTGGCGCGGCGTTTCAAGGTACAACGTGCCGATGGGGCGGTCGTCGCGGTAGATCGTTTCGGCCAGCGAAACCCCGGACCAGAAACTGTGCATGCCCAACGAGGGGGCGTGGCGGGGGGGGGTGAGGCGACCCCAATGGGCCAGGAGGTTGCCATCCGCCATGTAGAGGGCGGCCTGGGCGATGGGGGAGGGGGCGAGCCGCTGGCGCAACAGGCGGCTGGCGGCAATGGGATCGTTCAGATCCAAAACCGCGACCGCCTCAAGTTCAAGTACGGCGGCGTAGCGTGCGAGTCCCGATTCGATGCGCTCCTGCTCGTTCCACTGCGCCAGCAGCATGAACAGCCCCAACCCAATAAACAGCCCCCCCACCGCAGTAAAGGCCAGCAGGTAGGTAAGACGCTGTCGGAGGGGCGAGGGCGCGAAGGTCATCGTGGAAGGTCGCCCCCCCTCCCAGCGGGTAGGGGGGGCGGTTGGATTATTTGAGGGTTTTCAGGTAGTCGATGACCACCTTACGGTCGGTGGGGTTGTCGAAACCGGGGAACTTCATCTTGGTTTGGGGCTTAACCTTGGCGGGGTCCGAAATCCAGGAATTCAATGCCGCCTCGTCCCAAAGCTTGAAGGGCACACCCTCGATGGAGGGCGCGCGTCCAAAGACGCCGAACAGGGGGGGGCCCACCTTCTTTTTCATGGTGGCGTCGGTGTTGTGACAACGCATGCAGACGCGGATTTGGTGGGGTACGCCGACGGTATCGGGGTCTTCGAGGGTGGCCAGGTAATCGACGACATCTTGCAAACCCGTGGGATCGAGCGGCATTCCCACCATCTGAGTGTCGGGTTTAAGCGATTTTGGATTGGTTATGAAGGTCTTGAGCCGCTCCTCGGTCATCAAACCCAGCCCGATGGAGGATTCGCCGCCGTAAACCCCCCGAAGTTCGACCCCGGCGCGGGCCTTGAAATGAGCGTCGTCGGTCCCCGGTTTTGGATGGCAGGCGATGCACATGGTGCTGAAAATCGCCTCGCCCATCTTGGCATCGGCCTGGGCGGTTGCCCCCCACCCCATGAATGTCGTCAAGAAGGCCCCGAACAGTCCTAGAAGGATGCCGCGATGTTTCATGACTCGCCTCTTTTGCAGTGGTGGAACGGGCATTGGTGTGCAGCGACGCGTCGAATGGATTGATCGTGGTTTTCGATCACGTTGAATAGCCCGGTTAATCCAGTTTATGACCTTAATCGACACAATACGAACATCCCCGCGACATTTCTACCCTCCCGCGTCTCGAAACCGACATTCCATTACCGTAGGGGATCGAATCCCAAAAAAAGGCCGCCCCGAGGGGCGGCCAAGTTGGTGCATATCCCCCTGAGAGGGAAACGGTGACTTTTACGAGGCGAGCATCGCCTGCAGGTCGTTTTGGGCATCTCCCAACGGGGTGATGTTGAATTTTTCGACCAAAACGTTGAGGACGGCAGGGGAGACGAAGGCGGGTAGGCCGGGGCCGAGGCGGATGTTCTTGATCCCCAGGTAGAGCAAGGTTTGCAGAATGCAGACCGCCTTTTGTTCGATCCAGCCGATCACCAGCGAAAGAGGCAAGGAGTTGACGTCGGTTTCGAAGGCTTTGGCCAGCTCCGAGGCGACCAAAATGGCCGAGTAGGCGTCGTTGCACTGACCCATGTCGAGCAGGCGGGGGATGCCGCCGATGTCGCCGAATTCGGCCTGCTTGTCGTTGAAGCGGAATTTCTTGCAGCCCAGGGTCAATACCACCGAATCCTTGGGGGCGGAGGTCGCCAGATCGGTGAAGTATTCCCGATCCTTCTTGGCGCCGTCGCAACCGCCAATCAAGAAGAAATGCTTGAGCGCCCCCGCCTTGACCGCTTCGATCACGGTTCCAGCCACCGACATCACCGTGTTGTGGCCGAAGCCGCACAGAAGCTTGTTACCCTCGGCTTCGTCCTCAGAAAAGCCGGGGGCGGCTTGGGCAGCGGCGATCAGGGGTGAAAAATCGTTGTTTTCGACATGTTGCAGACCGGGCCAGCCCACGGGACCGGCGGTAAAGAAGCGGTCTTTATAGGAATCCTTGGGCTCGATGATGCAGTTGGTGGTCATCAGGATCGCGCCGGGCCACTGGGCGAATTCCTTCTGTTGGGCATGCCAGGCGCCGCCGAAGTTGCCGACCAAATGGCTGTATTTCTTCAGGCCGGGGTAGCTGTGGGCGGGGAGCATCTCGCAGTGGGTGTAGACGTTGACGCCGGTCCCCTCGGTCTGCTTGAGCAGCTCTTCGAGCATCTTCAGGTCGTGGCCCGAAACCAGGATCGCCTTGCCCGCCCTGGCTGAAGTGGAGACCTCGGTGGGGACCGGGTCGCCGTAGGCGCCGGTATTGGCAGCGTCGAGCATCCCCAGCACCTTGAAGTTGACCCGACCGATCTCCAGGTTCATGCCGACCAGATCGTCCAGACCGTTGTCGCGGGTCAGGAAATCGAGCACCTGGTGGGTGAAGGCGTAGACCTCTTCGTCCTTCAGCCCGAGCTCTTCGGCGTGACGTGCATAGGCGGCCATACCTTTGAGGCCGAACAGCGCCATCTCTTCGAGACCGGCCAGATCCACACCGATGGCGTCGCGGCGTGCTTTGAGGTTGGCCAAGGTTTCGTGTTGCTCGGCCAAACCAGCGATGTCGGAGGCCGGGCTCCAGGCAGCGGGGCCGCTCAGGGTCTCGGCGGCCTGACCGGCTCGTTCGCAGGCTGCTTGATACATGGCGCGAGCCCGGTCGCGTAACTCAGCGGCGCGGTAGACGAAGCGGGCGTTGGCCTCTTCGTCGAAGTTGACGTTGGTGATGGTGAGAAACAGTGCTTCGAGGGCGAAAGAATCGATTTCGGCATCGCGGGCGCCAAGGGTACGAGCGCGGGTGGCGTACTGAGCGATCCCTTTGAGACCGTAGACCAGCATGTCTTGCAGGGCAGCTACTGTAGGGTTCTTACCACAAGGGGCGGGGGTCGACTCGGTGCAGGCGACCCCTTTGGAGGTTTGCTCACATTGGTTGCAGTACATGCTCATGTTCGGCTCCTCGAAGAAGGTGGATGGCCACGGCCTGCGCAACAGATGCGAAGCGCCGAGGATGACACCGACCCGGGGAGCGAACCCAGGATCGGCGACTTAAAAATCCGGACGAACCGGAATCGGAAACGGCTTGGTTGTGGCTGGAGGGGCACAGGTGACGCAGGTCTCCCCTTCAGGAAAACAGGGCTCCAGGTCGCCACCCTCGGTAGGAACAAAACTCGACAGCCGGGTGGTGGAGAGGTGTTCGAACACCTGTCGGTACACCGACTTGAGCAGCCCCCCCATGATGCAGGGCCCCCCATCGCAGATGGGCCGGGTCAGCAGACAATCGATGGGGGTCACCGGACCCTCTATCGCCTCGAAAATATCGAGCAGGGTGATTGCCCCCGCCTCTTTGCCCAAAGTGAAGCCCCCTTTGGGGCCACGGCGCGACTTGAGTAATCCGAGTTTGACCAGACGCTGCAAAACCTTGCCCAGATGAGCCTCAGAGACACCGTGAACCTGGGCGATTTCTCCCACGGGCACCGGATCGCCGTGCTTGACGGCGGCGATGTAAACCATGGCGTGCATCGCCAGATTGGTAGCGTCCGAGATCTTCAACATGTGGACCTCCGTACTTCTTATAAAGTGGAACCCTAATTCCGAAATAGGGGAGTGTCAACGTATTCGGTACCGCTATACCGAAATAAACATTTTCCAGTTGTTTACAGGGATTCGGAGGGTATTCCGTGGATTGGCTTCATCCAGATGTTCTCCATTTTGCAGGGCACGTCGGGTGTGCGAAACAACATCCGACCATGGTAACAGAATGGATTAAACCGGGGTGGGCAGGGATGGAAAAGGGGGCATCAACGAAAAAGCCGCCCTGGGGGCGGCCTTTCGCAACGCTACGTTGTCGCTGGTTTAAGAGGCTTCGCTGGTGGCGGCGGGCTGGCTTGCCGCCTCGCTGGCCGCTCCATCGTTGGCCGACGCCTCACCCTCGGCGCCTCTGCCACGACCCGGGCGACGGCGGCGGGGGCGACGGGGACTGGGGGTGGGGATGGGGGCGCTAATGAGGTGGTCGATCTCTTCGTCGCTGTAGCCAAGCACGTACAGGAGCGCATCGAGCGGTGCGCGGGCGATGGTGTAGGGAGCCTGCTCGATCAGCAGTGGTTTGGGATGAAAACCAATCCCGGCATCGACCGCCTGCAGCATGAGCAGATCGTTGGCGCCATCCCCCACCGCGATCCCCTCGCTGCGGGCATCGGCGCCGACCTGATCGGCCACCGCCTGAACCGCCTTGCGTTTGATGGACGCATCGATCACCGGCCCTTTGATTTCACCGGTCAGCGTCCCCGTTTCGTCAAGTTCGAGGGTGCAGGCAACCGAGTCGTTGAGCCCCAGGCGATCCCGAATGCGGTCGGCGATGAGGGTGAAGCCGCCGGAGACCAGACAGGTGGCGATCCCCGCGCCGCGCAGTGCCGCCACCATCCGCTCTGCGCCCGGTTGCAGGGTAATCCGCTCTTCATACACCTTATCGATGTCGGCGACGGTCAGCCCTTTGAGGGCGCGGACCCGCTCGCGCAAAGAGGTCTCGAAGTCGAGTTCCCCCGCCATGGCCCGGGCGGTGATGGCGCTGATTTCATCCCGCTTGCCCACATATGCGGCCAATTCGTCAACGCACTCCTGCCGAATCAGGGTCGAATCCATGTCGATGACCAGAAATTTCTTGCGCCGCCGCTCCCGCCCCTCGGGAACAACGATGAAGTCGATCCCCTGCGCTTCGGCCCAGGGACGCAGCCGCTGGGTCAATTCGGCAGGCTCGACCGGCGCCCCTTCAATTTGAAACTCCAGCGCTTGGACTTCGTCGCGCTGCGACAACCAGCGGTGTCCGGTGATGCCGTACCCCTCACGGTCCAGCGCAGCCCAGGTTTCCTTCAGCGCTTGACCACCAATGCGCGGCGCCATCACCAGGGCGATCATGCGGCCGCCGGGGCTGGCCGGGCGGCTACGCACCGCAATTCCTTCCCCGGCAAAAGTGGTGTCGATCCGGGCCATCGCCTGTTCGTAAGCGCTCTGGTGCTCCTCCCCTTTAACCCGCAGGTGGGCCGAAATCAGGCAGACGGAATCGAGGGTGAGCAAATGGCGCCGGGTGATGCGGATGCCATCGCCGCGAAAGCCGTCGTTGAGCAGGGCTTGGGGATCGGCGGGGGATTCAACCAAAAGGTTGAAGTTGAGCAATAGGGGTTCGGACATGGGGACGAAAGGCCTGGTTGACGAGGAGTATGTGGTCCGATATTTGGGTTTCGGATCAACGATGCTCAGGATTATGCGCAAAAAGGGGGAGGGCCGACAGTTGAATGTCAATTTGGGCGAGTCTTGGGCTGGCGGTTGGTTTGTGGCCCACTTGTGTGGAAAGGATGTTGGGTTGGCGTGTGATGAACTGGAGTGGTCGGGGCTGTGATGAAATGGAGGAACAACCGGCATGCCCCCTTTCAATTGTGCCGATCCTCCGATGCGACCTGTGGTGAGCGCGAACGAGCAGAGCCGGTCGTCGCAATGTGCCCTGTGCGGTTTGTCCCCGACAATTTCAGGATGATTGGAAGGAGCGATGTCGCCGTAGGATCGGACCCATATACCGGCGCATTTCACCCAAGTTGTCGCCCAGCGCGACCCCCCCCCGAGGCCAAACCGTCCGTTACGAATACGACGCCGTCGGTAGGGTGACGAGCCAAACCCTTCCCGATGGCCGCACCGTCTTGTACCGCTACGATGGCAACGGCAATCTGGTGGGGCTGACGCCACCCGGTCGCCCGGAACACCGCTTCGACTACGACGCCGTTAATGGCAGCACCGGTTACCAGCCACCCGGAGTTGGCCCCTTCGACGCCGCCACCCGCTACCACTACAACCGGGCCAAACAACCCACCCGCATCGACCGCCCCGACGGTCAGGCGCTGCAATTCTTCTACGACGCCGCCGGACGCATGGACAGTTTGTTGCTACCCGATGTCAGCCTGAACATCGTTTACGGGGCCAGCACATGCAGCAGTTGCGGCGGGCAGGGGCTGCCGCAACAGATTCGGCGGGTCGATACCGGCGGCGCGGCCCAAACCCTGGATTACCAATACGATGGCCCGGTGCCTGTGCTGGAGGTGAGCAGCGGGTTGGTGAGCGGCGCGGTGGGTTTTGCCCTGGACGCCAACCTGCGCCTGGGCAGCATCAGCGCCGGTGGACAAACCACCCATTACCGCTACAACGACGATGGGGCGTTGTTGCAAGCGGGCGATTTATTGCTGACGCGGCAGGATTACACCGGCAATCTGGTGGGGACGGCGCTGGGGCTAGTGGCCACCACCCAGGGTTACAACCGCTACAACGAGGTGGCCAGTTTTGCCGCCGTTGGTGCCGGGAGTGCCCTGATCAGCACCACCTACGTGCGGGATTTGCTGGGCCGCATCGTGCAGAAAAGTGAGACGATTCAAGGGGTGACCACCACCTACGGTTACGGCTACGACGTGGCGAGCAGGCTGGTGGAGGTGAGGGAAAACGGGGCGGTGGTGGCGAGTTATAGCTTCGACGCCAACGGCAATCGGGTGGGTGGTTTTGATCGCTTTGGACCGATCACGGCGACGGTGGACGTTCAAGACCGGCTGCTCAATTACGCGGGGAACACCTACACCTATACGAAAAATGGGGAGCTTTTGCAGCGTCATTCCCGTGCAAACGGGAATCCACAAGTTTCAACGTTCACCTACGACTTACTCGGCAATCTGACCAAAGTGGTGCTGCCTGATGGTCGGGTGATTGAATACATCATCGATGGCCGAAATCGCCGGGTGGGCAAGAAGGTGGATGGGGTGCTCGTTCAGGGCTTCCTTTACCAAAACCAATTGGAGCCGGTGGCGGAGCTGGATGGGGCGGGGAATGTGGTTTCCCTGTTCGCTTATGGCTCCAAGGCCAACGTGCCCGATTACATGGTGAAGGGCGGGGTCACCTACCGAATCGTTTCCGATCATTTGGGTAGCCCACGGCTGGTGGTGAATGCTGCCGACGGCAATGTGGTGCAGCGGATCGATTACGACGAATGGGGGAATGTGCTGTACGACAGCAACCCCGGCTTCCAACCGTTTGGTTTTGCGGGCGGGATCGATGATCGGGATACGGGGCTGATTCGCTTTGGAGCTCGGGATTACGATCCGCAAACGGGACGGTGGACGGCGAAGGATCCCATTTTGTTTGCGGGTGGGGATGGGAATTTGTATGGGTATGTTTTGGGGGATCCTTTATCTTTTATTGATGCTCTAGGTCTTTACACTAGAGTTTCATTTTATCAAGGGTCACCATTAAACCCATTCGGACATATTGGAATCGGCTCAAATACCCCCATCACATATGGGAAATACCCTGCATCAAGCGCATCTACAGTTAATACATTGGCGCTATATCCTGTTGCAGGGGAAGTACATGTCGATGATTTAATGAAAGTCCAAAGAACCTTAGTGATCGACACGAACAGCATCCAAGATCAAATACTCAGCGAGTACATAAATACTCATATAGTTACCCCTGGGCCGTACGACCTTGATGATAACAGCTGCGTGGACTTTGTTAGGGGTGCTCTGGCAGCTGCTGGAATCCACTTTGATTCATCGATAAATACACCGGAAGGCTTGTTTGATACAATCGATCAACTCAACAAAGAGAAATCATCAAATGAATGCCCGGTGCAGTAAGGCATATAGAACAGCTAAAAAGATTGCCATTGTAGCAACTGCAGCCAATTTATTATTGGTGTCAGGGTTGGCATGCGGTGTTTATTTACCCGCAAAACTTACACTAATTATTGGTCCGTTCAACGTGCTCATGGTAGGCACGTATTATTTTGGTACCGCAATTTCATTGGCTTTAGCGCTAATCGCTTCTGTACTAAATGGGTTGTTATACTCGTTGGTCTTCCATTTAATGTTGCTAGGAAAAAGCAATGCGGTGTTTTTTGCTATAGCATTTATAGTTGTATTGGCTTTAGAGCTGCCTGTAGTTATTTTATTTTGATGAGAGGGCATTTAATTTCACGCAAACGTGGAAGTCGGATCTTGATATGCCGCATGCCTCACAGGAGGCATCGGGGTCAGGTCTTGACATGCCACATTCTTCCCTCGAATCACCGCTTCCCTCTGGGAATCCGGTACTCCGCGAGTAAACGGGCCTGCCTCTGACGAAAATATTGCATGTCAAGACCTGAACATCCCGCTGGAATTTTCAAGCCGATTTAGCGTTTTTCAGCCCCTGATTTCGTACTCCCGCCCCCGCTTGAGCATGTTGAAAATGACCCGGCAAAGATGCCGTACCAAGGCCCGGATGGCCTGGTTGTGGGTTTTGCCTTCGGCCCGCTTTTTCTCGTAGTAGCGCTTGGATTCCGGCACCCATTTCCGGTGGCGATCCACGGCGACCATCATGGCCGCCTTGGCGCGGGTGTTGACGTGTCTTGGGCTTTTCGTGCCCCGATAATCGCCCGAGCTGTTGTCCAGCGCGGCCATGCCGAGATAGAGGGCCACAAGACCACCCCATCCGGGACAACGACCTATACCTATGACCTGCCTGGCAATCTGACCGAGGTGGTGTTGCCCACTGGGCGCGTCATCGAATACATCATCGACGGCCGCAATCGCCGGGTGGGCAAGAAGGTGGATGGGGTGCTCACCCAAGGCTTCCTCTACCAGGATCAACTCAACCCGGTGGCGGAATTGGATGGGGCGGGGAATGTGGTTTCCCTGTTCGTTTACGGCTCAAAGGCC
>Ga0210006_1000613_pt1 | contig 27585 bp, 25 predicted proteins | sample CryGey02umfilter_2_FD_185452 | JGI IMG/M metagenome (GOLD analysis project Ga0210006, IMG submission 185452) | Groundwater microbial communities from aquifer in Utah, USA - Crystal Geyser 4/10/14 0.2 um filter (SPAdes) (version 3) | ecosystem: Environmental > Aquatic > Deep subsurface >... | reverse complement strand
AGAACCGGAGCCAGAACCTTGTCTTATTTCAAACTCAACACTTAGTGTTTGATTAATTAGTGGGTTTCCAGATAAATCTCTAGCAACTGCTTGATAGTTTATTTTTTCGGGTGGTGATTGAGCAAAAATAAGTGTGCTTAGCAATAAATATGCTAGTAAAATAATTGATTTTTTCATGTGTAGGTATTTATTAGAAGTTTATTTTATTGTTTTAATTGACGTTAATTCTTATAAATTAGTTGCTTAAGGTTGTCCCTATAAAATAGATAATATAATTTATAGAACCTTATCTTAAAATAAAAAATCAACTTACTTAATCGATAAATTAATATTATTTAACGAACAAATGTACAATTTTTGTTGACTAATCCAAATAAAAAAGAAATTAAAATACTTATTTTTAATGAAATGAATATAGAGAAAGGAAGTTCTATTTTATATGACCAGATAAAAATTTATTAGAAGAGAAATATACTCAAATCACATGGGAAATCGAAAAATTAGCCGTAGTTATGGTTTAAAATTTTAACGTAGAGAAAGGAAAAAAAAACAAGTATAAAATTCGGGATTCCATGTGATTTGAGTATAATTACACATGCATACCAATTACAAGAATGTCATCAACTTGTTCGAGTGAACCTTTCCACGTTTCGATGTTGTTATTTAACAATTCTTTTTGACTAGAAATAGATTCTAAATGGATATCTAACAAATAATCTCTAAATTGTTTATACATTAATTTTTTTCCTTTTGGTCCACCAAATTGATCAGCATATCCATCAGAGAAGATATAGACCATGTCGTTTTCTTGTAATTGAAGGGTGTGATTTCTATACTTTTGTTTAGGGTTTTCAAAGTAAGTACCAATAGCAAATTTATCAGCTTTTAATTGGGTTATTTCATTATTCCTAATGGTATAAAGAGGGTTAAATGCACCAGCATATTGAAGTTCTTTTTTAGATGTATCATAACAACAAAGAGCTAAGTCCATTCCGTCTTTGGTGGTTGAGCCAAGTGCATTGTTGTGTAATTTTTCACTTATTCCTTTATTTAAATCGTCTAATATTTCTGCTGGAGTATCAAATTTTCGCAATGCTTCATTTAAGGCATTGTTTCCTAGAATACTCATAAATGCACCAGGCACACCATGTCCAGTACAATCAACAGCTGCAAAATAAGTTTTATTATTTTTTTGTTCTACCCAATAAAAATCGCCTGAAACGATATCTTTTGGTTTATACAGAATGAAACTTGTTGGTAATGCTTGTTTAACGAGTTCATCAGGTGGCAAAATAGCTTCTTGTAATCGTTTTGCGTATTTAATACTATCAGTAACTTCTTTATAAAGTTCACTGATTTTTTCATTTTGTTTTTCTATTTCATCTTTTTGTTTTACAACTTCTTTTGTTCGTTCAACTACTTTTTCTTCTAGCACACGTTCGTTTTCTTCTAAATCTTCACGCATTTTTAAAAGAGCAATTCCCAACGCATCTTTATCACTAAGTGGTTCATAATCGGTGTTGTATTTTCCTGAACCAACAGCATTTGCAAAATCTTTTGTACTTTTTAAGCCTGTTACTAATCGGTTAAGGGCTATGGTCATTTCTCCTATTTCATCATTTCTTGCTTGTATGGCTTTTTCTGGAAAAATACCTTTACTGAGTTTTAATAAAATATGTTTTAAATTATTAACAGGGGTAACAATAGATTTGGTAGTGTAGAAAGCAATTAAAAGTCCTCCAATAATAAGTGCTAACCCTAAGTATTTTGCTAATGTTTTTAAAAAATTAAATGAAGATTGCATTTTTTTTGTTGCATGATCTGTTTGAAATTTATGAATATTTATTAGCTCATCTAAATGAAAAATAATTTCATTGGTTTTAATATATATTTCTCCATCATCACCTATCATAGAGTTTGCTAGAAACTGATTGGTGGCTTCTTCGTAGCTTTCAAAGTCTGGTAAATAGGACATTACTTCTTGGTGCATTTCAAAGAGAACATCTATTTCTTCAAATAAAGAATTAATTTTCTTTAGGTCTTTTTCATTCCAAGAACCAGCCAACTTAGAAATTTTCAATTTTATTGCGGGATATTCTAATTCTATTAGCCGAACTAATTTTATTTTATCTGGATGATTTGTGTTAGATTGAGAATAAACCCAATTAAAAATAAGCATTTTAGATCGAACTGCTAAAAATTTTAGCTCTTCCAAGGCTGTTAATGAAGGGTTGTTAACCGTAGTAATTTCATCATTAATTTTAATGCTTTTATCTAATGTTTGGTAGGTAACAAAAAAAACGGAAATAACTAAAAAAATTAGCACACCAAAGCCAGTTCCTATTCGCTTACCTATACTAAATTTGAAAGACATAATAATTAAAGTTACTGTGTTGTGGTATCTAATTCTAGATTAAAAGTACGCACTATTTTTTAATTGATTTTAGCTCATTTTCATAATAAGCAGATTTTTCTTCATTATTTAACCCTCTATAAATACTTTTTAATCCTTCTAATGCGTCTTCCTTTCTATAATCTAATTGATATGCTTTTAGCATGTAAGGCAATGCATTTGAAAATAAGGATGCAATTTTATCTTGCACCTCAAGTAATTTATCAAAATCAGAATCATAATCGATATTATTTGCTAAATCAACACCTTCATTGTAATAGAGTAATGATAAATTATAATTTGCTGCTGCATTTTGTTTATCAATAGCAAGAATTTCAGTATATATATTTTTTAAGGCTTCTTTTTGTGTAGAATCTAATGCTGTTTCTTCGTCAATTGTACCAATAGCTGTGGCTAAAGCAAATTTAAATTGTATTATATTTTCTTGAATTAATTTTTTATCCATACTAGATAAAGATGTAAGCGTATGATAGAATTCAAAATTAATTTTTGCTACTTCTATATCAGGAACAGTTAAAGCCCTTGCCGCATCATTATAGTATGTTGAACTAATATACTTAATTAAACTTTCCGTTTCAGATTGATAGGTTTTATTGGTATCAACAAGTAAAAGTTGTTGAAGTGATGTTGTTACTTCGTCTCGCAATGGTGAAATTAAAAGTTCTTTTTCTTTTAATTTATACAAATCCTTATAAATTATTGATTTGTAAAACCAAGTTTTTGCATCATTTATATATTGACTTTCTTTTGATGCAATATCTATATATTTTTTAGCAGAATCTAATTCATTTTTTTGAAAATAGAATTCTACTTTAGATATATTATTATTTTTAACAAATTGTGCATTTGCAGTTGCGATAACCGACAATAGTAAAATTGATATGTAAACGAATGACTTCATTATTTATTTAACCGTAACAGCCAATGCTTCTAAATTTGAACTAACTTTTAATTTTTGTATTTCAATATTTCTTTTATTCATCTCAAATTTTTGCTTGTTTTCTCTTATCACAAAATTGATTCCAGCTCCTTTATCTACTAAGCCTTCCTGTTCGGTAATAATCAATGTGCTTGTGGATTTTGTTTTTTTGAGAATAGCATTTATCTCAATGCTTTTATCATCGGTAATATAAAGAAGATGACACTTGTCTATATCTGCGATTTCACTGAATTTTTTTACTAAAATTGATTGGGTACCAATTTTTTTTGTTTGAGCCATTTTTGTTAGTTCCGAAAAAAGAGGGGTTTCTCCAACAACGCCTAATACAAAATATCCTTCTTGGTAAGTTTTTGGCCACTCAATATATTTAGTGAAGTTGTAAATAAAAACAGCCTTTAGTTTCGCATTTGTATCCACAGAAATTCGTTGGTTAAAACTTGAACCAAGTATGAATAATACGATTAATATGATGCTTGTTTTTTTCACTAAAAAATTTGATTCATGACAATTTTTAAGCCAAAATTAATTTTAGATTAAATGCAAATATAATTTTTTTAATGAAACCGTAGCGGATATTTAAGTTTTATTGGAATAATAAATCGAAAAACTATAAAAAAGTTTATACTATTGGTATTGAGAGTGGAATCTGATTGTCGAAGGTTGAAATTAGAGGTTTACTTATTGTTTTTTTCTACCTTTACCAGACTTTCTGCCACCACTTGCTTCTCCTTTTTTAGAATCTTTAGAATTGGATTTTACATTTACAATTTTTCCATATCTCGACTTAGAAGAAGAAAAAACAGAACCTTTTTTACCTTTAATTTTCTTTTTACCTGTTGAGTGCAAGTAGTTTTTTCCTTTTGCTCCACCGCCACCATTATCTACCTCTACATTTGGTCCTTTTTTAGAGCTACTTGTAAACAATGAATCCCCACCTGATTTACATGAAAAGAAAATCGATAATAACAGTATAGATATGAAAAGTGTAAATTTATTCACGATTAATTGTAATCCTTATTTAATAAATAATAGTTAATTGTTCTCCATTGATAAGGATTACAGAAGGGAAATACATGAAGTAATTATTTTCCATTTTTAGCTGATTTTCTTCCTGATCTCGATTTTTTTGTTGGAGAATCTCCTTTATTTTTTTTACTTCCTGTTTTGTACCTAGTCTTTTTTGATGAAAATTCAGCTTGATTTTTCATGTCTTTTCGTTTCACATTCTTTTTAGAAACGGAGTGTTTATATTGTTTAACCTTTGACTTAGAGTTTCCTGCTCCATTATCAGACTCAACATTAGGACCTTTTTTAGATTTTCCTTCAAAGGCATCTCTTTTTTTTGTAACTTCAGTTGAAGAATTAGTAACAGCTCTTTTCTTTTTCTGACCATAGGATGTTAATGTAAACAGAAAGAAAAGAATGGTTATTATATAAAAATTAATTCTCATTACGAATATAAAAAAATAGGTTATTGAAAATATTTTTTTCGGAGTAAATTTAGTAAGATGTATTAATAATGACGAATAATAAGGAGTTCTTTTATTAACACAAGTCTGTTTAATGTTGATAACTTATTGTTTTGGAGTATTTGATGTAGTAACAGTAAGGGTTTGTATATCTCGGTCAAATAAATATAATCCGCCCTTATCTGCTCCAATGAGTCTTAATTTATCCATAATTGTGCGAGCCAATGCTTCTTCTTCGATTTGTTCGGCAACATACCATTGCATAAAATTGTGTGTAGTATAATCTTTTTCAGCCAAACAAACTTCTATAACATCATTTATTTCGTTGGAAACAGCTACCTCATGATCCAATAAGGTTTGGAATAAATCGGTAAGTGATTTATAGGATAGTTTAGGTTGTTTTAGTGCAGGAATAACTGCTTTTCCTCCTCGTTCGTTTACATATTGGACTATTTTCAACATGTGTATACGTTCTTCATCTGCATGTTGGTAAAGAAATTGTGCAGCACCACCTAAGCCTTCGGTTTCTGCCCAAGAAGCCATTGCTATATATGCTTGTGAAGATTCTGCTTCTATCTTTATTTGAGTGTTAAGTGCTTTTTCTATTTTTGTTTTTAACATTTCTTTTTCTTTTGTGTTTTGTTCAAAATTAATAAGTAAAGATGAGAAATAAAAATTTAATGATGTGGAAATCTGGAAAAATTACGATTTTTTAAAAAAAAATAAGTACTACTTGTATTAAAATTGTCTCATAAAGACGTAAAGATGCAAAAAAGAGCCAACAAATGTGTTAATTTCAGAAATGTTAACCCAGAAAATTATCTTCGTTGAACTCGTAAGCTCGGTTCACAAATTTTCTACGATATAAGTAATACTCAAATTTAGCTATTTTCAATAGCCCAAATTTGCGTATTACTATTCCGATAATTATCGGAAGGGATTAACCGCTTTGCATCCCACAGCCCTTCGCACATTCATACAATTTGCTTCGCTTTTGCATGAATAAAGCGGGTTAACTATTGAATACGAATTTTAATAAGAGGTATAAATTATCAAAATATGCTTGTCCGTTTTGTTACCTAATAAATAGTGCCTCTATGCAACATCAATACAACAATAGTTTTAAACCCTTGTTGAGTAGTGGCAAAATGTACCGAACTATAAATAAGTAAACCTTGAAAGGAAAACTTAATACGTTTGTCCTTTTACAACCTATAATAAGTTCTTCATTTTAAAAATGTTAAAAATAATTAGGTACTGTTGCGGACAATCATATATCAAAAACATTGCGTCTAAGCGACTTTGCAAGAAACAAAAAATACCTGAATAGTAACAAAATCACTAAACATGAACAACAAACCTGAACCCTTTTCCATGAACATTGATGATTTCTATGTTTTCATCTTTGTTGAGGTGTTTTCTGAGTTTAGCAATATAAACATCCATACTTCGGGCGTTAAAATAGTTATCATCTTCCCAAATGGCTTTAAGTGCGTGTGTTCTATCTAGCACTTTATTTTCGTTTAAACAAAGTAACCTTAATAAATCACTTTCTTTTGAAGTAAGTTTTACAAACTCACCTTGATGAGTTAAATGTCTTTTTTGATAATCAAAAGTGTAGTTACCAATGGTGAAAAATGTTTCATGTTGAGCTTCTACTTCGTCTATTGTCCGTCTGAGTACGGCACTAATTCGAGCTAATAATTCTTCCATGCTAAATGGCTTGGAAATATAATCATCGGCTCCAACCTCAAATCCTTTCAACGTATCTTCTTTCATGGATTTAGCAGTTAAAAAAATAATAGGTATGGAAGTGTTTATTTTTCTAATTTCTTTGGCGGTAGTAAAACCATCTTTTACAGGCATCATCACATCTAATAAACATAAATGATAATTTCCTTTAATAAAAAACGAATATGCTTCTTCGCCATTGCTAGCTAGAGTAACTTCATAGCCTTTTGCTTTTAAGAAATCGGACAATAAATTACCTAAGTTGGTATCGTCTTCGGCTAATAATAATTTAATTTTTTCTGACATAATTTTAATTTTATAGTTTTAGTTGCTATCAAATGGAAGGTAAATTTGAAATGTTGTTCCTTTTCCTAATTCACTGATTACTTTTATCTCCCCTTGGTGTTTGTCAACAATGGCTTTTACATAGTTTAATCCTAATCCAAATCCTTTCACATTGTGTATGTCGCCTGTTGGGACTCGATAGAATTTCTCAAATATTTTAGTGAGATTTTCTTTTTTTATTCCTACTCCGTTATCAGCTATGGATAAAACAATTCCATCTCTACTGTTTGCTGTAGAAACGGTAATTTCTGGTTTATTGGGAGAATATTTATTAGCATTGTCCAATAGGTTATAAACTAAATTAATTATATGAACTTTATCTGCTTTTAATAGGGTGTTTGTTGCGTTTAATTTCTGCTGTATCTTACCATTTTTGCTTGTGATTTGAATAGTAATGTTGTCAATAACATTTTTAAGAATTTCATGAAAATCGAAATTTTCTTTATTGAGTTTTAAGTCTGTTTTATCCCAAGTAGCACTTTTCAGCACACGTTCTACTAAAACACCTAATCGCTTATTTTCTTGATGAATCATTCCTACATAATTGTGCTTTATTTTATCGTCAGCACAAATATCCTTATCGTTTAATGCTTCGCAAGCTAAGGATATGGTTGAAATAGGTGTTTTCAATTCGTGTGTCATGTTGTTAATGAAATCGTTTTTAATTTCAGACAGCTTTTTTTGTTTAAAAATGGTTTGAATGGTAAATGTAAACGCCCATATAATTATTAAAAGTAACACGATAGAAGAAAGCAACATCATCCACATCGATTTTAATAAAAAACCTGTTTTGTGAGGAAAGAAAATGCTTAAGAAATGAGGTGTATCAAAAACATCGTTAGGGAAAAGTTGAGCCCAATAGCCTGACATTCTAATGTTGTGTGTGTTTTTCAATGTATCGTCTCGCAACACATCATTACCATCATAATCAAAAATACCAAACACAAATTCTGTTTTAATGCCTCGATTAGCTAGTTCTTCTTTGATAAGAGAATCTATAGCAATATTTTCAACACGCTCTTTAATCTCTCTAAATCGATTCATTTCATATAAACTTTCTAATATTTCATCAATTAATATGGATTTTTCATTTTCCTTGTAGTTATAAATAGAATCGCTATAGGAATTTTCTATATTGAAATTATTTTTGCTTCCCATACTAAATTGAAAACCAAATTGTCCTTTATCCGAAACCGATTGTATGGATTTTTGATAAAGCACTTGGTCGGATTGTTTTTGTTGGCGTTCACTAATTTTATATTTCACACCATTTTCCTCAAAAACTGTAGATGTGTCATAAGAAGTTTCGTTTTTGGTGTTAAATGATTCTCTGATAGTATTGGCTCTTTTTTTAAATATAGCCTGTCCATGTTGGTGCTTTTTAACACGGTTAATTGTTTCTAGCTTTTCAATTTTCTGAGCAACCGCAATTAAGGAATTGGTTACATCATTTCTAAAACCATCTTCTTTTAGAGTAATGGCACTATTTATCCAATAAATTTGTATGGCAACTAGTCCAATTAAAGCGGAAGTAATTAATCCTATTAGTATATAAATGTATTTGCGTTTCATTCTTAAAACAAAATTACGGCTAATGTATCTACATCCTTGAAGTTTAACAGTTTTTAACTTTTGTTAACGTAGCTTTAACATGGATAGGTTTAGTTGAGATGTAGTTTTGTGGTGTTCTTTTTATTGAAGTTGATTAACGTCCAAATTATAAATTAAAAAATGTTTCTTTTTCCACACTACTTTGTTATTTTTTCTAACCATAGCTACGGCTATGTTTCTCAAAAATGCCTTGTATTGAAAAAAAATAATTCATTTTCATTCTTATACTAGGATGTTAAACAACTTCAGTTAAAGTGTTAATAAAAAGAATTCTCACCAAAAACATTCCCTCCTGTTTAGTTAGTGCAAAAAAAAATCTCCTATGAAGTTAGGAGATTTTTTGGTTATAAAAAGATAAAGTTTTTTTACTCCGCCAACACAATAATTTTATTGTTGCTTACCTCAACAACTCCACCTTCAACCGAAAAAGTGGTTGGTGTGTTGTTTTTATCTATGATATTTATATCTCCTTTTTTTAAGGTTGAAATAATAGGGGCATGCTGATTTAATATACCAAAAGAACCATCTGTTCCTGGGAATATAGCTGAAATTATTTCGCCTTTATAAAGACTTTTTTCTGGTGTAATTATTTCTATTTCCATTTTTATGTTGAAAGTTCATAAAGTTTGTAAAGTCAGAAGTTAATCGTTGGAAGAAAGATTATTAATGCTACTTCGTGGTCATCACTTCATCCCGAAAGCTTTCGGCATTTCGTTCAGAATAACATTAACACCTAACTACTAACACCTAACTACCAACTACTATTTTTAAACGTCTGCCATCATTTTTTTACCTTTTTCAATGGCTTCTTCAATAGAGCCAACAAGGTTGAACGCTGCTTCTGGATATTCATCTACTTCTCCAGCCAAAATCATGTTAAACCCTTTAATGGTATCTTCTAAAGAAACTAACACGCCTTTTAAACCTGTAAATTGCTCAGCTACATGAAAAGGTTGAGATAAAAATCGTTGAACCCTTCTTGCTCTGTGTACTACTAATTTGTCTTCTTCAGAAAGTTCATCCATGCCTAAAATGGCAATAATATCTTGCAATTCTTTGTAGCGTTGTAAAGTTTCTTTTACACGTTGAGCACAATCGTAATGAGCTTTTCCTACAATATCTTGCGTAAGAATTCTTGAAGTAGAATCCAATGGATCTACCGCAGGATAAATACCTAACTCAGCAATTTTTCTAGAAAGTACAGTAGTTGCATCTAAGTGAGAGAAAGTAGTTGCAGGAGCAGGGTCAGTTAAATCATCTGCAGGAACATACACTGCCTGAACAGAAGTAATAGAACCTGATTTTGTAGAAGTAATTCGTTCTTGCATCGCACCCATTTCAGATGCTAATGTTGGTTGGTAACCTACTGCTGAAGGCATACGACCTAACAAAGCGGAAACTTCAGAACCTGCTTGTGTAAATCTAAAGATGTTATCAATAAAGAATAAAATATCTTTTCCTTTTCCATCACCTTCACCATCTCTAAAATATTCAGCTAATGTTAATCCTGAAAGAGCAACTCTTGCTCTCGCTCCAGGAGGTTCGTTCATTTGCCCGAAAACTAATGTTGCCATAGATTCAGAAAGACCTTCTTTATCTACTTTAGATAAATCCCATCCGCCTTCTTCCATGGATTTTTTAAATTCTTCACCATATTTAATAACACCAGATTCTATCATCTCTCTCAACAAATCGTTTCCTTCTCTTGTTCTTTCTCCAACACCAGCAAAAACAGACAAACCTGAGTGTCCTTTGGCAATGTTGTTGATTAATTCCATAATCAATACAGTTTTACCAACTCCAGCACCACCAAACAAACCAATTTTACCTCCTTTAGAATAAGGTTCAATTAAATCAATTACTTTAATTCCAGTCAATAAAATCTCTGTGGATGTAGATAAATCTTCAAATTTTGGTGGTTTTCTATGGATAGAATTTCCATCTTGTTTAGGAACAACGCCAATACCATCAATAGCATCACCAACAACATTAAAAAGTCGGCCTCTAATTTGTTCGCCTTTAGGCATTAAAATAGGAGAGCCAGTAGCAACTACTTCCATTCCTCTGCTTAATCCATCAGTTGCATCCATAGAAATTGCTCTAACAGCATCTTCTCCAATGTGTTGTTGACATTCTAAAATTACCTTTTGTCCATTGCTTTTTGTGATTATTAATGAATCTAAAATGCTAGGAAGTTTGTCTGCATCAGCAAAGCTAACATCGATTACTGGACCTACAATTTGTGAAATTTTACCTATGTTTTTTGACATAATTTGTGAGATTTATTTTGTTTTAAAATCAAGTCTTTTTTTAGTGGCTGCAAAACTAATATAAAATATCATTTTTGTCAATGTATTTATAGCTTTTTTTTGATTTAATTTAGTGATATTTGCATGCAATAAATTTTATTCATATTTGGTTAATTAGTTAGGTGAAGATTTATTCTAATATTCAGGAGTTTACAGCTGTTAATAATGCTGTGATAACAATAGGAACTTTTGATGGAGTTCATTGTGGACATAAAGTAATAGTTGAACAACTTAAAAAAGCAGCTCATCAAATTGGGGGAGAAACCGTAGTACTTACTTTTTTTCCTCATCCTCGAATGATTGTTTTTCCTGATGACAATGATTTAAAACTTTTAAATACCATTGAAGAAAGAACATTGTTGCTCAAAAAAGCTGGAATAGACCACCTAATCATACATCCTTTTTCCAAAAAATTTTCAAGATTATCAGCACTTGATTTTGTTAGAGATATACTTGTAAATAAAATCAATGCAAAAAAAATAATTATAGGTTATGACCATCGTTTCGGAAAAAATAGAGCAGGCGATTTTGAGGATTTAAAAGATTTTGGTGAAACGTATGATTTTGAAGTGGAGGAAATTCCTGCTCAAGATGTTCAACAAATTAATATTAGTTCCACTAAAATCAGAACATCGTTACTTTCTGGAGAGATTAATGCCGCAAATCAATTTTTAGGGTACAATTACTTTTTAAGTGGAAAAGTAGTGGAGGGAGAAAAAATTGGTCGTAAAATTGGGTTTCCTACTGCAAATATTTTTGTTGACAATAAATATAAACTTATCCCAAAAAACGGTGTGTATGCTGTTAAAGTGGAAGTAAAAGGAATAACCTATAATGGAATGTTAAATATTGGGAATCGCCCAACACTCAACGGAAAAAATCAAACCATTGAAGTGAATATTTTTGATTTTGACGAATTTATTTATGGTGAGCATATAACAATTTACTTTGTTGAACGTATTCGTAATGAGCATCATTTTGAAGAATTAAATCAACTTAAAAACCAACTAACTCTTGACAAGGTCAATTCCATACAAATACTTGCCTAATTTTTTTGCTACGCTAATTTCATTTGTGTTTTTAACGAATATCAATGCTCAATCGCTAGATAAAAAAGCTATGAAAAAGCTACCCATTTACACATTAGAACAAGCTATGAAATTACCTTCCGATGAGGTTATTAGGTTGACCTTAAAAAAAAGCAACTTAACAGAACTCCCCCAAGAAGTCTACAAATTTAAAAACCTTCGTTACCTCGATGTTAGTAGCAACCAATTGAAAGAAATTCCTCTTGAGCTTGCTAATTTACCACAACTTCAATATTTAGATTTTTCTGATAATTTATTAACAGAAGTGCCTAAAGAAATCGGAAAATTTGATTCCTTAACAGTTCTTATGTTGAATCACAATGACATTGTAACTCTCCCAACTGAAATAGGTGCATTAAAAACATTAACTGAACTTCACCTCTGGGGAACTGCTATTGTGTCATTTCCTAGTAGCATTGTTTTGCTTAAAGAAACACTTAAAGAAATTGATTTACGGTATGTTCCTTTGACAAGAAGTGAACATAAAAAACTAAAAAAAATATTGCCCTTAACCAAAATTGGATACTCTTTAAAGTGTAATTGTGATTTTTAATAAATTTAAGTAATTAACTTTTTGGTTTAATAAGTTTATTTCAAGGCTCTATTTTAGCAGCTATTATTTTGTATTTTTGCTTTTTTATTAATTTAATTTTTTGAGAACTATTCTAACCATATTATTGTCTGTTTTATTCGTGCATTTACTTGTTGCACAGTCATCAGACACGCTTTTGTTTTTAAATGGAAAACAGCTAGAAGGCAACGTGTTGGAATTTAATAAGTATCAACTAACTTTTAAAACATTAAAAAATAAAGAAATAGATATTGAAAATTACCGATTGTTTTCAATGAAGTGGAATGGAATAGATACTACAATTTATAAATATGATTCATTAGAAGGTAATTTTTTAAGTCAAAAAGACATGAAATTATTTGTTTATGGAGAGCGAGACGCACATTTAACCTATTCTTCAAAATTTTCTAACGTGTTGGGTTTTGCTGTTGGCAGTGGTGCTGGTTATTTTATGCATTATGATCAAAGTTTTATTTATATATCAACTCCTTTAGTTTATACATTAGGAACACTTATTTTTCCTACAAGAGTAAAACAAAGAAAAATTAAAGATTTACAATACATCAAAGAAGATGAGTACTTGCGTGGACACGAACGTGTTGCTAGGGCAAAAAGAACTCAAAGTGCTTTAATCTCAACTTTAATAGGATTGGGAGTTGGTTTTACTGCTAGTTTAATTGCCAATTAGAGTCTGTCTATAAAGTCCGATTTTTTCGTTATTCTCGTTTTAAAAATTAGTCATCCCGATAGCTATCGGGGCTCCTACATTTTCAAAACTTCGAAAGCCTCGAACTCGAACTTTATAGTTCAGCCTCTTTATTCTTTGGACAAACTAATTTAGAGTAGGTCGAGTAAATATAAAATAGCTAGCAATCGCCAACTGACAACTGTAGACTGATAACTGACGACTGATAAAAAATGCCATTTATACGCTTAATAGTATTCAGTAATTTTTTTGTTTCACTATGTGTTGCAGCACTTAATTACAGAACATTTTTATATTTTAATTTCCCACCATCCAATGCATTATTGATATTGGTTTTTTCTGCTACTTATATTATTTATAATTTTCAGCGTTTGGTAAGAATGAACCAAAAAGAGATTGATGAAGCCAATATTGGCTTTAGAATGAAGTGGGTTTACAACAACAAACATCCTATTATTTTTACTATTGTTTTAGCTGCCATCATCCTTGTTGTTTCTTTGTCTTATCTAAACATTAAAACCATTATAGTGTTGGCAATTATGGGTGTTTTTTCTGTGGTTTATGTAGTAAGAATTATTCCTTACCACCAGAAGTGGTTGGCATTTAGAGACATTCCTTTTCTTAAAATATTTGTAATAGCATTTGTTTGGACGCTGGTAACAGGGTTGTTACCTTTAATAAGTAAAGATGTAAGTCAAATAAATTTACAGCACATATTGTTTCTTACTAAACAATTTTTATTTGTTGTTGCCATTACCATTCCTTTTGATATTAGAGATATGAAATATGATGTGGAAAAAGGTATAAAAACATTTCCTTTAGTTGTTGGCGTAAGAATTACACTTGTATTAGGAGTGTTGCTGTTGTTGGGTTTTGTTGCAATTTCGAGTTATGAGTTTTTGATACTCCATACAATAAATATAAAGTTATGGATAGCCGAAATCATTGCTATATTGGTAGTAATGCTTCTATTGCTTCTTTCTAAGAAACAACAACCCGAACTTTTTTATTCCTTTATTATTGAGGGAACTTCGTTGTTACTAGCAATTACCGTCATTGCGAACGTAGTGAAGCAATCTGTATAATAAAACTTGTAATTATAAAGATTAGCTACGCTGAACTTACGTTTCATCACTTCATTTTTCTATCCGCCTAAGGCGGATGTAAAATATCGTTCAGAATGACAGTTTTGATTTGGCTTTGAGCGGTTGGAAAAGTCTCTCGGAGTTTATGCTGAGCGTAGTCGAAGTAGGGGATTAGGGGGCTTTTAATTCCTTCTCAACTTCCATTTAGAAACAACATTTTTATTAGCACCAACAGTAAGTTTCTGCTCATTTTCTTCAAATACTTTTGCAGCAAACAAAGCAGCTACTTCTTCTAACGCTGGAAAAGAGTTTAATAATTTTTCTGGAGTAAAGTGCGTACCGACAAAGTGCGTATCAAAGTTTCCGCTTTTAAAAGCATCGTGCTGTAAAGCAAACTTACAGAAAGGCAAAGTAGTCTCTACACCACTGATAATATAATCATCAATAGCTCGTATCATTCTGTTGATGGCTTCTTCACGGTCTTTTCCATGAGTAATTAACTTGGAAATCATTGGGTCATAATAAATCGGAATTTGCATCCCTTCTTCAAAACCATCATCTACTCTAATCCCCATTCCTTCCGGACGTTGATAGGTGTTTAACCTTCCTATATCCGGTAAAAAGTTGTTCATCGGATCTTCGGCATACACCCTCACTTCAATGGAATGTCCGTTGATGGTTAGTTCCTCTTGCGTAAAGCTTAACTTTTCGCCTCTTGCTACATTTATTTGTTCTTTTACCAAGTCTTTTCCGGTAATCATTTCCGTTACGGGATGTTCCACTTGCAAACGGGTATTCATTTCCAAAAAGTAGAAATCTTTGTTGTTTTCCAATAAAAACTCTACTGTTCCGGCACCCACATAATTACAAGCTCTTGCCACATCTACTGCACTTTCGCCCATGGCTTTTCTAATTTCAGGAGTAAGCACCGATGAAGGAGCTTCTTCAATTACCTTTTGGTGTCTTCGCTGTATAGAGCATTCTCTTTCAAATAAATAAACGATATTTCCATGACTATCCGCCATCACTTGTATTTCGATATGACGAGGAGAACCTACATATTTTTCAATAAAAACCGCTCCATCACCAAAAGAAGAAACGGCTTCACTAACTGCACGATTCATTTGTTCTTCAAATTCTTCAGCATTTTCAACCACACGCATTCCTTTACCACCACCACCAGCAGATGCTTTAATTAAAATAGGAAAACCAATTTCTAAGGCAATTTTTTTAGCTTCATTAATATCATCAATGGCTTCATCTGTACCAGGAACCATAGGAATGTTGTATTTTTTTACAGCAGCTTTTGCGGCTAATTTACTCCCCATCAATTCCATTGCTTCGGGTGAAGGACCGATAAAAGTAATGCCTGCTTCCGTAATTTTTCGGGTAGCTTCGGCATTTTCAGATAAAAATCCATAGCCTGGATGTAGTCCATCAACATTCAATTCCTTACAGATTTCAATAATTTTATCTACTTTTAAATAAGACTGATTAGAAGGAGGAGGCCCAACACAAACTGCTTCATCGGCATATTTTACAAAAGGAGCATTTCTATCTGCTTCAGAAAAAATAGCAACGGTTTTAATGTTCATTTCTCTGCAAGTACGCATTATTCTTAATGCAATTTCTCCTCTATTGGCTACTAATATCTTGTTCATAAGGCTATCTTTTATGGGGCATAAAAATAAGGAATTGTAATGAAATAAATTGAATAGAATTTATTTTTTCACCCATTTATCAGGTGATTGAGAAGTGCTAATAATGGCTTCAACTTTAACAGTGTTATTTTTCTCGTTAACGCTGTAATGTGCTCTGAAAGGAAATTTAGGAATGGGTAAGCAACGAATATCATCGTATTTCACCTCATATTGTAGGGCATATTTTTTAAGTCTGAGAACTTCTTTCTTTACAGTTTTAGCAAATCGTTTGCCAAGCACATGAGATTTAGTCTCCTTTTTGTAATAATCAACTTGGTGTTGTATGTCAGTATGAATTTGAGGATTGAACTCAAGTTTAAAATTATATTTCATTCATCAAACTTAAATTGTTTTTCAACATCTTCCCAAGCAAGATAATCTTCTGGTTTAGTATTTTTTATTCTATCTCTAACTATATTTTTTTGCCATTCAGGAACAGTAAAATCAGCAGTATCATTTTTCACACGTAATTTTTTTAACTTTTCAATAAGAGAAATATCTTGTAACTGAGTTATCCAAGTAATGAGGTCAAGTTTTTCTGTTTGTATATCTTGTGTATTCATATTAATTGAATTTTAATAACAAAGCAAATTTACTACAAACACACGATTTAAGCAATTATTTTAATGCTTTAATTCGCTTTAACAATTTAAAAAACTTATTTTTATTCTACGGAAGAACGAATTACAAGTGACCTAAAAGTAGATTTTTGGATATTTTTAAAATCTCTTTTAGCGTATTCTTATTAAGGAGCTATGTGATAATCAACTAACCTACGTTCATAATAAGAACATTCGTTTTTTAGCATATTAAGAAAACCCATTTGAGAACTTATTTCAAAGCCATTATTTTTATCGTAATAGTTATGAGTAATCGTAATAGAATCGCAGACAGAAAACCATGAAGAATCTGGCATGTAGTAAGATTTTTGAGTTTCAATTACATCAAAATTTCCAGCAGGAACACTTTTTTTAGTTGTACTATTATAAGATGTTTCGTAACTACAATATAGGTTACCAACTTCACAATAAAAATTATAGTTTGTACTAAAATCACTATACGTAAAGATTTTATAGCCATTATTAATAATATATCCTGAGGAATCAACATATAAGTAAGTTTGAGTAGTAGATCCAAAATATTCTCCTTTGTATATAGTATAAACTTTTCCGTTAACTAAAGTGTCTCCCACTACATAAACACTATCTTTATTGCTTAGAAGTGTTTCGGTATTAGTACTGTCAATCTTGTACCAATCATATACCCAATAGCTTCCCACAGAAGTTACTAAGGAGACGTTTTGGGGTGGGTTATTAGATGGTGCTATCGGTTGTGGAGTGTTTTCTTTGTCTTTAGAACAGGAAAAAAGGATAGGCAATACGAACAAGATTAGTGTAATATACTTCATAATAATAAAATTATTTTTTGAGACTTAAACGGATAATGTTATTTTTTATTATTCGTTTTAAAAAGTTAGGATAAAAACGAATTAACTTTGCATTATTATTTTAAGTTAACTCATGGCTAGACTACTATTAATTCTATTACTTTTAGGTTTCTTTCTTTCGGGATGGGCTTTTTCTGAAGTAAACAGAACCCATTTTAATAACCCCAAAGCCAAGCGTAATTGGTTATGGATAGTAATATTGTTGCCCATTATTGGTGCCATTTTATTTTTTACTCAGAAAAAGAAATGAATTACAACATTTACCTATTAACTTCCTGAATAACTGGAAGGTTTATTTCCTGTATGTGAAAAAATGATTTTTGAAGTTCTTCCAACATTTTGTTTTTATAAATTTCAGATTCTTCCTTCATTTCCTCTACCAATGTGTTGTAATATTCAATACCTAAAACTAAATTTTCTTTAAATTCTTCAAAGTATTTTAATTTTCTATCATTAATAGCATCAACAGACTCATGGATTTCTTTTTTCAAATAATCTACATACATACCTAATTCTTTAACAAAAAGATTAGGTCGATATGTATCATTTAAAAGATTAATTTTTCCATAAATATGATTCACCATTTCAGTGAGGGTAGATTTTTTAGAAAAATAAGCCATGTTTGGGCCAGGACATACAGATATTCCTTTGCCATCAGTTGACTTTAAAAGATTATTCTCAGTGTATGCAGTCATTACTAAGCCAGCACAAATACATGATTTAACGGTTATTTTATCGTAGGCTTTTTTGTGTGCTTCTTCTGATAAATTTTTAGCGTTCAGTTCCTCAATTTTCAGTTTTTGATATTGTCGAGAAGCTAAGCAAATAGGTCGGTCTGTAAATTCTTTGTTGTAAAGTTTTAAAAATTGACTTGGGCAAGAACTACCAGGTTTTCCAGATGCAATTTTTTCTTCTTTTTCTACATCTTTAGTGTTTCCTCTAAGAGAATTGAAAGGAACGCCAATGGGTGAAATATCACTTAAGTATAAATCTTCCACTTTTGCTTTTGCTAATTTTTCCAATGTGTCATTATCAATATTAACTACTTCTGGAACTAATAAAAATGGTGTACCCCAACCAATTCTATCTATTTTATAATAATTTAAAAGAAAATTATGTTCTTTATGTGTTCCAACACCACCTTGAGCAGTAATTATTAATTTCAACGGTTTTTTAAGTGCTGGTTTACCACTTTTAACAAGCGTGTCGTTTAATATTTCATGCACTTCGCTAATAAGTGTATTCTTATGTTGTTTAAATTCTTCTAAAATAGGACCCATTAAAAACCCATTGGTTGCGAAAGCGTGTCCGCCACAATTTAATCCAGATTCAACTCTGTATTCAGTTACCCAAATGCCTTTTTTTGCTAAAAATTTTCCTTGAATAAGTGCTGAACGATAATCACTTACTTTTAAAATTATTGTTTTGTTTAGTTGTTCATTTTCGTCAGGAAAAAAACAATCAAAATTTGCCAAATAACTATATAATCTTGGGCTTAATCCTGCAGAAAGCACTATACCTGATGTTAAATTACTTTTCGCAAAACCCCTAACAGCTGCATGAGCATCATTATATTCTATAGGCAATTGCTCTCCTTTTTTTGTGTAGTTATCTCGGTCTAATTTAGTCATAACATTAACGTCAATATCACCGAGTGTCATATTTTTTTTAAGATTTTCTTGTAATTTTATTTGTGTAGTAGCGTCTTTTTCATCAAGCATAGATTGATAGGCTTGCTTTAAAGAAGATAACTCAGGAAGCATTTCGAAATACTTAGTCAAATTACTTCCTTTTGAGAAGGACTCGTTTTTAAGTGCTTCAAAATTATTTTGTACAATAACATTTATTAAATTTAAGTAAGCCGTTAATCGTTTTGCTCTGTAATCTTCTTGGTCATTGTCAATTTCAAGATATTCAAATCCATACTTTTTGCAATAAAAAGCACGCATTCGTTCAGCAAGACCATCATCGCCTAATGATATTACCGAAGAAATACCATAATGAGCTACTTTGACTGGGGTGTCGATTGTAAAACCTATTCCCATAACAGGGATGTGAAAGTTGTGTGCGTTTAACATATATTGTTGTTGTATTTGTTTTTATCAAATACAAAGGTAACTAACTTTTTTGTGGTTGTGATAATAAAGATAAAGAATAAATTAATTTGAATCACATTTTTTTAGAATAATTGAGTTTAGATTGCTACATTTGTTAATTAAAACTTTAAAATCAATTATAAAAAGGTTAAGATAAGTTATTTATCTCAAACTTTATTCTATTTTTGCATTTTTGGTAGATAAAACAAAATTTATATGAAAAAATTATTTTATTATACGTTTGTAATTGTTGTCGTTATTGGTTTACAAGCATGCAACGATGAGGGTTCAACTCAAAAAAATGAAGTTCAACAACAAGATGTTAATACTGGACAAGATAATATATTAGATTTTATTGCTCAAGAAAAGTATCAAACATTAGACCCAACAAAAGTACTTGACCTTACCTCGGCACAAGTATTAAGTCAAATTAATGAATGTTTAGTTCGTTTTGATGAAGATAATTTATCTATTAAACCAATGTTGGCTTCTTTTTGGGAGGTTGACCCTTCTGGGTTGAGTTATACTTTTCACTTAAATAAAGAGGTGTTTTTTCATGATAATGCTTGTTTTGAGGGAGGAAAAGGAAGGGCGTTTAAGGCAAGTGATGTTGTATTTACATTTAAGAGAATCTGTTCTCCTTCTGAAGGAAATTATGGGTACTCCTTATTTAAAGAATTGATTGTTGGTGCTCAAGATTATTATGAAGGAAAACAAACAAAATTTGGAGTTGAGGCAATTGATGCTTACACCGTTAAATTCAACATAATAAAACCATCCTCAAATTTCTTGCAACTACTAGGCTCTATTTTTTCAGCAATAGTTTCAGAAGAAGCTATCAATTCAAATCAAATAGTTGGGACGGGTCCTTTTATTTATACCAAAGAAAATGATACGGAAACATCTATTACTTTATTAAGAAATTCTAATTATCACCTCAAAGAAAAAGGCGTTCAATTACCTTATTTAGAAGGGGTAAGGTATAATTATGGTGTTGATGGAAGAGGTGTGTTGGAAGCGTTTAAAAACAACAAAATAGACATATTAGAAAATATACCTGTTGATGAGATAAATAGTTTAGTAGAAGATAATATTAGTGATTTTCAAAACGAACCAGTTAAATATATATTAGCTCGTAACAAAGAATTAGCAATAACTTTTATTAATTTCAATACTTCAGTAGCTCCATTTAATAACCTGAAAGTGAGAAAAGCTATTGCAATGGCAATAGATAAAAACAGAATTGTAGATAAAGTTTTAAAAGGCGAGGCTTATGGGCCTGCAAATCATGGATTGGTGCCTCCAGCCATTAAAGATTATGATTATACATCGGTTGTTGGTCTTGAGTTTGATGTTGCAAAAGCAAAAAAACTGCTAGCAGATGCAGGATTTAAAAATGGAGAAGGATTCCCAAAAACAGAAATAATTACAAGTAAACAAAACATTAATGTTAGGGTAGCCCTTGAATTACAAAAACAATTAAAAGCCAATTTAGGAATTAATGTTGAAGTTACCTCTACCTCATTAGCAGAATTAATAGCTATACGAGGCGGCAAAACATCTAATATAATCCTTTCTTCATGGATAGCAGAAACACCAGACCCTACAAATTTTTTATCCTTATTGTACGGTGGTTTTGTTAACTCTTCAATAGATGAATCTTCCTATCCAAATGATTCAAGGTTTAACAACGAAGCTTATGACAAAGCATATAAAGAAGCTATTATAACAATTGACAAAGAAAAAAAATATGAACTTTGCTTAATTGCAGATCAAATAGCAGCAAATGAAGTACCCATTGTTCCTCTTTGGTACTTTGAAAAATATCAATTAATTCAAAGTTATGTGTTAAACTACAAACCGAATGCAATGCGAATTCACTACCTTCCTTTCGTGAAGATTGACTACAATGCTGTTAAAAAAAAGATAGAAACACATTAAATTGACTTACTGTTATTATAATTAATCTAAAAACATTCTTTCGTTTTCGTTAATAATCGTGATATTTGCCGAGTTTTTCTTTGGCAATTTGTTTCTATACTCAAATCACTTAGCTTTTCGGGTAATTTGAGTAAACTATTTTTGTTGGTATCAAGGCAAAATTTTCAAGCATAGCCGTAGCTACGGTTTAAAATTTTAACGCAGATAACGGCAAAAAGAGTAAGTCAAAAATTTGGAAAGCTAAGTGATTTGAGTATATGTGGTTTAATTTTTCTAGAATAATATTACGAAATCGGTTGTTGATTCTTATTTTCATAGGAATATCAACAATTTTTATGGCTTATCAAGCACAATTTGCTGAGATGAGCTATGAAATGGCTCAAATACTTCCAAAATCTGACCGAAATTTTCAAGAATATCAAAGTTTCAAAAAAATCTTTGGAAAAGATGGTAGTGTGGTTGTAGTAGGAATAAATAGCGAAAAACTCTATGAGCTAACAATATTTAACGCATGGTATGATTTAACACAACAGCTCAAAAGGATAGAGGTAGATTTTAAAAAAAATAAAAAACTCATTAAAATAAAAGCAGTAACAGAAGCACTTTCTGTTGCAAATGCTTATACATTAAAAGTAAATAATTCAACACAAAAATTTGATTTTGATCAAATAGTAAAAAAGAAACCTTCTTCTCAAGATGAATTGGATAGTATTAAAAATCTTATTCATAGTCAACCTTTCTATGATGGGTTTTTGTTTAACAAAGAAACAAACGCATCATTAATTGTTGTTACTTTAGACAGAGAAGTGTTAGATTCAAAATACAGAAATGCATTGTTTGAAAAAATTGACGAAGAAGTTGCCTTATTTGAACTTAAAACAGGTATAAAAGCTCACAAATCAGGTCTTCCTTATATTAGAGCTAATTCTACAACAAAAGTAGCTTCAGAGATAAAACTCTTTCTATTTCTTTCCATCTTAATTACCTCCCTTATTTTATATTTATTCTTTAGATCTTTTAAGGTAACTATGTATTCAATGTTGGTAGTAAGCATTGGCGTAGTTTGGTCTTTAGGAGTATTATCGCTTTTTAATTTTGAAATTACCTTACTTACTGGGTTAATCCCTCCATTAATTATTGTAATTGGAATTCCAAACTGTATATTTTTACTTAATAAATATCACAGGGAGTATAAAAATCACAATAATCAAATCAAAGCATTAAGCAGGGTCATTGAAAAAACGGGTAATGCAATTTTTTTAACCAACACCACTACAGCCCTTGGGTTTGCAACTTTTATTTTTACTAAAAGTGCAATGTTGGTGGAGTTTGGCATCGTTGCCGCCATAGATATTTTTATTGTGTTTCTGCTTTCTATATTTTTGATTCCCATCATATTTAGTTTTTTAAAACCACCGAAAGCAAGGCACACAAAACACTTGGAAAACAAAATAATGAAAAAGATGGTTGGTTGGGTAGAAACTATTGTGTTAAACCATAGAAAAAAAGTTTATGTGGTAACATTGATGATTTTAGTGCTGAGCATTTTTGGCATAAGTAAAATGACAACATCTGGAAACATTATTGATGATTTACCCAAACACGACCCAATTGTTGAAGATTTAATGTTTTTTGAAAAAGGATTTAATGGAGTGATGCCGTTTGAGATAATGATAGATACAAAGCAAAAAAATGGCGTTTTTGCTGATAACGGAAAAACACTCTATAAAATTCAAAAACTACAAAAAGAATTTGCTGATTATGATGAATTTTCTAAACCAATCTCTATTGTAGAAGCTATAAAATTTGCTTACCAAGCACATAAAAAGGGCAATCCTAAGTTTTTTATTTTACCTCCAGCATCTGAGTTAAACAAGCTTAAGAAACATATTGATAACGATAAACAAACAGAAAATTTTTCCTCCTTTATCGATTCCACAAATCAATATACTCGTGTTAGTTTTCAGATGGCTGACATTGGCACAAAAGAAATGGATATTTTGTTAAATGAATTACGACAAAAAGTGGATAATATTTTTCCAAAAGAAGAATATAATGTATATCTCACAGGAACAAGTGTTACTTTCCTCAAAGGGACGGATTACTTAATTGCCAATCTCCTTATGAGCTTGTCATTAGCTATATTGCTTATTGCCACACTTATGTCTTTTCTATTTTCATCTATAAGAATGGTGGTGGTTTCTTTAATCCCTAATTTATTACCTTTATTAACTACAGCAGCAATTATGGGCTATTTTGGAATACCAATAAAACCTTCCACGATTTTGATTTTTAGTATCGCTTTTGGAATTTCTGTTGACGATACCATACATTTTCTATCAAAATATAGACAAGAACTTAAAATACATCGCCTAGGAATAAAAAAAGCCGCAATTTTAGCGTTGAGAGAAACAGGCGTGAGTATGATATACACCTCAACCATTTTGTTTTTCGGTTTTGGTGTTTTTACTGCATCAAGTTTTGGAGGCACTGTCGCATTGGGCGTTCTTGTTTCATTAACATTATTATTTGCTGTATTTGCTGACTTAATTTTATTACCCTCTTTCCTGTTGTCGTTGGATAAAGCATTAACCACAAAAGCATTTAAACGAGAACCGCTTATCAATGTATATGACGAAGATGAGGATGTTGATTTAAAACAACTTAAAATAAAAAAGAAAAACAAACAAAATGATGAAATACCTATCCCTTAAGCATAGATATTCAAAAATTATTGTATTTTGCAGTTATAAAAAATTAAAAAAATGAAAGGAATAGTTTTAGCAGGAGGATCAGGAACTAGGTTACACCCCTTAACACTTGCCGTGAGCAAACAATTGATGCCTATTTATGATAAACCAATGATTTATTATCCCATCTCCATATTAATGAGTGCTGGGATAAAAGAAATTTTAATTATAACCACACCTCATGACAATCCAAGTTTTAAAACCCTTTTAGGTGATGGGTCTCAATTTGGCTGTAGATTTGAGTATGCCATTCAAGAAGTACCAAATGGACTAGCACAAGCATTTGTAATTGGTGAAAAATTTATTGGAAATGATACGGTAGCCTTAATTTTAGGAGATAATATTTTTTATGGAACAGGATTAGAACAACTTTTGTTGCAATATGCTGAGCCTAAAGGAGGAATTGTGTTTGCTTATCATGTTTCCGACCCCGAACGATATGGGGTTGTTGAGTTTGATGAAAACAATAAAGCAATTTCTATAGAAGAAAAACCAACTAAACCCAAATCGCATTTTGCAGTACCAGGTCTTTATTTTTACAATAATGAAGTGGTGAAAATGGCAAAAACGCTGCAACCTAGTAGCAGAGGAGAATATGAAATTACCGATATTAATAAAATTTACTTACAACAAGGAAATTTAGAAGTTGGTATTTTAGATAGAGGAACAGCTTGGTTAGATACAGGAACTCATCAATCTCTCATGCAAGCTTCACAGTTTGTTCAGGTAATTGAAGAACGACAAGGGCTAAAAATAGGTTGTTTAGAAGAAATTGCATACAGAAAGGGCTTTATCAATAAAACACAGTTATTGAAATTAGCAGAACCATTAGTTAAAAGTGGTTATGGAAACTATTTAATGGACATCGTTAATGAATAATCAAACAAACATATTAGTTACAGGAGGGGCAGGGTTTATTGGTGGCTCCATGGTTGAAGAACTAGTGAAAAATCCAACCAATTTTGTAGTTGTTGTAGATAATTTAAAAACAGGCAACAAAAATAAAATTCCTACAGCTCCTTATGATAACCTAAAATTTATTCAATGTGATGTGAATAAAGAACATGAAATAAGAAGCGTTTTTCATACGTTTTCTTTTGATTATGTCTTTCATTATGCTGCATTAGTGGGTGTTAAACGTACTTTAGAAAATCCAACTAAAGTACTCCGAGATATTAGTGGAATTGAAAATGTATTGAACCTTTCAAAAAATACGGGAGTAAAAAGAGTTATCTATTCTTCTTCTTCAGAAGTGTATGGAGAACCTGTTGAATATCCACAAAATGAAGAAACTACACCATTAAATTCCAGATTACCTTATGCGATAGTTAAAAATGTAGGAGAAGCTTTTTTAAAATCGTACAAGCAAGAATTTGGATTGGACTATACCATTTTTAGGTTTTTTAATACCTATGGACCAAAACAAAGTAAAGATTTTGTTATCTCTAAATTTATCAATGCAGCACTTTTAAATGAAGACATCACTATTTATGGAGAAGGCAATCAAACACGCACATTTTGTTTTATAAAAAACAATATTGACGCCACAATAAAAGCAGCTTTCAGTGACACTTTTAAAAACCAAACTATCAACATAGGAAATGACGTTGAAACAACAATTAATGATTTGGCTAAATTAATTATTCAATTAACAGGCTCTTCTTCAAAAATTGTACATCTTCCACCTCTTGAAGAAGGAGATATGACCAGAAGAAAACCCGATATTTCTAAAATGAAAAGTATTCTTAATCAAGAATTGATACCACTAGAAGAAGGATTGGAAATGGTGCTTCAAGACACTTCTTTTATCGTATAATACCAAAATTATATTATGTTTCACCCTACTTTAAACGCTAAATAGTAAGAATGGATAAATTAACCCATTTCATTCATATCATAGATGAAGAAATTCAAAAAAGACCGTTTAATAAAGAGCCTCAACAGCTCTATCAACCATTAAATTACACACTTGGTTTAGGAGGAAAACGTATTAGACCCGCTTTGCTTTTATTAGCAAATGATTTGTTTGGAGGAAAACAAGCATTAGCCATTGATGCTGCAATAGCCATAGAAATCTTTCATAATTTCACATTGATTCATGATGATATTATGGACAATGCCCCAATTAGAAGAGGACATCCAACTGTTTTTAAAAAATGGAATGTAAATACAGCCATCCTTTCGGGAGATGTGATGTTAGTAGAGTCCTATAAGCTCATCAGCACTTGTGAAAGTGTTGTTTTGCCTGAAGTATTAAAAACTTTCAACAAAATGGCAGCAGAAGTTTGTGAAGGACAGCAATATGATATGAACTTTGAAACGCAACAAAATATCACTATTGATGATTATTTGAAAATGATAGAGCTAAAAACAGCCGTTTTGTTAGGAGCAAGTTTAAGAATTGGAGCGTTGATAGCCAAAGCATCTGTTACAGATGTTAATCATATTTACGCTTTTGGCCAAAACATAGGTATTGCGTTTCAATTGATGGATGATTTGTTGGATGTGTATGGCAACCCCGAAAAATTTGGGAAACAAGTTGGCGGAGATATTATTTCTAATAAAAAAACCTACCTGCTTTTAAAAGCCAAAGAATTAGCAAAAAATGAACTTAAAAAAGAATTAGAATTTTGTCTTTCGTCCAAAACTTTATCTCCAGAAAACAAGGTAAATCGAGTGAAAGCCATTTATAGCCAATTAAAAATCAAAGAACTGACTATGAATGAAATGAATCATTTTTATAATACTGCCATTGCCCATTTAGATAGTATAGAAGTGCCTAACGAAAAAAAATTGGTTTTTGAACAATTTGCTAAAGGGTTGATGCAACGGGAGTATTAGTCCACTTTATTTATGAGTGAGCATAGTAAAATTTATCAATCCTGAACTCCCATTAATATAAAAATCCAAAATGCCATAATGGAATACTGTTTTGGTATCCAATTTCAATATCATCTTTTACTATATAACTGTTTTTTATAGCTGTAATTTGTGATTTAGTTTTGGATTTATCTCCTACTTCAAAAGTCATATCATCAATTAAAAAATCACCTTTTTTAGGAATGGTTAAGGTATGCAAAGCATTTAATTGAGAAACAAAAAAGGTTTCTCTAACATTTCCAATATTGGCTTCATTGTTTCCAACCAATGTGTGGCATAAGTTGGTATTGTTTAAATACATTTTTTCAGGTTTACCTAATGCTTGTATTCCTTTGGCGGACGATTGTAACATGATTGTTAATCCTGCTCTTTCTAAATAATTAAAATATTCTGGTAATAGTGAACGAGAAACATCAGTTAAATTGGCAATTTTAGAAATATTAGGTTTAAAAGGGACGCTTTCTGAAATTATTTGTAATAGCTTTTTAAGTTTAGCAATGGTG
>Ga0210006_1000611_pt1 | contig 27618 bp, 29 predicted proteins | sample CryGey02umfilter_2_FD_185452 | JGI IMG/M metagenome (GOLD analysis project Ga0210006, IMG submission 185452) | Groundwater microbial communities from aquifer in Utah, USA - Crystal Geyser 4/10/14 0.2 um filter (SPAdes) (version 3) | ecosystem: Environmental > Aquatic > Deep subsurface >... | reverse complement strand
AACAATGCTCATCCAAAACCATTTGTATGGACAAAAACCGCTGATGAGATTATTACTAAAGTTAATCGTGGTAAAGCTATTTTAAAGACACTACACTAGTGGATGTCGTAATCCCTGTCTATTTCTCCCATCCACAACCTGATGAAGCTTTTCAAGGAGGGTAACTTTGTGTCTTCTAAACCGTCTAGGTAAACTAAACAAACTTCCATCTGTTAATTTGAATGTGACATTGGTATACTGCATATGAAGGTCTCGTAATGAATAATTGTTTTACTACAATTATTATGAGACCTTCATTTTGTTTACGTCAAGCCCTAGAAGAATTTACTATTTGGAGAACGCAGTTACTCTGGGCTATTGTGATGATTTATGATTTATGATTCATGAATCATAAATCCATATTTATTATTCAGCAATAATTGTGAGGTACAATATGCTATGACTCTTTTTATATGCTCAAACTGTGGGGAAGGTTCTGCAACATGGATGGGTCGCTGTCCAAGTTGTAATCAGTGGGAAACCTTCAAAGAAGCCCGAGGTATAGGTGAACCCAGCAAAACGAGAACCAAGGAAACTCAATCATTTACACACACTTCATTCCAAAAGATAAAACCGCTCGATAATCGCCGCGTATCAACAGGTATGTTTGAGTTTGATCGAGTTCTGGGAGGTGGCATGGTGAAAGGCTCGGCAATACTTCTCACCGGTGAACCTGGCGTAGGCAAATCTACCTTACTTCTTCAAGGGTTGAAGAATCTCAGTACTGTGTATATCTCTGGTGAAGAATCTGCAGAACAGGTCAAAGATCGGGCAGATCGACTCAAACTCAATCTAACAGCGTTTATTTTTTCAGATACTCTTCAGGTTGAGGGCATAATTGAGGGGATTAATAAAATGAAAACAAAACCTGAAGTGATTGTCATCGATTCTATCCAAACGGTGTATTCAAAAGAAATTGATAGTCCTCCAGGAAACATATCTCAGCTTCGAGAAGCAACTTCCAAACTCATTCGTCTTGCAAAAGAAACCAGTATCCCGATCATGATTGTGGGACATGTCACAAAAGACGGAGATATCGCAGGTCCAAAAACTCTTGAACACATGGTAGATGCTGTACTTCATTTTGAAGGTGAACGTATCTCAAACTTTCGAATCCTCCGAGCAAACAAGAATAGATTCGGTTCAACCGATGAAATTGGTATTTTTGAAATGAAAGAACTGGGACTTGTTGAAATCGACAATCCACTTGCATTTGTAGATGATGATCGCGAACTTCACGTTCCTGGCAAATCGATCGTTGGCGTAATGGAAGGCAGAAGACCATTATTTTTTGAAATCCAAGCTCTGGCTTCACCAACATTTTTGTCAATGCCAAGGCGCGTAGTCAAAGGAGTTGACTACAACAAAGTCCTTCTTCTTCTTGCAGTAATCCAAAAAAATTTAAACCTCTCTCTCAGTACGTATGATTTGTACATCAATGTCGTCGGTGGAGTCGACATAAAATCAACTGCTGCAGATCTTGGAATAGCCGCGGCAGTGATATCTTCTATAAAGAATATTCCAATTTCAGCTCAAACCCTGTTCACTGGAGAAATGGGATTACTGGGAGAAATACGCGCAGTATATAGTCAAACAAAGGTATTAAAAGAATCAAAACGGCTTAAATTTAACAACATATATTCTTCTGAAAATTGTCGTACGATCAAAGAGCTTTATAAAACCTTCAGATAATAATCTACTCACGTATGTATTTTTCTATGTGACTTGCGCTTTTTCCATTCGCACCTTCGATATGAACTTCAAGAATATTTTCTCCTTTTTTTAAAGGAAAATCATATCTAAACGTACCGAACTCATCAGGAAAAATCTCCTCACCAAAGATTGTCACCACGGACTCTGACTGCGTTTGTCCAACAATAGCAATTTTTTCGACATTACGAAATGTGTGTTTTTCTGGAGAAATTATAGTGATTTTTGGTGGAGATACGTATAGCTTAATTTGGTATCCAAAGTAAAACACAAAAAATAGGACAATGATTGATACTGCTCCGATTACAAGCTTCTGTGTTTCTGGCAAGAACTGCAGACGAGGAAGTTTTTTCTTAAATGTAGTTTGTTCTAGCTTTCCATAGTCACGACGAAAATATGCCATTGCTTTTTCAGGATCTATACCAAGATATGTTGAGTAGCTTCGTATCAATCCGGCAATGTATACACGAGATGTAAATATTTTCCAATTTTCATCTTCCAGTGCTGTAAGATATCTCATCCGAATCCGCGTATCTTTTTCTGCTTTTTCCAACGAAATACTTTTTTCGTTTCTTATTTTTGAGAGTAGTTTTCCTACTGTTAACATACTGAATTAAATATATGATATCTATTATGAAAATAGGAATTGTGATTTATGATGAATGAATTAGGACTGCGCTCGACCAGTGTACTCGCCTGTCTCGGGATTTATTATGATTACTTCTCCCTTTTTGATAAACAAAGGCACCATGACTTTGGCTCCTGTTTCCAGCTCGGCTTCTTTTTTCGCTCCACTTACTGTATCTCCACGTGCGGCAACCTCGGTTTGCACAACTTGTAGATTGACACTTACTGGGGGTCGAATATTGAGCGTTTTATCATCATGGACGTATACATACATCGTTTCACCTTCTTTGAAGTAATTAATCACATCTCCAATAACAGAGAGAGCTACATCATATTGCTGAAATGTTTCGTTATTCATAAAGTATGCCTTCTCTTGATCTTTATACAAGTATTGCATTTCCATACTTCCAACCTCAACAGTGTCAATAGATTCATTGGATTTATAATTATAGTCAATAGTTTTTCCTGAAGTTACATTTTTGAGCTTTGTTCTCATCAACGCGGAACCTTTTCCCGGTGAATAAAACTCGGTTTTTTGGACATGCCAAATTTCACCTAAATGTCTCAAAAACTCTCCTCTTTTCAAATTACCTGCTTGTGTTGACATATGAATCTATGAAATTGTTATTAATTGTATATCTGAAATAGAACAAACATTTGTAAAAATCATTCCCAATCTCTCTACTCCAATCGCAATTCCCGTACTTTCCGGAAGTCCCCTCTCCATAGCTTCAATAAATCCCCAATCAACTGGATGCTCTATTTTACCAGATCTACTGCGCTCTTTATCCTCATCAATAAATCGCTTACTTTGGAGTTTGGGTTCTGTGAGTTCTGAAAAACAGTTTCCAAGCTCTAGTCCCTCAATATAAAACTCAAATCTCTGAGCTGTTTTACCATCACTATTTGGCTTTGATAGCGCAGCAAACTGAACAGGATAATCGTATAGTACAGTCGGATATCCTTGTGTTCCAAGATGACCTTCGATTTCTTGTGCATATACCTGGGGCCAGACATCTTCAAATGAAAATCCATGAGTCTCATATCCTTTGCTTTTTGCTTTTGCTATAAATTTTTCTGTGTCAAATAGTTCATCTGGAAGTATGAGTGCATATTTTTCAAAAGCCTCTGCGACGGTCAGCTCTTCCCATTTTTCAAATGATATTTTCTTTCCTTGATAATTGATTTCACTCCCTCCAAACAAAACTTCACTCACTTTCCTCAGCATATCAAGAACCTCTGAAGCCATATATTTGTAATCCTGACCTACGTTATAAAACTCAAGCATAGTAAACTCTGGCTGGTGCTTTGGTGAATTGGGTTCAGAATTTCGAAAAGATTCCCAAGGAAATAACAGTCGCCTATTCCGTCTGACAACAACCGTTTGATAAATAATTCAGGAGAAGATGTAAGAAAAAGTTTTTCATCCGTCTCAAAATAACGAAATTCTGTTTTGAATACCTCAAGATAGCTTTCGGGAATCAAGGCGGGAGAAAGAACTGGAAGCTCGAGCTTGAGATATCCTCGACTATCCAAAAATTGTTCAATATTTTTTATTACCTGAAGGTATTTTTTGTAGTTTATGAAATTTTGAGTATTCGACTGGATCTTCATAGCTCATTTTTCAACTCTTCTATAAGTTTTTTTGCTTTTCCAGAAATATTGTGGGGTATTTTCACTTTCCATATCACGTATTGATCGCCTCTTTGGTTTGAGTTGGGATGTGGCACTCCTTGTCCACGAAGACGCGTCATTGTTCCTGATTGAGTACCGGGTTTCACCTTGAGCTTGACTGGCTTATCAATTGTTTTGATTGAAATAATATCTCCGAGAACTGCCTGAGGAATACTAAGCTCATGCTCAAAATATAGATCCTGACCATCACGTTTAAACTCTGTGCTTTTCCCAACCTGAACAACGACATCAAAGTCTGAATATCGGATGCGCGTTCCTGTATCTACTCCAGCTGGTGCTTTTATTGAAGTTTCTTTTCCATTGATGACTGTTTTTTTTGTCACCCCATGTACTGCTTCATCAAATGTGAGATTCATCTGATATGAAGATCTTCGAGCGCGTGGTCTACCTCCTTGTGATCCGCGAGATCCAAAAAATTGTTCAAAAATATCAAACGGGTCAACTCCACCAAAATCAAAATTCACACTTTGACCGGCTCCTCCCATATTTGAATAATATCCATATTGTTGTCCATCACCTCCGCCTTGACCTCCAGGAGCTCCACGTCCACGAGAACTTGTGTATCCTTCATGACCCACTTGATCATACATATCTTTCTTTTTTGCATCCGATAATACTTCGTATGCTTGGTTTATTTCTTTGAATTTTCCTTCTGCACCTTCTGCTTTATTTTTATCAGGATGCCATTTAAGCGCAAGTTTACGATAGGCAGATTTCAGCTCCTGCGCTGTTGCATTTTTTGACACACCGAGTACTTCGTAGTAATTCATATTTGTTTCTCATACAAGCAAAGGGCGCATGAACTAAAGCGCCCTTTGCAGTTAAATAATGTGCAAAATATTACTCAACAACCTCACCCTCTTCTACTGTTTCTTTCTTCTCATCTTCCTTATTTTCTGATGGCGCTTCTTCTTCTGTTTTGCCTTCTTCGTTTGGAGGAGTTTGGGATTGATATGCGGCTTTTCCGATCTTCTGAAGACTTTCAGATAGTTCGCCTACTTTTCCGTCAAGTTCTTCAGGTGTCACTCCTTCCTTTTCAGTCAGATCTTTGAGCTCTTTAGTCTTTTCCTCCACTTCTTTTTTGACATCTTCTGGAACTTTGTCACCCGCGTCTTTGAGAGCTTTTTCTGAAGTATATACTATATGCTCTGCTTTGTTCTTTGCTTCGATGATCTTTTTGGCTTTTTCATCTTCTTCAGCATGTTCTTCAGCAGATTTTTTCATCGCTTCAACTTCTGAATCAGAAAGTCCTGTTCCTCCTTGAATGGTGATGCTTTGTGATTTACCTGTTGCTTTATCTTTTGCGGTCACCGTCAACATACCATTGGCATCAATATCAAATATCACTTCAACCTGAGGCACTCCGCGTGGTGCTGGAGGAATCCCGTCAAGAGTGAATGTTCCAAGGGATTTGTTGTCTGCTGCCATAGGTCGCTCTCCTTGGAGTACATGAATCTGTACTTGAGTTTGATTGTCCTGTGCAGTTGAGAAAACTTCAGATTTTGAAGATGGGATTGTGGTGTTTCTCTCAATAAGTGGCGTCATAACCGAGCCAAGTGTCTCAACTCCGAGTGTGAGTGGAGTCACATCAAGAAGAACCACATCTTTTGTATCTCCACTGAGAATTCCTGCTTGAATTGCAGCTCCGATTGCAACAACTTCATCTGGGTTGACCGATCGATTTGGATCTTTTCCGAAGAATGATTTTACTTCTTCAACGATCTTTGGCATTCGAGTCATACCTCCGACCATGATAATTTCATTAATATCTTTTGCTTCAAGCTTTGCATCTTTCAAAGATGCACGAACTGGTCCGAAGGTGCGTTTAATGAGCTCTCCCACGAGAGTTTCAAGTTTTGCACGACTGATTTTTTGTACCAAATGAAGAGGTTGATTGTCTTTGACTGTCACATACGGAAGATTTATTTCCGCTTCTTGTGACGATGAAAGCTCGATCTTTGCCTTTTCAGCTGCTTCTTTTAACCGTTGTAACGCTTGCGTGTCTTTTCGAAGATCTACATTTTGCTCTTTCTTGAATTCATCAGCAATATAATTGATGAGGATTTGATCAAAGTCGTCTCCACCAAGATGCGTGTCTCCATTGGTTGCTTTGACTTCAAATACTCCATCACCAAGCTCTAATATTGTGATATCAAAGGTTCCTCCGCCTAAATCATATACCGCGATTGTATGTGCGTGAGACTTTTCGAGTCCATATGCCAATGCTGCAGCAGTCGGCTCATTGATGATCCGTTCTACAGTAAGTCCCGCGATTTCTCCTGCTTGTTTTGTCGCTTGGCGCTGTGCATCGTCAAAATATGCTGGGACTGTAATGACTGCTTTATCCACTTTTTCTCCAAGATAACTTTCTGCATCTTCCTTGATTTTTTTCAAAATCATTGCAGATATTTCTTCAGGAGTATATTTTTTTCCTTCAACTTCAACAACTACTCTTCCCTCTTTCCCTTCTACAATTTTATAAGGAAGAAATTCTTGCTCCTTTTTCACTTCTTTATCTCCTACACGTCTCCCCATGAGCCGTTTGATTGAGTAAACTGTTCTCATAGGATTCAGCACAAGTTGTCGTTTTGCAACATCTCCAACCGTTCGTTTTGTTGGGTCGACAACCGAAGGAATCACATTGCGCCCTTCTTGAGAGTAAATAATTTTTGGTTTTCCGGCTTCCATGACCGCAACTGCCGAGTTCGTTGTTCCGAGATCTATTCCAATTGTTTTTGACATAGGTAAATGGTTAATAATTAATTAATAATGTTACATGTTTAATTTTCTGCTATTTTGCTCACTTTTACTTTTCCGTGTCTGATGAGTGATCCATGCATTTTGTACGCTCTTTGGACTACTCCAACAACGATGTTGTCTTTCTCTCCGACCACGGCTTCGATAGCTTCAGAGGTCGCAGGATCATACTCAGATCCAAGAAGTTGTAGTTCTTCAACTCCCAAATTTTTCAAGGACTGCTGAAATGAATTGCTGATCATTTTGAGTCCTGGGTCATCATTGAATACTTCAGCTTGATCAAGATTGTCAAGAACTGGAAGCATCTGCTCAATAACTTCACGTTTTGCAGCATCTCTCATCCGATACCGCTCTTGCTCTACTCTATGCTCTAGATTTTTGTAATCTGCAAGCGCTCTGAGATATTGTTTTTTTAGATCTTCATATTTTTCTACACATTCTGTATGGACATCTATTTCATCATGAATCTCTATTGGTTTTATTTCCTCAGATTCTTTTTTGTGTTTTTTTGTTTTCATATACATAGTATTTGTAATGTTATTCTGTCAATTTCTGTTCTTTCATCATATCTTCGATAAGTTTTGAAAAGAATCGAATTTGTGGCGCAATGAGTTCATATTTGATGTGCTTTGGGCCGATGACACCGATAATTCCACGCACGTCATTTGCTTCAAAGTCTCCAAATATACTTGCACAAGAATCAAAAATTGGATCGCGAAAATCATCTGGCCCCAAAATGAAATACAGTTCATCAGAGCTCACATGAGTTTGGCGCAATATCTCTGCCCAAAAGTTCACTTCGTCGAGTCTCTCGATGATCATCCGGGAGATTGGTGCCTCAAACATACCAACATCTTCCAAAAGATGATACATTCCTGCACAATATAGCTCTCCAGAATTTGTGGCTACCAATGATAGGAGCCCAGTTCTTTGTGCAAGAACTCTACTTGCTTGAGAAAGCATTCGATACATTTTTTGCCGCTCATCCCAAATGCTATGTTTGTATGCAACCTCATCAACAGTAGAAAGCTCTTTTTCCTTCATCACATTGTTGATAAAGAATCGATATCCTTTTGGTGATGGGAGCCTTCCTGACGAAAAATGAGTTTTTTGCAAATAGTGCTTCTTCTCAAGAGCCACCATCTCATTTCTGATCGTGGCAGGCGAAACACCAAGTTTGTACTTTTTTTCAATGATCTCCGAACCGACCAATTGGCCAGTTTCAGTATATTCTCTAATTATTGCGGTCAAAATATCTATTTGCCGCTGTGTTAATTCATCCATACTACGAAATTTTGTTATTCAACAATGATTCCCAACACAGGTTGAGAATACAATAAGAATACTCATTTTTCTCTTTATTAGCAATAATATAGCAACTCTGCTAATTTATGTCAAGTAGGAAATGATACAATGCGACATGACACTTCGTATTGGAGCACACCTTTCTATTAGTGGAGGTCTTCTCAACGCGATAAAAAGCATTAAAGACAAAGGAGGAAATTGTCTGCAAATATTCTCTTCCTCTCCTCGCACATGGAGCAAATCTACTATTTCAAGAAATGATATTACCACATTTCTCGATGCAAAAAAAACAAGTGGGGTCGATCCAATATTTTTCCATGCTTTATATCTGATAAATCTAGCGGATCCAGATCAGACTGGGAAAAAATCTGTCGAAGCCTTGATTCATGAACTTTCTCTTGCTCCACAACTTGATGTTCTCGGGAGCATTGTCCATACAGGATCTTTCAAAAATGACAATAAAACCCTTTCATGCCGAGATAAAAAAAATTACAAAACTCTTCTCACAAATATCAATTCTGTGCTGGAAAATACCCCAGGGGAATCGCTCCTCATCTTGGAGAACGCAGGAAACAGAAAAATTGGCCAAACAATTGATCAGCTTTGCGAAATCATACAAGACGTGAACAATCCCCGTATTCGAGTCTGTCTCGATACGTGTCACCTTCATGCAGCAGAATACGATCTGCGATCGAAACAAAATTATAAACGTTTTCTTGATGAGTTCGATACAAAAATAGGGCTCGATCGACTTGAGGTGGTGCATATGAACGATAGTAAGGACAAGCTAGGAGATCTCAGAGATCGGCACGAAAATATCGGAGAAGGATATGTTGGAGTTGAAGTATTTACCAATTTTCTCAATGATCCTCGAACAAAAATGATTCCTTTTATCATTGAAACGCCTGGTTTTGACAAACAAGGTCCTGATAAAAAGAACCTTGATCTATTGAAAGGTTTTGTTCGAGAATAACGTGTTTTACGCGGTTCAAGATTAGAGGTATAATAACATCATGCTCAAACTTCCAGACTTCATAGCCGACTTCATGAAACAGTTTTCAAACGCAGGGTATAAAATATACCTCGTTGGTGGAACAGTCCGAGGACTAATAATGGATCATCCTGTCAATGATTGGGACTTCACGACTGATGCTACTCCAGAGCAGATTATGAAACACTTTCCTCATAGTTATTACAACAATCAATTTGGTACTGTCGGCATTCCTTTGAAACATGAAGATGACAATCTTGTACTTGAAGTCACAACCCATCGGAAAGAATCAGAATACACTAATATCCGTCATCCAGATAAAATTGAGTGGTCAAAGGATTTAAATGAAGATTTAGCGCGCCGTGATTTTACTATCAATGCGATCGCCTATGATGGAGAAACATTATATGACCCATTTGACGGACAAAAGGATATTAAAGACCGAATCATCCGAGCTGTAGGAGACCCAAATAATCGCCTGAAAGAAGATGCGCTAAGACTCATGCGCGCTGTAAGACAAGCTGCACAACTTGGTTTTCTTATAGAAAAAAGTACGAAAGACTCGATACAAAAAAATTCTCATCTCATCACTAGTATTTCCTGGGAACGCATTCGAGATGAATTTTTCAAAATACTCAGCTCAAAAAACCCAGCTGAAGGAATCCTATTTCTTAGAAACAACCACATTTTAAAAAATATTCTCCCTGAGGTCGAAGCAAGTTTTGGTGTTGATCAAAAAAGTCCCGAAAGACATCATATTTATGATGTTGGTACCCATCTGGTCGAATCACTACGACATTGTCCTTCTGCAAATGTGATAACTCGCTTTGCGGCTCTTATTCATGATGTAGGAAAAGTTGAAACGTATCAGAAAGATGAAAAAACGAAAATCATCACCTTTTATAATCATGAGGTGGTCGGTGAAAAACAAGCTGAGCAGATCGCGAATCGCTTCAAACTTTCAAAGGAGGAAAAGAAACAACTTGTCTTGCTTGTGCGTCACCATCAGTTTACCATATCTGAAGATCAATCAGACAAGGCAGTACGACGATTTATCCGACAGATTGGTGTCGAAAATATAGATGAAATGCTCGCGCTTCGGACGGGGGACAGATTGGGTTCTGGAGCAAAGGAATCTTCCTGGCGCACTGAACTTTTTATCAAGCGCCTAAGCGAAGTACAAAATGTGCCCTTTTCAATACATGATCTCAAAATCACTGGGACTGATGTAATGAAAACGCTCAATATTAAACCGGGACCTCAAGTCGGTGATATCCTCAAAAAACTGTTTGAAGAAGTGGATGATGGGAAGCTTCAAAATGAAAGAGACATTCTTCTTGAAAAACTAAACTCTATGAAAAAAACATCTGAATGATGTTTTTTTCATCACGTATAGACGTCTCTTCCCCATGGCCAGGATAAACGATTGTTTCTTCAGGTAGTTTTAGCAACTTTTCAAGCGACTTTTCCAATTTTTCCTTATCGCTATACGAAAAATCATATCTCCCAATTCCCGATTTGAACAATGTATCACCTGAAAAAAGAACTTTCTCATTTTCAAAATACAAACAACAACTTCCCGGCGTATGACCTGGTGTTTCAATAACAGATAATTGAAAATTCTGAATAACTAATTTTCCTGACTTTATCTTCGTTGTTAAACCTATAGGGATAACTACTGGATCATATTTCAGAAAATGTCGCGCAGTTTCAATGACTCGTTTAAGAAGAAATATATCCTTTTCATGAATATGGAGTGGTAATGTCGGACACGAAAGCTGTATCTCCCCAACAGCCATAATATGATCAAAATGCCCATGTGTTGCAACGATCCCTACAAGTTCTAGTCTCATTGTTTGAATTTTTTCAAGCAAAAAATCCGCGGTATCTCCCGGATCAATAAGAAGAGCTTTTCCATCTTTTTCAAGAAGGTAGCAATTTGATTGCATCTCTCCAATTGGATAAGTCTGAATATTCATATATTGTATTGTCATCCTGAACTCTTGGGACATTTTACATCCTGATTCAGGATCTTACAAATGATACTCCTCGACGAGAGAGCATCGAGGTATCTCGTGTCATCCCCGACTCCGATCGGGGATCCAGTCTGGATCCGCCAGCTGGCGGATGACATACGGGCAACCCCGACGCAGAGCATCGGGGAATTAAACCCTAAGAGGGATTAAGATGAGTCGGAATAGAAAATGTTTCTGTAGTATGTGATATTACCGATGGGGGGATAAATGTTTTTGACCTTTTTTGCCAGCCGAGATTTGTCAATACTTGTTCAACAGTTCCCTTTTCTATAATTTCTTCAAAAAATATTTCTACTAATTCTTCAAATCTTTGTTGAGCTTCCTCAAATGTATCGCCAGCAGTTGAAATATCCAAAGTAGGAGTGTAAGCAATAAAGCTTTTATCTTCTCGAATAATGGTCACTGGTAAGGAAAATTTGATTTGAGAATGTTTCATATCTAAAGGTAGTATATCAGAAAGTATCTAATGGGAGAAAATTTAATTTAGAGCCTGTTTGAAAACTTCTTCTTCATATAGTAGTCTGAGAGTATTTGATATATACTGAGGATATGCTCGGTAAAAAAATTATCAAGCCACTATCTATTGACATTCCTGTAGACACCTTCGGTCTCTATGCTATCTCTATCACCGCCCGCTGTCAGTCAGGGAAACTACTTGGTCTGTGGGGAGGAGAAAATCTTCGTGTAGAGATCGACGACGTTCAGTTCAGAGAAATACCGCCGGAAAAAAAGAATCAGAAGTTCGATATTCCCCCTGCATGGAATGGTACTGTATTGCAGGGGCGAGCAAAAACCGTCATCTTCCTTCTTGCACTAAACAAAGGGGAACATACCCTGAAATGCATACCCAATCCCAGTGCTACCATTGAAGACTACAGTGTGATTCCCATCAAAGATTCGCACAATATAGTATTCGAACTAAATACTCAAGCAGAAGACGGCGACAGGCGACCTTGGTATACTTTCGCACTCATTAATCTCCCGCTCCATTCCCTCTCAGTCGATATTGCCGTCAACTGGCATTGGTTTGATGGAGATGATGCGAAACTGGTAGTCGACGGTGAAACAGAAGAAAAGCTGGAGAACAAACGATGGAAGAACTGGTACTGGCATGCCACGACAGGACAGGTATTCTCTGGAGCAAAACGAGAAGGGCACTCCTTTCAAAAAGAATTATCACAAGACATTCACTACATAGAACTCTGGGCAGATAGGACTCCTATGCTCCATACCGTCACCCTCAATCTGGGAGACTTCACTCTCAAACTTCCAAAACGTATTCCGACTGTTGATGATCCGATGTGGACAAAGGATTTTGAAGATGATCCACCAGAGATATTACTTGCACGAATTATTTTTGGTGAAGCCGCCAATCAAAGTAAAAAAGTAAAGATTGCTGTTGGTTGGTCTATCAAAAACAGAATTGGAAAAGGAGAATTAATAGATCCCCGTAAAAGATACGATGACTATCATGATGTTATTTTGGATAAAGATCAGTATGCATCTTTGACTGATCCTCGAGTAAGGCCGAAATTAGAAGATCCTTTATCTCTTCCTGATCCCGAAGATCGAGATGCATGGTTTGAGTCTTATGAAGCGGCCACAGCTGTAATCCAAAGCAAAATAGCTGACCCTACGGATGGATCATTATTTTTCCACGATGACAGTATGACTGAAGAAGATTTTTTAGAACAAGTTCCCAGAGCAACATATATCAAAAAGATAGGCAATATACTTTTCTATGGACTACAAGATTGATACGTTAAAAAAAATTGCATGGTTGCTTTTCTTTTGTTTCCTCGTCTTCTCTGGTATGGTTTTAGAAAAAACTGCGATGAGGAGAGAGACTGTCCCTACAGAAAAACTTGCAGTTCGTCATACTAATATTCTGGGCACTGCAGCATCAAACGGAAATCCACAAGTAAGACCAGCAATTGAGTGGTTAAATGACGAAGAATTTGCGGTGTATCGCGGGTGCGGGACAGAGTGTGAAACAGTATATATCTTCAACTTGCGGCAAGATGGTAAGCAAAAACTGTACTATGGCGTTGGGCACACCTGGTCACCCGACAAACAATATATTCTCGCTCATCATTATGCCGTCCAGTCAGGAATCACTGTAGGAGACAGATATGATAATATTCTGTTCGATCTCCGTCGGGAGTATCCTAAAGAATATGTCGGGACACATAAAGCAAGCTGGTCACCTGATTCTACGAAGTTGGCGCTTATCATACATCAGGACGAAAAGACAAGGATGGAACTGTTCGTTTTCGATGCTCAGAAGAATTTTCAGAAAATTGTACAAAAGCAGATCCAGACAAAAGAAGTCAACGATCTCTATTGGCAAGATAGAAAAACATTGATATATATAGATGCTTTGGAAAACATTTTTGAAGAGAATTTTTTTTGATAGTGTCTATTTCCTCAGTATTATCAGCTTATCCCGGAAATGGTATATACTATTACGTCAGCAACGTCCAAGCCAACACGAAAGTTTAGGCACTGGTAAGCTAATTCTTACCTATAAATCTTCTTTAGCGCTACATTAAGCTCTAAACACTCATTTAGACCTCTGTGTCCAACTGTTTGTCATCCCCTTGAAGAAGGGGATCCAGTCTAAAATTACATTATAAAATGTATATCTAGCTTGGATTCCCGCCTCCGCGGGAATGACAACCTATACCAAAAGTATAATAAATTTATTCTTAAAAGCCAGGGTTTACCGACCAGTGCCAAAGTTTATCTTCAACAATATTGCATATGACTACCGAACGAATGAACTACCCCGCAGCAAACAGCGGGGAATGAAAATACCCACGAGCTTACGCTTGGGGATTTTATTGCGCTGTTAAACTTTCCATCAATTGAAGATCCAGCATACAATCTCATTATTTGATAATTTACTTTCTCACCTTCTCAAGCCACACCGCAATAGGAGTTGCGACAAATGGCGAAGAGTATGTGCCCGTAATCGTACCGATAAGTAGCGTTATGGCAAAAAATCGGATCGTGTTACCCCCAAGAAGAACGAGTGCCAAAAGCATGAACATGATCGTGAATGAGTTATTGAGAGAACGAACCATGGTGTCGGTGAGAGCTTTGTTTGCAAACTCTTCAATGTTTCCCGTACCAAACCGTTTACGATAATCCCTGATTTGATCAAACACAACGATTGTGTCGTGAACTGAAAATGACATTGTAGTCAAGAGTGCAGTGACAAACAGAGTATCAAGCTCTGCACCAAAAAAGTATGAAAGTGCAGAGTATAGCCCTACAACAACAAGTGCATCATGAAAAAGTGCTACGATTGCTGCAACCGCAAAATTGAAATTACGGAATGCATAGGCGACATACAACAAGATACCAACTATGGCAATTGCGGTAGCACTAGCTGTCTTTCTGAGAGTCTCTGCACCTATCACCGGACCAACCGTTTCACTACGAATGACCTCTATCTTTGTTTTATTTTCACTCTCAAGATATGTACGGAGGTTCAATTCAGTCTGTTCATCAATCGCCTGAAGACGTAAATAAAATTGTGAGTCTGATCGTTTTTCAATCTCTACAATTTCAATTTCTTTGTCTGCAAGAGCTTTTTGAATTGAAGCTTCTTTGATTGTTGGTTCAAACTGATATTCAAGATTTGTACCTCCAATAAAGTCAATTGAGTAAATATATCCCCACTGCCATATCGCAAAAAGTCCAAACACAATCACCGAAACTGAAATTGTCAAATATAGTTTCCAGTAGTTTAAAAAATTAATCATATGTGAGTTTAATGAATAAGCGTAGTAATGTCAATTTGTGCAATCGCCATTTCGATCTCAAACGTACCGACTTGGCGATTAACAAATTGCGCGTTACAAGCTTATTGAATAGTTTTTATTTTTTATAAAAAAATTGTATTAATCTTCGAGTTATCACAATCCCCGTAAACAAACTGGTTGCCACACCAACAGCCAAAGTCAGAGCAAATCCTCGAACCAATCCAAACTGTGGTAAAAATTCCCAGTTTAATGGGTTAAACAAAATAAATGCGACAAGAAGCGTCGTGATATTTGCATCTTTTATCGCATCAATTGCGCGACCAAATCCGAGGCGAATTGTAGCATCAAACGATTTACCTTTTCGTTGTTCTTCTATAATTCGTTCAAAAATGAGAATGTTCGAATCCACAGCCATACCAATTGAAAGAACAAATCCAGCAACTCCAGGTAAGGTTAAAACGATTGGGACTGCGCGAAATATTGCAAAGGTTATGAGACCATAAATGAGAAGTGCTAGATTTGCGATCATCCCAAGACGACCATAATATGCAACCATAAAAATCATCACCATCCCTAGCCCAACCGCTCCTGCAGTTACACTCCTTTGCACTTCAATTGCCCCAAGTGATGGACCCACGCTCCGTTGCTCAACAAGGTTGATTGATAGCGGAAGCGCTCCTGAATTTATTGCAACTGCAAGTTGTTTCACGTCATCTGTTGTAAAACTTCCTGAAATGACGGCATTTCCATCACGAATTTCTTGTTGTACCGTTGGAGCTGAGATCAGCACATCGTCGAGAAAAATTCCAACCTGCTTTTGAATGTTATTTTTTGTGATCTCAGCAAACATTTTTCTACCTTCTTTTGTAAACTCTAGTGCAACTTCAAGTTGCCCATTTTGGCTGTCAAATCGTACCGTTGCTTTTTTTACATCTTTTCCTGTCAGATTGGTGATTTCTGTAAGATTGAAAAGTGCAAGTTGTGCTGATTTGGTTGAGTCTGGATCAAGATCAATTTCCCCCACATCTTCTTCTGATTTTTGCGTTTTGAATTGAAGTTGTGCAGTTTGGCCAATGAGCGCTGAAGCTTGGGCAACATCATACACACCAGGAAGATCAACAGAAATTCGATATATATCCCCTGCTTTGATCGTTCGAACGACTGGTTCCGACACTCCAAACATATTTACTCTTCGTTCAATGACATCTCGTGAAGCATTTAAGGCATCTTCTAGGTCTGATTGCTTTATTGCTGATGTATCTGCTTCAAATACAAGATGACTTCCCCCCTTTAAATCGAGTCCTAGCTGAGTCTTAAATTCTTTGAAGTATCTAAAGCTTGTTCCTTGAATGTTAATTACCAAAGGTTGTATTTCAACATCTATGTTTTGCCCAAACGCAGCAAATTTAATAGGAATAGTTCTTGGTAGATCTATCCATAGAACAAGAATTGCAATCAAAAAAATGAGTGTGTAAGAAATATATTTCATGTGATGCAATGTATAAAAGTACTACAAATATAATGATTGGCTATTTTACCAAATCTTCTTCCTGTCCGACGAGCATTACTTTTGGCTGTTTCAGAAACTTCCAGATGAAAGGATCATTGTTCTTCTTGCGAAATTGAAACTCGTCAACGGTCATCACGGTAAAGTTGATTTCCCACCCAAACTCTTTCTTTGCAGAGTTCATAATACTTTCAACTTCTGGAACGACTATCACTCCGACAAAAAGTGCATAAATTTCATCTTCTTTGATTGGAGTTCGCTTGACGTATTTTGTAGAAAGAACGATGAATTTCACCTTTCCGAGTCTGCTGTTATTTTTTAGGAGAAGATCCGCAAGCGATGTGGATTTTGTAAATATTCTCAGGAATTCATCATACAAAATATAGTTCTTGTTAAGTGTATAAAACACTTTATTGGTGCGACGTTCACGAATAAGCACTTTTGCATCATGAAGGATATCAAGTTCGCGCTTTACTGCATTTACTTCCTCATCTATCAGACGGACAATTTCCCGAAGATAATAACTATCATCAATATGATGAAAATACAGTTCGAGTATTTTTCGCCGCACCTTTGATGGGATGATATTTTCTAACATAATCTTTAGAAGTCAACTTTGTTTCCTTCTGGTAATATCTCAATCCAAATTTTCCCTGCAACAAGCTCTATTTCTGCCCCATCTGCATCATAGAACCTCATCATGTCTACTTCTTTTGGCTTCTTCCACGTTCCCTCTATGGCAAATCCGTTCTGGAATACTATGGCATCACCTTTTCCTATCACATCATACAATAGATGCTGTCCATGCTCATATCCATCATTTGCGGTACTTTCATCTGCAAATGCTACGACAACATTTCGTGAAGAAAGTTGTTTATCTGTATTGAAATCAATATGTGGCTTCCCGCCGTTTGATCTTAAGTATGTATTTGTGATTTTGTCATATTTCCACTCAACGACATAATCAGACCCAAGCGAGCCATCCCAAAAACCAAAATTTATTTTTGCCACCGTTCCTCGCTCTTCCACTTTTGCATCACCTTTAAAAGTCCAAGGTTCCCAATCTTCGGTCCATTCGACACCATCTTTATCAACATTGGTAAGGTCTCGATTTTTGGCAGCAAACGCCCAAAGTTTTTCGGTATTTGTGTAGACAGTATGCTCCGTTGCTCTACCCGGTAGTCGATCATAATCTCGCCAATAATTTGGGAATGGAACAGCAAATTGATCCAAGTCATTATTTTGATACCATCCCAAATCTTTTATCTCACCAAGAGCATCGGCTGGTCCAGGCGTATTTGCACCTCCTACATGAGCATACAATGGATTCTCTCCAAACCCCTGAAGTAACTGTATAAAATACATTCGTGCAGAACGAACCGAACCAACAATTTCTGGATTTTCACAGTAAAATAATGTCAAAAATCGTGTGATTCCACCTTCTGCAACAACCTCATGAACGACATCAGCTGATGACAATCCAGATTGAGGACGTGCTTCAACATTATTTTGTACCATGATTGCCAGCGGTCTTCTCGACTCCCATTTAGCTTTTTGTGCTTCCGAATACAATTTTCCATTCAAAGGACATGGTTCAGTTTTTGGCGCTCCGTCTTCATCTGTAGTATTTCCGCCCGTTGGAACGTCGTATGAAACTTTTTTTGTTGATGTCTGGGCACTGAAGAAACTATATGATGCAAATGTTGTAAGAGCATATACTATCACCCCTAGAACAATTAATATTTTTTTATCCATGTCTAGTGTTTTTTGAAAAAATAATAATACTCACATTGTAGACTACAAATAATAGATGCGTCAATCAGATTTATTTAATCTACGTGTGACAACCCAAGATACACTAAGCCTTGCAAACCGTTCATTATGCACGATGAATTTATATAAAAAATTTGAACAAAGAATTTTCTATTGTAACCTCTTGCATATAAGGTGTCAATATGATTAAATGACCTCATGCCAAAGAAAACGAAGAAGCAAAAGCTCCATGCCGCTCAAAGAAGGAAATCTCTTGTTCTTCGCGTCCCATCAATAAAAAAAGAAGTTGTTACCAAATCAAAAGATTTCTCATCTACCACTCCAATATCAACAGAGGGTCATAAAATTAACCAAGATGCCACTCGTAGCGTATTGTTTGGAGATATAAAAGAATCCTCCGTTGTGTTCAATAGGGATCTTTCGAAAAGTCTCATTATTTCTACTATATTGGTTGCCATACAGTTAGGGCTTTTCTTATCAGCAAAAAATAATTATTTTGATATCTCGTCAGTTATTCGTTTTTAATACTGAAAGGGGGTGAAATAAAAATGGATCAAATCGAATTTTACGATGTAAAAAACAAAATGAAAGTCTCAGTACCTTCGTCAACTGTAGAAAAAGTTACGTACGAAAGAGAAACAAAAAGTGGAGCAACTCAAGTACGATATGCATTAAAAGCAGTCAAAGATGGTGTCAAACTCACAAAGTTTGTATCAAAAGAAACCTGGGATAGTATTGCAGGATAAAGCCTAAATCCAGAATACATCAATGTAGGGAAGCGTATTGACTTATGCTTGTTGTAGTTGAAACGTATGTAAAATACGGTATTCTGGAAATGGTTTTTTTTCAATACGTTGATATAAGTGAATCGTATCGAGTGGAAATCCAGTATCAATCTTTATTTTTTCAAGTTTTTTCTTGAGATGAAAATACTGTTGCTTTGAGGGTAGTTTATATTTTGCGATTGTTGTGTATGGCGTATATTTGTCATTCTTCTGAGGTACCTGCTCTCCGACTTCTATAATGATTCTGTTGTGAACCAGTTCGAGAGTTTTATTTCTGTCAAACGCCACGTTGATAGCTATATCCTTTTTTACAAATATTTTTATCCCAAAAATATTCAACACCGAAGTGTCTACGTCAAAAAGAGTCTGTTCAATACCCTCAATGACATCGTTTAACCTCTCCTCCGACCTCTCTCCGAAAAAAAACACTGTGAGATGATAATTCTCCTCAGGAATCCAAAAAAATTCTGGATAATCATCTCGAATTTGTAGCATTGCATCACGGATGGTTTTCTTTGCACTTTCTGGAATCTCAACACCTAAAAATAATCTCATACTTATTCTGAAAAACTTTCAATAATTGCACTTGTAGCAAAACGAGGTATAAGCGAAGTCACTTCTACAATTTCTGCACCAATACTTTGAGCATAACGAGCTTTTTTATCTCTAAGGGGATCTCCAGCCGTCACAGCGATCACCGATGGTTTGATGTTTTGTACCAATTCACGATACTCATCATCTCGGCTCATATATGACAAGAGAATTATAGCATCAATATACGACAAAGCAGCTAGTATTTCCGCTCTCTCTTGTTGAGTATGAATAGGTTGCCTATTTTTCTTGTGCATTATGTGCTCGTCTGATTCAAGCGCAACCAAAAGCACATCTCCCTTGTTTTTTGCATTTTGCAAAAATGTATGATGCCCAAAATGAAGCAAATCATAACACCCACCAACAAGAACAATTTTTTGATTTTTCAATGTATAAATACATTCTCCCAAATCCTCATGTTTCCATATTTTCTTTTTCATATTACAATTATATCAGCCATCAAAGACGTAATCTTTCCCTTTTTGGATGAGGCCGTCTCAATCTATTGATCAAAATATATATGATACTCACAACTGAAATCGACACTCATGATCAATCTGCGCTCATTATTTCGCCCAAAAAAACGGTATTTCTTCAAAAGCTCGAAAAGAAACTTCATGATATGAGCGTCGCTACAACAGTCCGCCCAAGCATGATTGATTCTTACAAAGAATTCAATATTATTATATTTCTTAACTATTCCCTCATTATTCCTTCTGAGTTTAAAAATGATACTGAGAAAAAAATTCTGTACGTTGTGTTTGGGCAAAAAAATACCGCCATGACTTTGAGCTCGTATTCGTACGATCACAAACTCACTCATGTCAAAATAATCAATATCGAATCATCAATCGAACATTTTGAAAAAGATATCGATACAATGGTATGGTTTGCATTTTCAAGAACTTCTGACACTTATCTCCACATCTATCATCAAGAGAAAAAATCACATGCCCCCAAGGATACTCAACTTCATGTGCCGTTTTTTACTCGTATTCGCCAACCAAAAACACTCATTTTCGTCGGATTTCTTTGTATATTTCTTTCTCAAATATTGTTCCTGCCACCACTTGCTGTATCAACTCTGTATCATTACAAAGCTGCAAAAAGCGTCATTAATGGACAATCTGCAACCTCTGATATACGACTGGCATCTACGTCGCTGAATTTTTCCAAACGAATGTATCAATTTGCGCAACCAACATATCATTTTTTGTCGATTGCTCTCCCAATTGAAGATCTTCTTCAGGTGAATGAATCGGCCCAACAAGTACTTGAAGCTCAACAGAAATTAGGAACGGATGCAACGATTTTTTTGAATGGATTGATGTTGAAAGATCGTTCTGAAAGTGAATATCAACAAATACTCATCGCACGTGATTCTATCGCATCAAACATACTCATACTCAATGAGCACGTTCAAATCCTCATCAATAAACTCCCAGAATGGACAAAAGAACTGAGGAAATCAAAGGAATCTTTGAAAAAAGTTTCTCAGGTACTTCGTCTTGTTCAAGAAACACAGCCATATTTTGACAGTTTATTTGCAAACGATACGGAAAAAAAATATCTCCTTCTTTTTGCAAACAATATGGAGCTTCGGCCAGGAGGCGGCTTTATCGGATCGTTTGCAATTCTTCGCATGAAGGATTACTCCCTTCAAAATTTAGAAGTTTTCGATGTGTATGACGCCGATGGTCAACTCATAGCTCAGGTTGACCCACCAGATCCAATATCAAAATTCCTCAATCAAACTCATTGGTTTTTGAGAGACTCGGCATTCTCTGGAGATTTTGTAGAAAATTTTGATACGGCCGAATTTTTCCTCGAGAAGGAGATCGGAGAAACCGACTTTGATGGAGGAATACTGATCACTACAACCGCAGTCCAAAATCTTTTGAAGTCGGTCAAATCTCTGTACATTCCAGATTTCAAAGAATCGATCACTTCAGACAACTTTTATATCAAAGCACAACTGCATGCTGAAGAGGATTTTTTCCCAGGATCACAACAAAAAAAGAGTTTCCTTTCAAGTGTCACAAACCAAATGCTTTTTGGACTTGAAGATGCATCGCTTCCAGTTGTATTTGAAGAATTAGAAAGATCTCTAGATCAAAAACATCTTGTGCTCTACTCCCTTGATCCCGATCTTCAGACTTTGTTTGAAAAAAACTATTGGTCGGGTAGAATATTAAAACCCACTTGTTCTCTTTCTGACGCCCTACATTGTATTCCTGATTATATGCTCCCCCTTGATGCAAATCTTGGAGTAAATAAGGCAAATTTTTATACAACAAACCACACGAAGCTTGCTGTTGATATCGATTCTCGTGGAGCTATCGTGAATACATATTCCGCAACATATACAAACGACTCCCACAAAGGCGTATTTCCAGGAGGAACATATAAAAATTATTTCCAACTTCTCATGGCTCCAAACTCATTCATTGAATCTGTCAAAGTTGATGGAATAGATATCGAAGACTATGATGAGACCAATTTTGAGTTTAAAACTATTGGATTTCTTGTTTCAATAGAACCGCAACAATCTAAAACCATTCAAATAACCTATTCCCTACCTACAACAATCGTTTCTGGAAACGGCACATATCAACTCATTCTCCAAAAACAGATTGGCTCCCAAAACTCTGATTTTCAATTTATATTTACATATCCCAAAAATATGTCTATTCTTCGACACAATCTTTCTCCGCTTGCGAAGGATAGTGAAATCATCTATAATACCTCAATTTCATCTGACAAAATTTTCCTGATAGAGTTTGAAAAAAAGTAGTCTTCAACAATCAGTCAAAGGATTGTAGGTCTGCTGGCAATATTATTTAATCAATACCATGGACAAAAAATCTACAAAAGTAAAAATTGTAATGACTGCAAATCCGAGAGAAATTGTCGGAAAATCTACTCATTCTTTGAGAAAATCCGGAGTAGTGCCTGCAAATATTTATGGTAAAGATTTTGAATCTCTCACAATCTCAGTAGATTTAAAGGAGTTTGTTGATACCTTTAAGACTGCTGGTGAAACGAATGTCGTGTACGTAAAAGTATCTGACAAAGAAATTCCTACCCTAATCAGCGAAATTCAAATTCATCCAGTCAATCAGAGTATTCTTCACGTTGATCTTCGAAAGATCGATCTTAAGCAAAAAATTGAGGCACAGGTACCACTTGTCATTTTTGGAGAATCCGAAGCAGTCGAAGTGAAACATGGAATTCTTCTCACCCAAATGACAGAAATCACAATTGAATCTCTTCCATCTGATATTCCAAACGAAATTAGTGTAGATATTTCTACCTTGAATGAAATTGGCGATGTTATTCGTGTTTCAGATCTTCCAAAAATTGATGGTGTTGAGTTCAAAGAAGATCCTGAAAGAATGATTGCATCAGTCACCGAGCACAAGGAAGAAGAGCTTGTTCCTGAAACAGTCTCTGACGAGCCAGAAATCATCGGAGAAGACGGAAAAGCAGTCGTTCCAGAAGGTGAAGAAGGCTCAGAAACTCCTACAAAAGAGTCAGATTCTGAAGAAAAAAACTGACACCAGTGATGGTATAATCTCACATATGAAGATTCTTTCTGTCATAGACACTCCACTCCACATCGGAAAAACTATCGATCTCTTCGGATGGATTGATACCAAGCGCGATCATCGAAAAATTGTTTTTCTAGATATTCGTGATCGAACTGGTATTGTGCAAGTTATTGGGGACGAAAAAATGAAATCACTTACTCCTGAATCAGTTGTTCTCATCAAGGGATTAGTAAAAAAACGTCCAGAAAAACTAATAAACCCAAAAATCCCAACTGGAGAGATAGAGATTGAAGTTACAAGTTTTGAGGTTTTAAGTAAAGCCAACACTCTCCCCCTCCCTATTGATACTGATGGGCACGATATTGATGAGGAAGTGCGACTTAAGTATCGTTACTTGGATTTAAGAAGAGATCGAATGTCAAAATCACTTCGACTTCGATCAGATTATTTTCAAGCATTGAGAAGTGAATTGCACGAGAGAAAATTTACTGAAGTTGAGACACCAATGCTCACTAAGTCTACAAAAGAAGGAGCACGTGACTTTCTCGTTCCTTCCCGCCTTCAGCAAGGGAAATTTTACGCACTTCCGCAATCACCCCAACAATACAAACAGCTTTTGATGGTTGCGGGAGTTGAACGATATTTTCAATTTGCACGATGCATCAGGGATGAGGATTTGCGAGCCGATCGAGGCTTTGAACATACACAACTTGATCTTGAGATGAGTTTTGTTAATCGAGACGAAGTAATGGCAACTGTTGAAGAAATAGTCAAAAAAGCAATTCACCATGTTGGAGGAAAATTGCAACATGATACATTTCCAGTGATCGACTATACTGACGCTATCAGTAAATACGGTCAAGATAAATTTGACCTCCGATCAGAGAAAGAAAAAGAAGAAAACATTCTCGCTTTCGCTTGGGTTGTGAACTTTCCGTTTTTTAAAAAGGTCAACATCGACGATACTGCTGAAGTAAGAGATGGAAAAAGCGGATGGACTTTTACTCATAATCCGTTCAGCATGCCGAAAGAAGAATTTCTTGCATCACATCTTTCTGGTAGCAATATCGACAAGATACAAACTACCCAGTATGATTTGGTTTGTAACGGATATGAGGCCGGAGGCGGAAGTATTCGAGCTCACAAACCAGAAATACTAGAGGCAACTTTCAAAATTATGGGATATTCTAAAGAGGAAACAGAAGAAAATGTAGGACACATGCTTGAGGCGTTCAAATATGGCACGCCTCCACACGGAGGAATTGCTCTTGGACTCGATAGACATGTAATGATTTTGTCGGGTGAAAATTCTTTGAAAGAATCAATTGCTTTCCCAATGAGCTCTGGCGGAAAAACTGCAGTAATGGATGCCCCCTCAGAGGTAGCAGATTCGCAACTTGCAGAACTTGGAATCTCGGTCAAACCTCAGGATTAATCGCTTCATTCTTATCTCAAGATTGTATATACTGACAGTATTATTTTGTGCTATATGTGAAAATTGTTATTTGTAATTTAGTATTTAGAACTTATTATTATGCCTTTTCGATTCTATTTTTATTTTATTGTCACTAGTCTTTTATTCTTGTTTTATCCAGGACAGCATCCGTATTTCCAAATCATTGCATTCAATCGTGAGTATTTTTCCCAACAACATAAAACTCCCTCAATAAGCATTCACCCAATTCCATATGTAAATTCTTCCTCGTTGCCCTCAATAACCGCACAAGGATCATATATTGTTGACATTAGCTCGTTTACCCCAATATACAAAAAAAATAGCGATTCACATCTTTTCCCAGCATCTACAACAAAGATCATAACTGCGTTAGTTGCCGCAGACATCTTTCAACCTGATGACGTGATCACTGTATCAAATGTAAATGTGGAGGGACAAAAAATGGATCTTGTAGAAAGAGAACATATCACTGCTGAAAATTTATTGTATGGCATGCTTGTATATTCAGGAAATGATGCGGCATATGCTCTTGCGAACTTCTATGGATATGATGAATTTATTGTGCTCATGAACAAAAAAGCTCAAGATCTGGGGATGAAGGGTTCATTTTTCACAAATCCAGCTGGATTTGACGATTACAAACAAAAATCAACGGCATTTGATCTTGCGCTTGCAGGTCGTGCGCTCATCGAAAATCCATATCTTCGAAAGATGGTCGGAACAAAAGAGATCACTATTTCAGATACTGACTACTCCATTTTCCACAAACTGACCAATGTAAACAAACTTTTGGGAGAAATTCAAGGACTCGGAGGTTTGAAGACTGGATATACAGAAAACGCTGGAGAAAATCTTGTGAGCTTTTATCGACACAATGAGCACGACTATCTCATTGTGGTGATGCATAGTGAAGATCGATTTTTTGATACTACGACACTTGTCGATTGGATTGGAGCAAGTGTGCAATACGTAACGCCACAAATATAACTTCATCGTGTTCTATTGTATGAGGAATTCGTCACTGACTGCTGTCATGTATGCCACAAACTCATTGTTTCCCAAAAAAACATAGACTGGTTGAAGGTACTCCTGATATACTTCTGGGTCATAATATGCCAGGAATACTTTTTGAATTTTTATTCCAATTTCGGGAGATTGTGATGATACGATATACCCTTTCCCTTTTTTCAGATCCTCCCATGCCTCCTGAGCTGTACGAAGTGGATAAGAGCCAACTTGATCAGACGATCGATCGAAATACATAACTTGGGCTTTAATTACTTTTTTCTCTGTTCCTCCGAGTAAATACATCACGTAATGTTGACTGTTGTAGTAAGTCGAAGACACCACGGGCAACCCATTCACATCTGGAAGGAAAAAATCTACTTCCACAATATTTGCATTTTCCGGAGATTGCAGTGGGACTATCTCACTTGTTTCTGGATTTAGTCGCATATACACAATATTGTTCTCTCCCTGCGCAAGCTCTGTCGGATATCTATCCATCTGGCTCAAAAATGTTGATGCCTCACTGTACTGTGGAGACTCTGCTGTAAGAGGTGAGGCCGGGTTGATATTGTCATCACGAGTGATGGTATATGAATACGTATAGTTGAAAGATCTAATATCAATTTCAAGCTTTCTCTTTCCATCGTCAAAAATGGCTTTTTTATTGTCCAGTCTGTGTTGAGTAGTATCTGTATCAAATCCAGCAGCTTTTGCCATCAAATATATTTTTGATAAAAATCCAAACGATGCAGTCTTTTGAGGAATGAAGTACACCTCTGCCGCTGAGGTTGCTTCTTCTACATTTGGGGTTCCATCCAGTGTATCCAGTTCAAATTTGAATGCCTCGGGTTTTTTTGCATTGAGAATGATTGGGGGCTTGATTTTATCAAAGGTCGTCTCATACTTGACGGGAGCGCTTATGGTTGTGGTTACCGTTTTACTACTCAGGTAGGTAAATAATAATTTAACTCCAAAAAAAAGTATGAGAAGTACTAATAGAACAATCACTATGACGGGCGCAAATCGCTTTGTGTAATAGTTTACTTCTGTGAGAGTCATACATTTATGATAGCAGAAAAGAATATTCATCGCCTGCTCATGGTCAAACATTGTATCAGCTTGCGCGGATGGTATAATATATTTTCACACAGAGTAAGAATAACCAGGGGTGGCGGAGTGGCCAATCGCAATAGACTGTAAATCTATCGGGGTAACCCTACGGGGGTTCGAATCCCTCCCCCTGGACATTTCAGAACGATACTCAAAAACCGTAACAGCATATTACGAGTATTATATTGTTGCTTATCTTTCCTGTTCAATCTATCATTCCATTACATGAAAAACGCCATTATCCTACACGGAGGTCCTGACAAAAAGGAATATTACGATCCAAAAGCTCCCAGTATGAGCAACGCTCACTGGATTCCCTGGCTACAGGGACAACTGCTCAAACACGATATCCCGACTGCTACACCTGAAGTGCCTTACTCCTTTGATAGAAATTGGACAGTATGGAATCGTGAAGTTGAACGGTTTGATATTACCCCTGAGACAATATTGATTGGACACAGCACAGGCGCTGGTTTTTTTATTAAATACTTGAGTATTCATCCGGAAATAAAAGTCGGCAAGGTCATTTTGGTGGCACCGTGGCTTGACCCGTATCAGGAACATACAAAAAACTTCTTTGATGATTTTGAGATTGACCCAAACTTGGTAAGTCGCACTGCTGGTATTACAATATTCAATTCTGATAATGATCAGGATAGTGTACAAAAGACTGTAGAGATAGTACGTGAGAAAGTGAAAGGGATCCATTATCGAGAGTTTCACCATTATGGACATTTTTGCTATAGCGATTTAAAGACAGGAGAATTTCCTGAATTGCTCTTGGAAATATTGGGATAAAATAATCTAAGGGGACTGACTTAAATAAAGCATCCAATTACTGAGGAAGAATTGTGTAATTCCACTCACCATGAAAGTCATCTTTTTGGATATTTAGTTGTTTCATTAA
>Ga0210006_1000605_pt1 | contig 27667 bp, 31 predicted proteins | sample CryGey02umfilter_2_FD_185452 | JGI IMG/M metagenome (GOLD analysis project Ga0210006, IMG submission 185452) | Groundwater microbial communities from aquifer in Utah, USA - Crystal Geyser 4/10/14 0.2 um filter (SPAdes) (version 3) | ecosystem: Environmental > Aquatic > Deep subsurface >... | reverse complement strand
ATCTTCCGTTGCCGAACGCGAAGCTACCGTCGTCTCCTCATCTAAACTAAAAGCCAAATTATCGCCGCCAAGCAAGACCGTGCCGGCGGCAAAAGTTTTACTGTCGGCCGTCTTGTTATAAATCGTCACCCCGCCCTGGGCCGGATCGCCGATAATTTTCGTTCCGGTCGCCGGGGCTGACTGACTGCCGCTGACGGCTTTAGTAACCAACTGCACCGGCAAAACCGAACCGCCGGCAGCCACACTGGTAGCGTCCGGGTCAAGCGTAATCTCCAGCTCCTGATTGATGACCTGGGCTTCCAGGTAAAAAACTACTCTAGCTTTCGGCACATACCAATAGGCCAGCCCTAAAATAATCAGCAGGGCAACCAAGCCGCCGCCGAGTAAAACCGGCCAGCGCGCGCCAAAATTCGGCAGAGGAATTTTAATTTTTTTCAGACTGGCTGCAAACGGTTGCCAGTTAAATTTTAATTTAGGTTTAGGTTCTGGTTTTTCTTCCGGCACCGCCGGGGTTATTTCTTCTTCCGCCGCGTCTTTGCCGCTGACAAATCCCAGCGCTGCCGCGGTGGCTTCGGTTTTAGCCGCCGGCGTTTTAATCTCCATTCCCAAAGACTGGGCCGCCTCACTGCCACCCGCCAAAGCCACCGCCCTAATCGTAATCGCACTATCCAGCGACTCAACTTTAGGGAAATGAATAAACGGCAGTTTTTCTTCCCAATCAAAAGACAAAAGCTGCTGCTTATCTTCTTCAAAATCGCCGCCGCCGTTATACAAAACAATCCGCGCCGGCAATGTGTCAATTTTGTCAAACCGGCTCAACCCCTCTTCGGCGTCGGCACCCAGATCGCCGCTCCGGCCCACCAATTGACTGCCGACAATTTTCCCCTGCTTCACCAAAATTAAGTTAATCTCACTGGAAGACAATTGGATTAAAATCGCACTAATCGGCGTCCCTTCCTCGATTTTTAGGTACGCAATAATCGCCGTGTCCGTCACCACAAACCCTATTGGTTTTAATTCCAGCTCGTCGCACAAATATTTCATCAACGGCTTTTTTTCACTGCTAACCGCGTCTTTCTCCACCCAGCCATCCGGCAGGCCGAAAATTACGCCGCTGGGTTCCGGTTTAATTCCGGCAGACGCCGCCGTCAAAGTCTGGTCGGCCGCTTTTAACAATTCTTCCTGGTTTTTCCCGTCCCAAGTCTCGCTTTGGCCTAACTTAACGATCTCGGTTTTACCGTCTCTAACTGTCCAAACCGCCGCCTGGACTTTTTCCTCACTCAAATTCAGAGCAAAAAATTGCTCAAGTTTCGGCTCCTGGCTGATAAATTTCTTTAAGAACAGCATAAATTCGGCGCTTGCCGGCACCGATCGACTCCTGCTTAACCAGCTTAACACCCCCGATTGCCGCTGTCGAGCCAACATGCGGCCCGCCGCACAATTCTTTGGAAAAATCACCAATCGTATAAACCGAAACTTTATTCGGATAGTTTTCCCGGAAAAAGGCCATCGCCCCGCTCTTGAGAGCCGTATCTTTGGCTTCGATCGTTTTAACTACCGGCAAGTTCGCTGTGATTTTGGCGTTCATTAGCTCTTCCACCCGCTGCATTTCCGCCTCACTCAAAGCTTGCGGGTGGGCAAAATCAAACCGCAGTCGATCGGCCGTAATATTGCTGCCTTCTTGCCGGACATGTATCCCCAGCACTTGACGCAAAGCCGCTTGCAATAAATGCGTCGCCGTGTGATATTTAGTGGTAATTTCCGACTGATCGGCCAAACCGCCCTTAAACATGCCCGCCGACGCGGTCCGCGATTTTTGGCTGTGCTGTTCCAGTAAAGCTTCAAATTTGGCTCTATTTAATTTAACTTGAGTTACCGCCGCAATTACCTCAAAGGGTAAACCGTAAGATTGAAAAATATCAAAGGCCAACGCTTCGTCGATGGTTTTCGCCCGGCTTAAAACCTTTTTGCCGATCGCCAAACTAGTAGAGAATTTTTTAATTTCGTCATTCAAAACCGCGGCGGCTTCGGTTTGGGGCTGAAAATATTTAATAAAGTCGGTTAAATTTTTCGGATCATTAAACTTAATCGCCGCCCGGCGGATTAAGCGGCGCAAAATATAACCTTGTTTTTTATTGCCCGGGGAAATCCCCTCATTAATCATGGCCACGCTCGCCCGCAAATGATCGGCAATTAACCGGTTATCGCTCAAATTTTCGGTTGGGTCAGCCTTTATTAACTCCACAAAAATATCGGTCTGAAAAATATCCGGCTGGTTTTGCGAGGCGGCCGTCAGCCGTTCCAAACCGCCGCCGAAATCCACGTTTTGCTTTGGCAAAGGCTTAAAACTAGCGTCAGCCTGTTTTTCGTATTCCATGAAGACTGAATTACCGATCTCCAGCCACCGACCGCAGTCGCAGTTCGGGTGGCAGGTTTTACCAAATTTCGGATCGTGTTTTACTTGGGTAAACTCAAAAAACACTTCGCTGTCCGGCCCGCCGATTTCCCCCGCCGGCATTTTTTCCGGCTCCCCAGACCGGCTCCACCAGTTTTTCTGGGCCGGGTAGTACCAAATTTGCTCTTTAGTTAAACCTAATGCCTGCCAGATTTTGGCGCTGGTTTCGTCTTTTTTAACGTCTTGATTGCCCTCAAATACCGTCACTGCCAACCGATCTTTTGGTAATTTCAATTCTTCGGTCAGCCACTGCCAAAACCAGGCCAGTTGTTCTGTCTTAAAATAATCGCCCAGACTCCAATTGCCCAGCATGGTAAAAAAAGTCGTGTGGCGGTTGTCGCCGACCTCGTCAATGTCCTCCGCCCGAAAACAGGGTTGAGCATCAACCAGTCTTTTCCCCATCGGATGAATTTCACCCTTTAAGTACGGCACCAACTGCTGCATGCCCGAGCTGGTAAACAGTGTCGTCGGGTCGTCCGGCGGCACCAGCGGCGCCGGGGGGATGACCGCATGCCCCTGCTTCTTAAAAAAACTTAAATAGCTTTCAGCAATCTCTCTCGAATCCATGAAGTTATTATATCAGTCTAATTTACTTCCCCAGCGGCTGGCCGGAATGGTGGAAAGTATGTTTTTTTACTTTGGCCCGCCGGAGCCTCGGCGCAGGCGGCGGCTTGACGGCCTGACTTTTTACCTGCAACTTCGCCCACTCGTCCCGGATCTGGCTAAAATACTTATCCCACCAATCGCGCAAGCGCTCACCTTTTTTAGTTTTATACAGAAACCAAGTCCCAACGGCCACAGCCGTGCCTAAAGCTAAACCGATTAAATACTCCCCTGGTTTTTCTTCTTGTTCGTCACTCACTTTTTTGAGAATGTTTTTTGTCAAGCAATTTACCGGCCAGCTCCACCAGCTTAGCCCCTTTTTTCAGGCCGCCGACAAATTCGGCCGCGTGCTCGACCGGATCGGCAATCGCCTTGGTGATCCGCTTCATGTCGTCGAGCATCGAGTTAGTTTTTTCCATGGTTTTTTTAAACTGGTCCAAAATCCGAAAAGTATAAATCGAAAAAATGGTCAGCAAGACAGATAGTAAAGTAACGACGACAACTAAAAGAATTTGCGATAAAGTCAGCATAAAATTATTCTTTCAACTCCTTTTTTAATAAAAAAACCGCCAGAATACTAAGTAGTAAAAAAACAGTTATCCAAAATAAAGGCATCTCAATTATTTTTTCTGACATAAAAATATATCGCATATAATATAACAACACTCATAAAACCAGCGTAAGCATAACCGGTCATTATTTGATCAAAACTCATATTCTTATCCTTCTGCTTAAGTATAGACCATATAATAAAAATGCGAAACCAAAGACTAATCCAGAAATTATCACCAAGAATGTTTGTTGAGTTATTTTAATGTTTCCCAAAATAACGCTAATTACACCACCGGCAAACCAAGCCACTGCCATATTGGCGGAAAATTCTGCCAATAATCGTCTTTGTCCAACCCCCAATTTTCGTTTTCGACTCATTGAATAATTGTAACCGTAATTTTTACTTCGCTGCTTTTTTGACGGCGGGAAACAGACCGCAAAGTCAGTTCGGCCGCTCCCGGCCCGGCCGAAAATTGAGTTTCAAAACTGCCGTCAGGTTCCAAGTTAATAGTTTTATCGTTCAAGCTCAAACTGGCATCACGGTCGGTTTTCCCTTTAATCTCGACCGGGCTGATCGCCGTCTGGCCATTAACCGGCATCGTCACCGTCAAACGCGGCGACTGGTATACCCGCCACAGCGACCAGCCGACCAAACCGGCCAGCAAAATTATTCCGGCCAAAAATAAAGTTTGGGGTTTTTCCAGCCACCGGGTCAACGACGTCGGCCCCAATGATTTATTCAGCACCACCGGGTTCACTCTTTTTTGCTGCCGGTCGTAATCCCGCTTAAACACCGCCACGACTTTAACCGGGTCCAAATTTAAAGCTTTGGCATAATTTTGGACCATGCCTTTTAAAAACGGATAGGCAGGCAAATCGTCAAATTGGTTTTTTTCCAAAGCCTTAAGGCTGGTTAAGGGAATCTTGGTCAACTCGCTCACTTGGGTAAAAGTCAGCTTGGCCGCCAATCGGCTCTCAAACAGTATCTCGCCTGCGCTCAACATTTATTCTCCTTCAGCTCGATGCCTGGTCGCCAAAAACGTCTCGGAATTGCTGATCAAAATATCCCGGGCTTTAGCGCCCGCGCCCGGCCCGACGACGCCGGCCCGCTCCAACTGATCAATAATCCGGGCCGCCCGAGCATAACCGATAGATAAACGCCGCTGCAGTAAGCTGGCCGAGGCTTTACTGTACTGAACCACTAGCCGCACTGTCTCGGCAAACAGCTCATCTTCCGGTTCACTCTCAACTCCGGCCACTCCCGACGGTTTAGCTTTGTATTTTTGGGTTACCTCTTCGGTGTATTCCACCTTGACCGCCGATTGTTTCAAAAAGCTGATCAACTGTTTAGTATCGCTGTCAGAAATATAGGTACCCTGGATCCGGCTGGGTTTGGCTTGGTCCGGCGGAATAAACAGCATATCACCCCGGCCCAAGAGCTTCTCCGCCCCCGGCGTATCAATAATCACCCGCGAATCCACCATCGAATTAACGTTAAAAGAAATCCGGCAGTTAATGTTAGCCTTGATCAAACCGGTTAAAACATCAACCGACGGCCGTTGCGTCGCCAGCACTAAGTGGATTCCCGTCGCCCGGGCCATTTGCGCCAAACGGGTAATCGAGTCTTCGACTTCCGCCGGATTAGCTAAAATCACGTCCGCCAATTCATCAATCACAATCAAAATATAAGGCAGGGCCTGAAACCCGGATAATTCATTATAGGCGGCAATGTTTCTGGCGCCATAGTCGGCAAATAATTTATAGCGCCGGTCCATTTCCGACAGCGCCCATTTTAAGGCAGAAACCACCTTTTCCGGCTCGACAATCACCGGCGTCAGCAAATGAGGCACGTCGTTATAAACTGTCAACTCCACCCGTTTGGGATCGACCAAAATCAGTTTCACTTCCTGGGGCGTCGTCCGGAATAAAATCGTGGAAATAATTGAGTTAATACAGACCGACTTACCCGAACCGGTGGCTCCGGCAATCAGAACATGAGGCATTTTATCAATATCAGCGATTACCTCCTGGCCGGCCACGTCCAAGCCCAAAGCAAAAGCCAGTTTACTGGTTTCGTTCTTCAATTTTTTGGATTCGAGGATTTTTTTCATCCCCACAATTTCTAAACTGCGGTTCGGCACTTCAATGCCCACCATGTCCCGGCCGGGAATCGGTGCCTCAATCCGGATCTGACCGTGAGGGGCAGACAAAGCCAAAGCCAAATCGTTCTGTAAACTGGTAATTTTAGACAACTTGGTACCGATCGCCGGCTTAAAGGCATATTGGGTCACCGCCGGGCCCTTGTTAACTTCTTTGATATCTCCCCTGATTCCAAAACTATCCAGAGTATCTTTAATTATTTGAGCATTCAGGTTAATGTCCCCCCGGTCAGCTTTGCCGCCGAAGATATCGGCCAGTAAAGAAATCGGCGGATACTGCCAAATCTTTTGTTGCCCCATGGGCTGATTGCTGATAATTTCTAATTTTGGTTTGTCCGCAACCGGTTTAGGCTTTTCCGGTTCATCGATCAAACCTTTAACCGTAAAACCGCTGCTGACCGGCGCACTGGGTAATTTTAAAGGTTTAAGCCTATGGCTTTTAAACCAGTTCCAGGTGCTCTGCAGCGCCAGTAAAATGTCTTCCAAGCTGGTTTCAAACATAACCACCAAACCCACAAAAACTCCGGCGAGTAAAACCAATATCGCTCCGCCGGAAAAAATCAATTCCACTAAACTTCCCCAGATTTGGCCGCCGATCGTTCCGGCCCGAGTCAAACTAACCGAGGATAGCCACAAAATCAAGCTGCCCACAAACACGTTCGGTTTGGTAATCCGCCATTTAAGCCGGGTCAACATTAACCCGGCCGAGACAAAAATAAACGGCAGCAGTAAAATCCCCCAGCCAAACAGACTGTTGAAAAAATTAAAAATTACCAGCAGTAATTCTCCCTGCTGGGACAGGGATAATAAAGTCAAACCGCCAGTTAAAATCAGCCCGGTAGAAATAATGGTATACAGCGTTTCTTTGGGCAAGTGCAGCTTGAACGGTTGTTTACGCCGGCCCCGGCGCGAGTGTCTGGACATAGTAGTTATTGATTTTGATTAATCCTTGGTAAATTAAGCGGCAGAATTTCGGCCAAGCTCATCCGGCCGCTCTCGTCAAACTCCACTGCCTGGCCGAAATCCGGTAAAATGCACTGCTCGGCCTTAAAACCCAGTTGCCGGGCCAGCTCCTTAAACCGGTACATGTGCCGGAAACTGCCGCCGATCGGGTAAAGGTAGTTCGGATTAATCAGCTCCATTAACAGCTGCTGTTCGCCCGCCGAAGCGTGGCCGGAAACATGCAAATCATCAGTGGTTTCCTGGTAAACCACGCTTGTCCCAAGACGCGCCAGTTTGTCAATCACATTGAAGACTGCCTGTTCGTTGCCGGGAATAATATCGGTCGAGTAAATAATTTTATCGGTCGGTTTAGCTTTTAAAATTTTATGCCGGCCGGCGGCATACCGCGTTAAGCTGGACGCTTCCTGTCCCTGACTGCCGGAAATAATCAAGCATAACTGAAAGTCCTTGAACCGCTTAATTTCTTTAGGCTTAATGACCGCTTTGGGTGGAAAATTCAGATACCCCAAAGCCCGGGCAATCTGACTGGTCCGCTCCATTGACCGGCCGATAAAACATAACTTTCGGCCAAAACCTAAAGCGACGTCTATCGCCTGCTGGATCCGGTGAATTTGCGAAGACATGGTGGTAAAAATCAGCCGGCCGCCCCAGTGATTCAGTTCCCGTTTTAACGCCGGAGTCAGGGTGGTTTCCGACGGGGTCATCCCCGGCCGCTCCGAGCGTAAACAATCGATCAGGGCGCACAAAACGCCGTCTTCGGCTAATTTAACAATCTTGGCAAAATTGGGCGGCCAGTGGTCGAGCGGGGTCAAATCAAACTTAAAATCACTGCCGTGATAAATCTTACCAACCGGGGTAGTGATTAAATAATGAAAACAGTCGGGCACCGAGTGGGTCACGTGGACCGGCTCAACCGTAAACGGACCCAGCTTGACCCGGTCTGTCTCTTTAATCACCGAGACCTTGGCTTTTAAATTAAACTCTTCCAGCTTGTCCTGAGCCAGCGCCGCGGTTAAACGCGAACCGTAAATCGGGGGGAAACCCAACTCCGCCAGTAAATGAGGCAAAGCGGCATAATGATCATCGTGGCCATGGGTTAATAACACCCCGTTTAAATGCAAGCGCTTGGCTTTCAAATAAGTAATGTCCGGCAATAAAATATCGTCGGAAACTTTGTCTTCAGGAAAGCCGATGCCGCAATCAACCACAATCGCCTCGTTGCCGTACTCGTAAAGCCACATATTGCTCGTCACCGTTCCCGGCCCGCCGCCCAAAGGCACAATTCTTAATTTATCCATATATTTTCTTTCTAATAATCCGGTAAATAATTTTTAATATTGGCCGCGGTTAAATGAAACTGCTTGGACCCGCCGCCGACGATTTCCTTGGCAATCTTGCCGGCCACGCCGTCGAGCGTCCGCTCAAGTGTCCGGATACCGGCGTCAAAACCCAGCGGCCGGACGATCTTCGGCCAAATCGATTCATCGATCGTCAGGTTGTCTTGCGACAGCCCCGATTCAGCCAAAACCTTGGGCAGCATGTACTGCTTGGCAATGGCAATCTTCTCTTCATCAGTATAAGACGGCATCTGAATAATTTCCAACCGGTCGAGCACCGCCGTCGCCACATTCTTGGTGTTATTGCCGGTAGCCACAAACAAAACCTGGGACAAATCAAACGGGTAATCCAGGTAATGATCGGTAAACTGGGCGTTCTGTTCCGGGTCCAAGAGCTCAACCAGTACGCCCATGATGTCCGCCCGGGCACCTTCGGTTACCCGGTCGATTTCATCCAAAAGCATTACCGGATTGTTACTGCCGGCCCGTTTCAAGGCTTTAATAATCAAGCCCGGTTCGGCGTCCGGGTGCAAGCGGGATTGACCGCGCAGGTCCAGCGCCGACCCCAAACCGCCGAAAGGAATCCGGACGTATTTGCGGCGCAAGGCTTCTGCCAAGCTGGGCCCGAAAGTAGTTTTGCCGGTACCGACCAGTCCCACCAGGCACAAAATCGGGGCTCTACCCGCTTCGGCCTTGCCCCGGGTTAAAGACATCGTCGCCAAATACTCCAAAATCCGGTCTTTTACCTGGCCCATGCCGTAATGATGCTTGTCTAAAATCTGCCGGGCGGCAGTTAAATCCAGCCGGTCCTCGGTCGCCTTATTCCAGGGCAAAGCCACAATCCAGTTTAAGTATTGGCTCACCCGGTCATACTCGTTACTATAACCTTGGCCTTCACCCATTAAAGCCAGGCGGCCGATCATCTCTTCGGCCTTAGTTTTTAATTCCGCCGGCAGTTCTGCCGCCGTCAGTTTGGCTTTCAATTTTTCCGTTTCCTGATTTAAGGCAGCATTATCCATATCTTATTCTAACACTTTTGGTACAAATCCCAGCCACTAAACTCCGGCGAGTAGCCGATAAAAGCAATTAATTTATTCGGGATCGCTTCCGGCGCCATTAAGTAAGCCGTCAGGCGCAAATGGCCTTCCAGCACCACTACCGGTGCACCCGGTTGGGTGGAAATCAAAATCATTTTAGGGAACCAGCCGTGCTTTTTAACGTGTTTCACCGCTTCTTTAGCCAACCGGACGCTTAATGATCTTTCATTCAAATAATCTTGGTTAATATATTTAATTTTTTGCAAATCATATATATTCAGCGTCACTTTTTGCCAGGTAATATTTTTGGGGAATCCCCGCAGTATATCTTTGCGGTAAGTAAATAAAATCTTTTTTCGCAAAACATTTTCGCGCTTGTTATCCAATTTGGGGTTATTCACCACCCCCTGTCCCTGCTTGAATTTACGCAGGATTTTTTTAAGCGGCCCGGAAAACCGCTTCGACCACATCTCGCCCTTAAGCCACTCGGCGATCATTTCCTGCTGGGATGATTTTTCTAAAAATTGCATTATTGTAGATCCTTTGATAAACCTAATTCTTTTGCTATTACTCCAAGACTTTTACCCTTTTCCCGGTACTTTAAAGCTTTTCTAGCCGCCCTAGTATCTTCCCAATCTTCCAAAAACTCGATAATTTTTTCAAAAAAAGCCCTAATTTTTCTTCTAAATTTATCACTGTTTTTAAATTCTTTGGTTTCGTTTTTTCTGACAATTTTCATTTCTTCTTCGACGACCGGCGGGCATCCATGAAAAACAGCAGGGTAAAACCCACTCCCAACAACAACACAAAAGTCATACTGCCTCCAATTGGTCATCGCTCCACCGAAACATACAATTTATTCTAACACAATCTTTACAGCCACCGCGGCACACGCTTCAAATAATCTAAATATTCTTTCCCGAAAATTTTCTTTAATTCTGGCTCTTCTTTATAAATTATAAACACATGCAAAACAGGAAAAGCCAACAACACATAAACTAACAGTAAAAAGTGACCGAAAAACAGCCAACCGCCAAAAAACGTCAATATGATCGTAATATACATGGGATTGCGGCTGTAACAATAAACACCCTTGACAATAAATTTTAGCGGTTTTTCAACCGCTACCGGCGTTACCCGGCCGGTTTTAAAATGCTCGTTAACAATCAATAGGGTCGATATTAATCCGATCCCGCCGCAGATAATCCCAATCGTCCGGCTAACAAAATTACCATAAACCGGTAAATCCAACTGCTGATTCCAGCTGATTAAAATTGCCGGCATCACGATCCATAGAAAAAAAGCGATTGAGGTACCAAAAATAAATGATTTCACTTGCCGCATCGATACTTTCATTCCCTCAATTCTACCACTTCCCAAAACAACATCTGTGACCAGCGGCCGCTGGTGCTAGGCGTTGTTTATTCTTGAAGAGACTTTATTACCTCTTCCGGCGTTTCGGCAAAATGAACATATTCGCTCAATTTTTTCGGTAGAAAGCCTTCGGCTTCCATTTTTTCCAGCTGTTGTTTTAAACCGACATAAAAATTAGCCGTGTTTAGAAAAATAATCGGCTGGTTATAAACCCCGTGTTTTTTAAATTCTAAAAGTTCGGTAACTTCATCAAGGGTACCGATGCCACCGACCAAAACCACAATCGCGTCGGCTTTTTCCGCCATAATTTTTTTGCTCTCGGACAAATCTTTGGCGTAAATAATCTCATCACTATCTTGCCTAACTGATTTTTGTACTAAAGGCATAGTCACGCTAATTAACTTACCATCATGCTGTTGCACCTCATCCGCAACTATTTTCATTAAACCTTTATCTGACCCGCCCCAAACCAAGTTAAATTTATTCTTCGCTAATAGCCTGGCAAACTCTTTCGCCGGGCCAATATATTTTTCCGGAACGTCTGCCGCCGACAAAAACACACCGATGTTTTTCATTGAGTTATTCTATCACCGAAGTTTATCGTCCCCGATCGCCGCGGTTAAAGCCGCCGCGCTGGCCGCCACCGCGGAAAGGCGGGCGCGAACCGCCGGGACGGAAACCGCCCGGTCGGGGAGAAAAACCACCGGGTCGCGGAGAAAAACCGCCGCCTTGAGGCCGGTTTTGGGCCGCTTGCTGTTCCTGTTCCGGGTTCAACGCGGTTAGACTGACCCGGTTCTGGTCGTCAATTTCGCGGACGCGAACATGCAGCGTATCGCCGATTTTCACCAACGTATTCGGATCGGCCACAAAACTCGTGGCTAACCGGGAAACATGGCACAAACCGTCGCGGCCGGGCAGTAATTCCACAAAGGCGCCGTAAGCTTCGACCCGGACCACTTTGCCGTCAAACTCCTCGCCCACCTGAAACTCACGCGTCAAACCGGTAATCCAGTCGGCGGCCTCTTTGAGCTTAATGGCGTCAACGCCGGTGACTACCACTTTACCGTCATCATCGACATCCACTTCACAGCCGGTCTCGGCAATGATCTTTTTGATCATCTTGCCGCCCGGACCGATCAGTTCGCCGATCTTGGCCACCGGGATCTGAATCGTAATAATCTTAGGAGCATACTCCGAAACTTTCTCTCTCGGCCCGGCCAAAGTTTTGAGCATGTGCGCTAAAATTTCCAAGCGCGCTGTTTTAGCCTGATCCAGCGCCTGCTCTAAAATCGCAAAACTAATTCCGGCCACTTTAATGTCCATTTGCAGGGCGGTAATCCCGTCGCGGGTGCCGGCCACTTTAAAGTCCATATCGCCTAAATGGTCTTCCAAGCCGGCAATGTCGGTTAACACCACGTAGTTTTTATCTTTAATAATTAAACCCATGGCAATTCCGGCCACCGGCTTAATCAAGGGCACCCCGGCGTCCATCAGTGACAAAGTCGAGCCGCAAACCGAGGCCATCGAAGTCGACCCGTTGCTCGATAAAATATTCGATACCACCCGGATAGTATAAGGAAATTTATCTTGGTCGGGAATCATCGGCGCCAGCGCCCGCTCGGCTAACGCCCCGTGGCCGATCTCCCGGCGCGAGGGAAAACCGATCCGGCCGGTCTCGCCGACCGAAAACGGCGGGAATTCATAATGGTGAATGTATCTCTTGGTGGTTTCGCCTTCCAAATCTTCAATTAACTGGGACAAACTGGGCGAGCCCAAAGTGGCCACTGTCAATGCCTGGGTCGCCCCGCGTTTAAACACGGCCGAACCGTGGGTCCGGGGCAACACCCCGACCGACGAAGTCAGTTGTCTGATCTCTTCCGGCTTTCTCCCGTCGGCCCGGATTTTTTTCGTCAAAACTTTTTCCCGGACTTTATCTTTAAATTCTTCGTGCAAAACTTCCGTCACCGCTTTCGGGTCCATTTCCGGAAGCTCGCTTTGAACGGCTTTAACAATTTCATCCAAGGCTTTCAAGGGCCCGGACTCGGTCGCCGCTTTATCCGCCAAATTGGCGAGCAAATCAGCCATGGCGGTTTTGGCTTTAGCCAACGCCTGCTTTTTAATTTCCGGGTCGGTTTTAGAGGCGACGACAGCAATTTTTGGCTGGCCGACTTTTTTGGTCAACTCATTAATACTGTCAACGATTAATTTGATTTGCTCCTGGGCCAATTTTAAGGCCTCGACCATCTTTTTTTCCGAGACTTCTTTAGCCCCGGCTTCCACCATCACAATCGCTTCGCTCGAACCCGAAACCGTCAAATCCAATTTTGAAGTCAACTGTTGCGTCCGGGTCGGATTAACGATTAATTCGTCTTTCTCGTCTAAGCCGATCCGCACCGCCGCAATCGGCCCGGCCCAAGGTGTCGGGGAAATCGACAGCGCCGCCGACGCCCCGATTAAGCCCATGATATCCGGGTCGGTTTGCAAATCATAAGATAAAACTGTCGCCACCACCTGAACTTCGTTAATGTAGTTTGCCGGAAATAACGGCCGGATCGACCGGTCAATCAACCTGGCCCGTAAAATCGCTTCATCGGTCGGTCGGCCTTCGCGTTTAACCCAGCGGGAACCTTTAATAATCCCCGAGGCAAACAGTTTTTCCTGATACTCAACCGTTAACGGAAAATAGCCCAGCGCCGGATTTTCCCGGCCGTTGACTACGGTCACCAGCACCACGGTTTCGCCGGACTTAACCACCACCGCGCCCGAGGCCTGTTCGGCCCACTCGCCGACTTCTAAAGTAATTTTTTGGCCTTTAAATTCAATTGTTTGGGAAATCATTTTTTCAGTTTCAAAGTCTTAAGAAGAGCGGCATACCGTTTCTTGTCCTTAGTACTCAAATAATTTAATAAGCGCCGTCTTTTGCTGACCATCGCCAGCAATCCCCGGCGCGAATGGTTGTCTTTATTGTTGCCTTTCAAGTGCTTGGCCAAACGGTCAATCCGCTCGGTCAGTAAAGCCACCTGGACTTCGGGCGAACCGGTATCAGCCTTATCCTGGGCAAATTTTTTGATCACTTTTAATTTTTCGTCTTTTTTCAACATAAGGGGAATTGTAGCAGAAATCTTTAAGTCTGGCTACCGGTGCCGGTCATTACCTTGGGTTTAAGCCAGTCGGGCTGAGTAGTTTGAAACGGCACATTTTGAGGTTGAGGAGCCGGGGAAACAAATGGATTTGGCCGCGACCAAGCCGGGGCCGCTTGTCCAAAAGGCATAGCGGATAAATGATTTCTCTGGCCACCCAAACGCATCAATTCGGTCACCGCTTCAAAAGTATCGGCCGACCGGGCTTGGGCCAAGTTTTGTGTCGCCGCTTCGATCCCGGCCAACAAATTGGTAGCCATATCCGGTTCCAAAGACAGTTCCAAACCCTTAATCACACTCACCATAATTTCGCTGGCACCCGAGGCGGTCGGATCGTAAAGATTGACCGTGCCAAACTGGGAATTTTTATCCAAATTGGACACATTCACCAGCGTCTTTTGCTTATTATCCAGCAACGCTTTTTCCTGTTTATAAAGTTCGCCTAAATCTTCCAAAGCCTTGGTGCCGATCACAAAAATCACGTCGGCGCTGGAACCGGTATAGGAGTATTCCACCTGGGAGCTATCAAGTGGCTGCATCCCGGCTTTCGGTTCAATTGTTAAATGGAATTTTTGATTGGCCGGGTCTTTATCGTAAGCGACTTTTTCCAAAGAATCTTCCGGGTAGTTAAACGAAATCACCAGGTTCTGGTTGCCGATCCGCGGTTTGATTTTATCGACGCCGAACAAGCGGTTAAACTGCACCGTCATCGGCGTTGAACAGCCGATGGTCACACTCAAACCCCCTTTAATCAAAGCCAAATGCAAGGTCAAAGCCGCCGCCGCCGAATCGACGTTGGGATTTTGGGGCAGCAAAATTAAAATCTGTTTGGCACTCGCCAGCGCGGTTTTCACCGGCTCGATATTATAGGTTTTTGACATCGGCCGTATTATATCACTTTAGAGTGTTTTATAGGCCACTAGCTTATCTTTGGTTTGAAACTCTAAATTGTTGGTCAGGCCGATGCCGTACTGCTCGCCGCGTTTGGCTTTATCCACCTTTTCTTTTCCCTGGTAAATCGACTTGATCCGGGAACTGCCGATCAACTGTTCGCCGCGCATTAAATTAACCTGGTCGCCAACCGTCAATTTACCCGAGTTCACCTGACAACCGGCAATCTGACCATTCTTAACCGTAAATGCCTGCAAAACCGACGCCTCGCCCAAAACCTGTTCGTCAATTGTCGGTTCCAGTAGTTTTAAAATCTGCTGCTGGATATCGTCCAAAAGTTCATGAATCAGTTGATACGATTTAATCAGCACCGCTTCTTTTTCCGCCAAAAATTCGGCCTGGCTGGAAACCTTAACTCGAAAAGCAATAATCCGGGCGCCGGTAGATTGGGCCAATAACACGTCCGACTCATAAATGGTGCCGACGCCTTGGCCGACCAATTCCACTTCGCCGCCCAAATTACCCACAATCGCTTCCAGGGTACCGGTGACATCGGCTTTAATTAAAAGTTTCAGTTTTTTATCTGCAGAGACAGTCTTGGCCTGTTTCTCGATTGATTTTTGAAGCACCGGCTGATCGCTGACTACACTGCCGACGACCGGAACTTGTTTTAAACCCAAAATCAGCGCCGGATCACCGGGCTGGGCTTGCCTTAACGGCTGATGACGCCAATCCAAAAGTTGGCGCACCCGGCCGCTGGTTTCCGGAGTATAAATATCTTGGCCCACCCGCAAGGTGCCGGCTTTAACAATCACGGTTGCGGTCGAACCCCGTTTCGGGTCCAAAGTCGATTCAATCACCACGGCATTTAAAGGGGCCTGCGGATCGCCGGTTAGCTTCTGCATTTCCGCCATCAGCAGTACCATTTCCAGCAGTTCGGGTAAACCCTTTTTGGTTTTAGCGGAGATCGGCACGCAAACAATATCACCGCCGTAGCCTTCCACCATCACGCCGCTATCGGCCAAGTCTTTTTTGACAATTTCCGGCACGGCATTGGGCAAATCCATTTTATTGATCGCCACCAAAAACGGCACCCCGGCGGCCTTAATGTGTTCTAAACACTCTTTAGTCTGGGGTTTAACGCTCTCAACCGCATCCACGACCAAAATCACCAAATCGGTCACCGCCGCCCCGCGCGAGCGCATCTTGGAAAAAGCCGCGTGGCCGGGAGTGTCAATAAAGGTCAGTTTTTTGCCTTGGTGGTCAACCTGGTAGGCGCCGATGTGCTGGGTAATTCCGCCGCTTTCTTTGGCCGCAACACTAGTTTGTCTTAAAGCATCCAAAAGCGTCGTCTTGCCATGATCGATATGACCCATGACCGTAATGATTGGCGGTCGGAGCATCATATCTCATCCTAGTTTCGCGGTAATTTCTTCTAAAGCTTTCGGTCCCAAACCCCGAATCTCTGTCAATTCTGCAGCGGTTCTTTTCTTTAAATCGGCTACTGTAGTAATGCCCACTTCTACCAAGCTGTTTCGGGTACGGCTGGACAGTTCCAGTTTGTCAATTTCATGTTCCAAGTCGTCTTTTTTAGCCGTGTGTTTGGTGCCTTTCGGGCTCTTTAACTTAATTTTATAACCAGTTAGTTTCGCCGCCAGCCGGGCGTTCTGCCCCTCACGGCCGATCGCTAGTGACAACTGGTCTTCCGGCACGGTAATTTCGGCCGTCCGGGTTTTTTCGTTGATTTTAATTTCCAAGTTATCCGCCGGCTGCAGGGCGGCGCTGATAAATTTCACCGGGTCTGTCGAGTATTCAATAATGTCAATTTTCTCGCCGCCTAATTCATTGATGACCGACTGGACCCGAACCCCTTTTTGGCCGACGCAACTGCCGACCGGATCGACACCTGATTGGGTTGAGGCAACGACCACTTTCGACCGACTGCCCGCCTCGCGGGCGATGACTTTAATTTCCACGGCGCCGGAATTGACTTCGGGCACTTCACGCTTAAATAAAGCCTTAACCAAAGCCGGATCGGCCCGGGAAATTATAATCTGCTTACCTTTAATCGTCTCCTGAATGTCTTTAATGTATAAGGTTAAACGCTGGTTCAAGTGATAACGCTCGTCTTTACCCTGCTCTTCCGGCGGCATCAGGGCGTGGCCGCGGCCGATGTCACAGATAATAAATTGGCCGTCAAACCGCAGCACCATCCCGTTAACTAACGAACCGATTTTATCCTGGTATTCACCGATAATGGCGTCTTTTTCCGCCTCGCGGATTTTTTGCAAAATTACCTGTTTGGCCGTCTGGGCGGCAATCCGGCCGAAACCCGGCGGAGTGATGTCTTTCTTGGCTTCCGGTTTATCTTTGGGGGCTTTGAAAATCTTGGCTGAACCCACCACCGGATCGAGTTCGGCAAAAAAATCCAGGGTTTCATCGTCACCAAAATCTTTACGGTAGGCAGCCACCAACGCCTCTTCAATTGAGGCAATCACCGATTCCGGAGTAATTCTCCGTTCGGAACAGATCTGGTTGAGCGCGGCGGTAAATTCCGTCCGCGCCATTTTAGTTAAATCAACCGGCATATTCTTTTTTAATAAAAAAGGCGGATCTCTCCACCTCTCCTAATTCATTATTAATCTCCAACCCTTTATTTTAGCACATCTTTGACCAAGTTGAAAATCATGGCGTGGCCGGCCGCGTCCGGGTGGACCCCGTCCGCCAAGGTCCTGATATATTCCGGCGGCAATAAATTAAATAAATCCACGAATTTGAGTTTTTCCGCTTCAGCCACGGCTTTCATAGCCTGGTTGTACTGCCGCACCAATTCACTCCGGTACGATAAATTCGGCTCCCAGGGAATCGGGTCAACCTTAGATTATAAACATAATCGTCCAACGTTAATGACTCCCGCAAGCGCTGCACCCAGCCGCCAGTCAAATCATTAAACCCCTGGGTAACCGAATCGCCGAAAACTAGATAATGGGTCATAGTTTAGTTAGTGGCCAACTCCCGATCCACCCGATCTGACAAAAACACTTTCATTAATGACTGGTAGGGCACGTCTTTAGCATTGGCTAACTGCTTAATCCTGGCCAGCAAATATTGCGGCAAGCGCAAAGAAATGGACTCGGTTGTTGGTTTCAAATTTGGGAAAACCGGATTTTTAATCGCCTTAGACATATCAAAATAGTCCGTGGCGCTGTGAGTCGCCCAAAAATTTCGCTCCTCATCCTCGTTTTTAAACTTAGGTATTGGTTTAATATTTTTAATTTTGCTCATATTGTTTCCTTTCTTTTTTATTTTGATCTCTGGCAGAAATCGCCCTAACTTTATTATTTCTGATTGTAAAAATAATTGTTAATAGTCTTTTATTATTGGTTTGGCCGAAAACACCGTATCTTTTTTCTTTTAATGAATGTTTTTCGTCTTGAAAAAAGATTAGCGGCTTATTAAAAAAGACCTCCTCGCATTCTTTATAATAAACTTTATGCTTGACCAGATTTTTCTGCTTATTGGCCTTATTCCAGTCAAACCCGGCCAAGTCCTTAAATTTCATTTGTATATTATCCTAATATACAATTATTTGTGTGTCAAGTGGAATTTAAAAATCCCCAGCCATTGGGGGAACGTCAAATCGCCCGGCCGGACATGAAGGGGAAATTTCAGCTCCCGGCTTAAACGCCGCCAGTTATTAAAACCCTGTAAAACCAAGCGGTAATAATCCCCCTTGTCTTTAGCCTTAACCAAGGCTTTTTGCCGCCGGCTAATTTTCAGCAAGACAATTTTCACGCTTGGCCGCGGGAAAAAATCTACCCGTTTAAACCGGTACAAAATCTGCAACTCAAACCATGGCTGGTTTAACACCGACCACTGGGTCGACTTGGGTGTCCCGGTAAATTTTTCCGCCGCCTCTTTTTAAACCACCAAAAATGCTTCCATAAACTTCCTGTCAGTTACCAGCCGGTTGACAATCTTGGCAGTCAGATTAAACGGGATGTTGGCAAAAACTTTGTAATTGCTTTCCGGCACCCGGTAATTCAACCAGTCAGCATTAATGATTTTAACTTGGGGATTGGCGGCAAACTCAGCCTGTAGGGGCAAACATAATCTTGGATCGATTTCGACAGCGACTACTTTCCCAGCGGTTTTAGCCAGTTCCCGGGTAATCATCCCCCGGCCCGGACCAATCTCGTAAACAAAATCATTAGGGCCAATGTTCGACCGCCGCACGATCAACTCGACCAAACGCTGGTCTTTAAAAAAGTTTTGGTTATATAAAATGCTTTTTCTCATTTTACTTTGGCTGCTCTCCCGCCAGCTGGCCGCAGGCGGCGGCGATTTTAATGCCGAATGACTGACGCAAAGTGTGGCTAATATCATTTCGCCTTAAAATCTGCCTAAAGGCATCAATCTTGTCCCTGGTTGGTTTAGCAAACTTAATCACAGTCGATCCCGGGTTAAATCTGATTAGATTAACATGATATAAATAAGCATATTTGCCTCTTGATTTAATTAGCTTCACCAACTCTTGCGCATGACTGGCTGAATCATTGACACCAGCCAACAAGACGTAGGCCAAAAACATCCGTTTATTAGTCAAACGAATATGTTCATCCAATGTCTGCATCACCTGATCAATCGGATAAACCTTGGTAATCGGCATCAACTCCAACCGCTGTTTGGGAAACGGGCTGTGGAGCGAAAAGGCTAAATTAACCTGGGGAAAGGCGCGCATTAAACGCCGGATTCCCGGAATAATTCCCACAGTGGATAAACTGATCCGCCTCGAGCTAAAACCTAAATAATCGGGGTCGGTGATAATTTTTAGGGCGGCAAAGACGTTATCCTCATTCGCCAGCGGCTCACCCATGCCCATAAAAGCAATGCTTTTAACTGGCAAGTTTTTGGCCTTAAAATAAAGCACCTGGTCGCTGATTTCTTCACTGGTTAAGTTTTTCTTAAAACCGATCGCGCCGGTGGCGCAAAACTTACAGCCCAGGGCGCAGCCGGACTGGGAAGAAATGCACAGCGATTCATGGTCACCGCTTTTGCTTTTAAATAGCATCCTGACGGTTTCTAAACGCTGACCGTCACGGGTGACAAATAAAATCTTTTGGGCCTGATCGCTTTTGGTTTCACCGATCTTCGTCAGGCTTAAAACTGGACCGGCCCGGGTCTTTAGGGTCTGACGGACGCTTTTGGGTAAGCTGGTCATCTTCCCAAAATCCAAAACGCCTTTTTGGTAAATAAACCGTCTCACCTCGTCCAAATAATAGGAAGGCGCTCGAATCATCTCTAAAATGATTTTAATTAATTCTAGCTTTGAATTAATAGACATGTTTCTCCTTAAAAATTACCATAAAAAAAGTTCACCTCAACCAAAAGTCAAAACAGCAAAAACCGCCCACAATAATGGGCGACTGTCTTGACTGGTATTAGTGAACTAACATTGAAGATATTATAGCAAATCTGTATCTAACCAATGCGGTCGCACACCGTAGATAAAGAATTTCCAAAAATAACAGAGTCAGATTATTATCTTATCGGCAAGTAGATTTCGAAAAATTGTTTGGTGATATCGTTATTAATCCTGCGGTAGATTTCAAAATCAGGCACATCTTTTCTCACTTTAATTTTATTAAACCGGCAATATTTTTCCAGTTCTTTCCAAAAAAGAGACAGCAAATTTCCCGGGCCGTTGTAGGTGTAAGTAATCACTTTGCCGGGATTAAACTTTAAATATTGGACCGCATCTTTATGCTCCGGTTTAACCTTAATGCCCGGCTGTGCCAGCACCCCGATCTTGATCCGGCTCTTTTTCGGCCGGTAACCCTGCTCTTCAAAAATTGCCATGGTAGTCAATTCCTGACCGTTAGTAAACATCGCCAGCAACTCCCGGCAAAAATGGTCGATTTGGCTGTAAGCCCCAATTCTATCTATGTAATAAACGCCGAACGGCTTGAGCATTTTTACTTTAGGATCGACTAAAGTCTGATTGATTTTTAGGTTAGCCAAAAACTTTTCCATATTATTTAAATTAAACTGAAGCAGGTTAATTTGTTTTTGTATCAACGCTTTTTTGGCAGAAAAAAGTTGCGCCAGCTTACCCCGGTTTTTAAGATAGGTTTTAATCTGATCTAAAGAAACTCCTAAGGTAGAAAGCAACAAAATCATCTGGTAGTCCAAAACCTGACTCTGTTCGTAGAGACGATACTTTTTCTCGTTTACCAGGCGAGGTTTTAATACCCCTTTTTCGTCGTAAAACAGAATTGTTCGCTTGGTGGTCGAGGCCAATTTAGCCAATTCTCCGGCAGAAATTAAGTTTGACATAGACTATTGACTATAACGTTACGTAATACTTTATTATAGCACATCATGAACCAAATTGTCATTAAGGGCGCCAAAGAGAATAACCTCAAGAACATTGACTTGGTTATACCCAGAAACCGGGTGGTGTGTCTGGTGGGTGTTTCCGGTTCGGGCAAATCCACGATTGCCTTTGACATTATTGCCCGTGAAGGCCAGCGGCAGTATTTTGAGTCTTTACCTGCCTATGCCCGGCGTTACTTGAGTAAAAGCAACCGACCGGAGGCGGACGAAATCCAAGGGATCTCGGCTTCAATAATCATCAGTCAAGATCGCATCCGCGGCAACCCCCGCTCGACTGTCGGCACCTTAACCGAAGCTTACACCTATCTGCGCCTGCTTTACTCCCGGGTCGGACGGCCATCGATGGATTCCTCATATTATTCATTCAACCATCCCTACGGCGCCTGTAAAAAATGCAAAGGTTTGGGCCGGGCAGTCAAAGTTAGTGTCGATAAAGTTATTGATAAAAGTAAAAGTCTCAATGAAGGAGCGTTGGTACCCAGTGATTGGTATGTAGGCGGCCGGCAATGGAGTATTGTTAAAGCTTCCGGATATTTTGACATGGATAAAAAGTTGACTGATTATAGAGCCGAGGAACTGGACCGAATCCTCTATGCCCCGCCGGAAATGCTGCAATCTGTTAGCGGCAAATTTATAGATCGTTGGACCTTTCAAGGAGTGGTTCACCGAATAATCCACCGTAACAACAATGCCCATCGCAGCCTATCAGAAAATGATATGAAGTATTTTGATTTAGTCGATTGTCCGGAATGCCATGGCGGCCGTCTCAATAGTAAATCCTTGGAAGTTAGGTTAAATGGAAAAAATATAGGCGAAGTTGGCAATCTTCCGCTTGAAGAGTGTTTGGCTTTTGTAAAAAGTCTTGATCACAAAAATGCCGAGGTGATTAAACCTAGATTAATTGATCAACTCCAAGGTTTAATTAATATCGGAGTTGGGTATTTATCCTTAAATAGATCGGCCGATACTTTATCCGGCGGCGAAGCCCAACGGGTGAAAATGGCCCGGCAATTAGGCTGTAGCTTGATCGAAACGGTTTATGTTTTGGACGAACCTACCGCCGGATTGCACCCCAAAGACATCATTAATATCGTCGAAAACTTAAACCGATTGAGGAATAGCAGCAACACCGTCATCGTTGTTGAGCACGACGAAACGGTCATCAGAAACGCTGACTATTTAATTGAACTTGGCCCGGGCGGCGGCAAGAACGGCGGCCAGGTGATAGCTACCGGTAATCTCAAAGATTTATTAAAAGAGCCGCAGTCGCTGACCGGCAAGTATCTGTCCGGCGCACTCACGATTGAAGCCAAAAAAGTTTACCGCCAACCTATTGGTTCAATTAAAGTCATTAAGGCCCAGCGTCACAATTTAAAGAACCTAAATTTGGCTATCCCCACCGGAGTCATGGTCGGTTTGACCGGCGTTTCCGGTTCGGGCAAAAGCTCTTTAATTGAAGAAATTATCAGCCAGCACGAGGGCAAAATTGTCTTAATTGATCAAAGCCCGGTCGGCGCCAACAAACGCGGCTGTTTGGCTACCTACGTCGGCGTTTTTGACAAAATCAGACAGTTGTTTGCCCAAAAACACCGAATGCACCCGAGTTTTTTTAGTTATAACTCTCACGGCGGCTGCGTTCTCTGTAAAGGCGTCGGCTTTATCGAAATGGATATGAACTTTTTAGGCGACGTTAAAATTAAGTGCGAAAACTGCGGCGGCACCCGCTATAAAAATAAAGTCCTGCGTTACCAATATCGCGGCAAAAATATTGTCGAGGTTTTGGCAATGACCGCCGCCGAAGTCGGCCAGTTCTTTGATAATCCGGAAATTTCTAAAGCTACAAATTTACTTCAGGAGGTTGGTTTGGATTATATGGAAATGGGCCAAACCTTAGACACTTTATCCGGCGGAGAATCACAAAGATTAAAATTGTCCAGTCGACTGCAAAATCAAGGCGAGTTTTATATTTTGGATGAGCCCACTTCCGGCCTCCACTTTGCTGATGTGGCCAAATTATTAAAACTTCTAAACCGTCTGGTTGATAACGGCAACACGATTTTGGTAATTGAGCATAACTTAGACGTAATCAAGAATTGCGACTGGATTGTTGATTTGGGGCCGGAAGGCGGAGACAGGGGTGGCCGAATTGTGGCCAAAGGAACACCGTTGCAAGTCAGTCAAGTCAAAAACTCCTACACCGGCCAATTTTTGAAGAAGGTAATTTGAATTCTAATCTAACGGATGATCCAATAAATGTTCTAAGGGCAACTGGTCCGAGTGAATACCCATTTTGATTGCATAATCCCTAATCGCTTTAAATTGGGTCATATTGCCTCGATAGGCGGTAAAAATTTGGCCGGATAAAACCACAACAAGGGTATCTGCTTGCACGAGATGAAGATAAAATCCCGGTTTAGTTGTTTTTTTAGCTGCTTGGGTAAATTCGGCAAATTTTTCATCAGGAAGTTGATAACTATGAAAGTGAAAAATGCCTTTATCAGATTCACTTTCCAAAGTTGACTTCGTTGATTTTATTATTTCAACCAAAGACAAAAGACTTTTATCTTTAAGACTTTCTTCAATTATTACTCCCTGCCACATAGGTTTATTTTACTCTTTCGTTCAATAAAAGGTATTATATTGTCAAGATGCACTTTGCCATAATTAACGACGCCCACATCGGCCCGAGCGAAAGCGGCTTTGAAAAAGGGATACACCGCAAACTGGTCAACCAGTCGGAAACAATCCTTGCATCCGTCATTACCACTCTCAATCAAGCGGAAAAACCGGAATTAGTCATCAACTTAGGCGATTCGATTGAGGACGTTAACGACCGCCAAGTTGATATCCGGTCATTTAACCAATTCCTCTCCCTGGTCGCCCCGATCGCCGCACCAATCTACCACTCAATCGGCAACCATGACGTCCGCACTCTCACAGAAGCAGAAATTGCCCGGCTCTTAGGCTATGAAAAAATGTATTACTCTTTTGATCATGGCCAATATCATTTTGTGGTTTTAAGTTTTCAAATCATCGGCGATCACACTCACATTAAAGAGGATATTCTCGCCATTGTGCCGCCGGAACAAATTGAGTGGTTAAAAACTGACTTAAAGCAAACCGATAAACCCGCGTTAATTTTTACCCATTACGGCTTGGCCGAAGATGATATGAAAGGCAATTTTTGGTTTGCCGCTGACCCCCACTTTGCCATGTTTGACAATCGGGCAGAAATTAAAAAAATTCTGGAACAATCCGGTAAAGTCAAAGCTGTTTTTAACGCCCACCAGCACTGGAACCGGATGCATGTGGAAAACAATATTCCCTACTTTACCGTCACTTCCATGACGGAAAATTTTAAAAACGACGGCGTCCCCACCAAGGCTTACACCATTGTCCATTTAGATCAGGATAAAATTGAGGTAACTGTTAAAGGCAATGATCCGGCTCAATGGGAATTTAGATTTTCTAACTCTTGACACAACCATACAATAATTGTATATTTATTGTATGCAAACGCAAACCATTAATCTTTCCATTCCTAAACCTTTATTGGCCATGATCAACCGCCAGGCTAAAGCCGAAGCCCGGACCAAAAGCGGCCTGATCCAGGAAGCGGTCCGGTCTTATTTAAGCCGGCAAAATGCTTGGAATGAAATCTTTGCTTACGGCCAAAAACAGGCAAAAAAACTGGGTTACAAACCGAGTGATGTGGAAAGATTGGTAGACGACTACCGCCGAAAAAATACTCTGACCGCAAACTGTGTCTGCTATTGTTCACCAAAATAACCATACACCTTTTGCTCCTCAAAAAAATTAAAAATATTCCGATTGTTTCGCCCGATCAATTTCTGAAACTAATTGCCTAGCTTCTCTTTTTTGTCAAGGATAATCGGGTCACCAACCCAAATCTTTAGCCATCAATTTTACCCACCAGTTAAAATCTTCGGGAAATTTCGAATAATTCTCCTTAAACCAGTTCCCGACTTTAATCGCGTCCAATCCGCCCATTAAAGGAAATTTTAACCCCAGATAATAAGATTTTTTGCCCAGCCTTAAACTTAAAATGCTGTGGCGGGCACCGATATTATCATTGGGGTTTGATCTAAACAATCTCCGGAAAAGATCCAATGCCGCTTCTTTTTTACCGTCGTCCCAAAGCCAATAAGCCCAGGCGTCAATAATCCTGATTATGTGCCTGTTTTCCAAATAGCCCCAAAATAACGTTTCCGGGAAATTGCCGTGGCAATCAACAATTCTTTTCATTGCTTTTTCGTAGCCAAGTTTCATTAACGCTTTAGCTTCTTTGTCAAAACCGTCTTTTTCCAAAATATCAGACGCCACCAAATACGGATCGTAAAAATCCGGATCAATAACAATTAATTTTTTCATTTCTGACAACAACTTTTTTTGGTTAGGTTCCTGCTCTAAAAGATCATAATATTTCAGCCCCACTTTGCGGTTTTTATCCATAAAATCTTTAATTCTGGTTTTTCTCCTGGGGTTAGTAATATTCTCAAAAGTCTTCATAAAATTGTTAAAACCCCTTGCCATTTTTTGATTACTTCCCTGGCTTCTTTTCCGGTTTTGACCGTTGAACTCTGCAAAGTTACAAATTGAGGTAAGCCTTTGGCTTTAAAAATCAACTTGGCCTTAACTGCCAAAAAATCCTGCGGCTGCTTTCTAATTATCGTTAATAAATAACCATAGGTCTTTTTCTGCGCCCATTCTTTATATTCCGGCACATCCCAGGTTGTAAACCAAAAATTCGACATTTTCAAATTAGGAAAACTAACATGCTTAGCTTTACTCCAATCAATGTATTCCGTGGAATCATGCGTATCCCAAAAATCCCGCTCCTCATCTTCGTTTTTAAACCTAGGTAATGGCTTTAGTTTTTTAACCATCGATTTATTTTACTCTTTTCTTCTGTGTCTACAAAGCTACAAGGACAGTCCCTGTAGGAAAACAATTGTAAAGCTATTTGTATTGTTAATTGACAAGGTTATTTCACCTCAAGTTATTTACTTAAATAAGTCGTGTTTTGGTCATTTTCCTGCGGAATCGTCAAACAAATAAACACCAAAGATTTTTTCGAATTGTTAATCACTTCGTGAATTTGGCCGGCGAGAATTTTCTTCTCTTTGAGGTAATCGGACATATTATAATTTCTCCGCTAAAATGTAATGACTGGTTGATCCCTTGCCTTTTCTTTTGATTAAACCTTTTTGCTGTAACCACTCCAATTCCCGGTAGGCGGTTTTCGGGCTGACCGAAACAATGTCAACCACGTCCGAACGGAAAATTTTGCGGTTGATCGCCATAAACTCCAAAATTTCCCGCTGGCGCTTAGTTAAATAAACCGGCTCTTTGGTTTTTGTTTCCAAAGAAAACAGCTCCATCTTTTCCAAAACTTGCATTAATTCCTGCAAAAACCCTTGAGCAAAATACTCCAGCCAAGAAGTCAGGTCTTTTTCAGTTCTCACCCGCCGGATGGCCTCGTAATAGCTCCCCCGGTCCAAATTGTAATAATCTTCCAAGGCAAACAGTTTTTTAACGTCAAAGCCCCGATGATATAAAACCAGGGTTGCCCACGCCCGGGCGGTCCGGCCGTTGCCGTCAATAAACGGATGAATCGTCACAAATTGATGATGAGTAATCGCCGCGGCGATTACCGGTGACAATTTTTTAGCGGCTTCTGCCTCCAGCCAAGAATATAAATCTTCCATCAATCCCGGTACTTTTTTATAATCAGGCACGGTATAAATTATTTTATTTAACGGCCGCTGAATGATATAAACCGGCCCCTGCCGATAATGACCACTGTCTTTTTTCGGCAGCAATTTATTAGTCGTTAACTGATGAATTTTTAATACCGTCTTTCCCCAATCTACCCGGAGCTTTTCATCCAAACTGTCAATAAATCTTAAAACCTGTTCGTAGTTTTGCACTTCAATAATGTCATCAGGCTCAACATTGGTCACGGCTTTGCCGGCCAAAACTGCCTCCACTTCCTTTAATCCCAATAAGTTGCCCTCGATCGCCGTCGAGGAATGAATCATTCTTAACCGGGCGCTTTTAATTAAACCAATCTCTCGCTGGGGCAAAACCGGTAAACTTAAAATCTTTTGGCGGCAAACGGCAATTTCTGTCAATAAATTGGCTAGTTTTGAGGTGATGGAAAAGTTTGGTTTAAACGCCATCTATACTAATTTTAGCAACTTTGTCCGATTTTGTCAAGAGTAATCGGGTCATAATCGGGTCATAAATCGGGTCACGTTTTTTTATTATGGTTTGTACGCCGAAAAGGTCATACTGACGCTGTAATCTTTTAAAAATCCCGGCGTTTCTTTTTGAACCTTAATATCTTTAAATCCCGTTTGTTTTAATAACGCCAAATATTCCGGTTTTAAAATCGCGCCACTGACACAACCAACCAGCAACTCTTTATCCTGCTTTATTGCTTCCGGCAGCGGCTTGGTTAAAACTACATCTGATATCATTAATCGGCCGCCGGATTTTAATACCCGGTAAGCTTCCTTAAAAACTTTGGTTTTATCCGGCACTAGGTTAATCACGCAGTTGGAAATGATCACATCAACAGTGTTATCTTTTACCGGCAAAGCCTCAATGTCTCCCTGGCGGAATTCCACGTTGGCATAGCCGCCCTTCCGGGCATTTTCCTTGGCTTTTTCGATCATCGCTTCGGTCATATCGACGCCGATTACCTTGCCGGTTAAACCCACTTTCCCCGCCGCCA
>Ga0210006_1000604_pt1 | contig 27700 bp, 26 predicted proteins | sample CryGey02umfilter_2_FD_185452 | JGI IMG/M metagenome (GOLD analysis project Ga0210006, IMG submission 185452) | Groundwater microbial communities from aquifer in Utah, USA - Crystal Geyser 4/10/14 0.2 um filter (SPAdes) (version 3) | ecosystem: Environmental > Aquatic > Deep subsurface >... | reverse complement strand
CCCGGGCAATATCTCGTTGCAATTCCAGATGCGACTCTTGATCACGACCAACAGGAACCAACAAACGTGGATCGGACACACCGAAAGGTGGGCAAACCATAAGAATGTCCGCCGCCTGATCGACTGGATAGACCATAAAACCAACAGATGCATCTGCCTGCCCAGCAAGTTCTTCTTGCAAAGTTTTGTTGCGCATCAGCACTTTGTAGCGAGTAACTTGCATCAAAAGCACCGCCAAAGCATGACGCTCAGGCACCATACTTTGCTGAACAAAATGAACGTGTGGCAACGTCGGATCGAGTCCAACCGAAAGCCAATCAAGGGCCGTGACTCTAATTGACTCCCTTAAGGCCTTCGGATCTCCCGGATGTGTAGTCAAAGCTTGCATATCTGCAAGAAGGTAAAAACACTCGTATTCATTATTGTCCTGCTGGGCTTTCCATTGTGTCAGCGCCCCAACGTAATGACCAAGATGCAATCCTTCTTCACTACTTGTTCTCATTCCCGTCAAAACCCTTTGATTCCTTACAGTAAACATAGAACCATCCTTTCACTAGTGAATAGAAAATCATGATCGACTAGATACCGGCAACCGTCCAAACGCTATTTGAAATGCGTAATCAGAATGGATAACGCCCAGAATGTCACCGATATCATACGAAACATTCGCTTGTTAAAGAGCGACTAAATGACTCACAATAGACCTTGGTTGAAAGTCTACGTTGTGAATAATAGTTACGCAACACACAGTTTGTACTCACACAATCAGATAATTACAAAAGCCTTAGTACCCGCTTATATGATAAGAAAAATTAGTCCCTAATAATTCTCTCAATGTTATCAACTTGAGTTTCAAGAGAGTACAATTCTAAAGCCTTTAATTGAGCCCGTTGAGACATAGCATGCCTTTCATCTTTATTATTCAAAAGATATGACATCTTCTCAGACAACGTAACAGCATCTCCTCGAGGGAAAACTAGTCCTCCTTGAGTCGCATTGATAATCTCTGGAATCATTCCAACATCACTACCGATAACTGGAGTTCCCACGACTAAGGCTTCAATAATAGCTAGAGGCATCACCTCTGTAAGTGAAGCATGTACAAGTAATTTGGACTGTTTCAACAATTGATAAATCCGTCCATGGTCAACGTACCCTTCAAAATGAACGTGGCTTTCCAAACCCAGTGTAAAAGATAATGCCTTCACAAGATCCAACTCAGAACCACCTCCCACGATGCGACACGAAAACGTCTGCCCATTTTTCTTTAATCTATTAACCGCATCCAGTACATAGTTTACTCCCTTTAGATATGATACCTCCCCCACGACAACAATATCAAAATCTTTTCTCTTTTCCGAAATACTTTTCGAGAAATCAGAAACTCCAACCTGAATAACATTCATTTCTCCTTCAACCCCAAAAGCTACCAACTCATCCCGTAAAACCTTTGTTGGCACAACAATATTCACATTGGGATGATTTAATTCAAATAACAAAGAATCAATACGAAGAGACTTCTCACGTACGTCCATTAATCGTAGTGCAGAATATGGAATATGGGCAGGCGAGGTGTGAAGAGTAACAAAAACTCTCTTTCCCCTTTCCCTCGCCACTTTAATCCCATACAATGCGCCTTCTCGGATCGAAAAAGTCATCTGTGCCCATACCACATCATAGAACTTGATAATCTCATCAAGTTCATCAACCTTACCCAATATCCGTATTTTTACCCCTTCACTCTCAGTAGGTGTCGGCATCTTACATGTTTCAGACTGTCCACGCGTTGTAGCAATACAGACGTCATATCCACGCTTAACCAACTCACGGCTTACCTCAAAAGTGTTAATTTCAAGACCTCCGCCCTGCATGGGTGGATAATCATGCACCATTAATATTCGCTTAGTCATACATCTCCCCAATCTCCCATTGTGGGTAATTTTTTGGTATCTCGAAGGCCTCTGCATGTTTAACGCGTCGCGGATACCCACGATATGCCGTTGTCCCATCGATTAACTGATGGGCTCGGTCACCAAACTGAGACCCATACACTTCAAGAACCTCAATTTTCTGTGAAAACTCTTCGGTAATATCAACAAGCACATCTGCATCAATAGGACTTACACCTTCAAAATAATACACACGTGGCGTACGATGGTTTTTACCCAAATCTAGACGAAAAGAGTAACTTGATACTTTCAATGCCTCCAAACTTAAATATGAGGCCTGGATGTGGTCACTCATATAATCTTCGGGGTGATGAATCAAGGCAATTTCAGGACGAACCCTCCTGACAATTTCCATAAGAGACATAACAGACTCTTTAGAATACTCAATGCCTAAATTTGGCAATTTCATTCTATGTACCTCTTTTATATCAAGTAACTTTCGAGCTAAAGCGAATTCATGATTCCAACGTATATTTAGTTGTTCACTCTTTTCTACGGCAACTACTCGTTCTCCATCTTTGATCATACCCGACTCTTCAGCATCGGAAAGTACTACTTCAACATAAGAGTATCCTTGCTTTTGCAATTTGAGTATTGTTCCTGCATAACACACATGATCATCAGGATGCGCAGTTATTCCAAGAATTGTTTTGTTATTTGTGTTTAATTGTTCCATTGTAGAAGTTGGGGGTGTAGTCTTGTACCACCCCCAACCATTATTACACCTCCTTCCGATTGACGGAAATATTTCCATCAAGGGCTAATTCAACATACATCTCATATCCACCTTCAAACGGAATTGGCACCACACTCATCAATTGATCTAACAATTTCGCCAATGATCCCGTACGACCAGCAATCTCGTACAAGACTGCTGAATCGACACTTATCTTTGGGTTCGTTCCGGTTGTGAAGAGATTAAAGCTTCCGACCGGAAACACAGAAGTTCTATTCTGTGGATCCTCCAAAAAAGATCTCAGAACTTCATAGACATTCCCTTTACTATAGTCACGAGCCAAGACAACAACGTTTTGGTTATTACCTGCAATGCCTTGCAGATAATAAATAAGTGCCCCAGAAGGTCCTCCCCCTTGATCAATGACAGCCTGAACCGTAAGGCCACCAACACCTTTGAGCCGACATTTCTTTGCAATCGGCCCCCCTCCCGATATATGACCAAGCTGTTCGCCATTCAAATTAATGAAATGCCAACATGAACATGTGTCCTGTATTTTCTGACAAGGAAAATTTAACACACGGACTGGCTTATTAATGAGTCGGTACCCAAACTCATACGACTCCCTTACTCCACGAATCAAGTCTGAAACGCTCAGACCAAGGATTTCAGGCGGCACCATTATTGTAGAAAGTGATGAGACTAGGGGACACCTCTGTCCCAACGTATCAGCCAGTAAACTCAAAATCTTTGACCGGTATGCACAGACCCAGTCAGAGAATGATGCATTTTCTCCATGTTGCATAATGCAATCGTCATAACTCATCCACAATAATTCTAACGCACTTGTGAATCCATACTCCGACAAAGCAGGTTCAAGTTGATCATGCCATCTCGGTAAACTTACACAACCAGGTGCCCTTTGTAATTGATCACTGCTAAAAAGCAATTTTAGTTTATTTACACTGACACCCCTCAAACTTGTCCAACTCTGATGAATATTCGAGAGTGAATTGGCAAGACCCCCCCCACCATATCCAACTGTAATCTGACCTTTCGATCCAGGAAGGAACTGCATTGCACGTAGTAATTCAAGATCTTCTCGAACCCAAGCAACACTTGAACTTGATCCATATCGAATGACTGTATCGGGCAAAGACATCTGGCTTGTTATAATTTTGCCCTTGGGCAATGTTTTTATAACATCATATCCTCGACCTCCTGACGGTAATGCAACCATTTTTAGCCTCCAATTCTATAACCTAAAGATAAGTTTTATTTGTTAGTGTGCAAAAAAACTCGCCCATGCTCATCTGTATTTGAAAACAAAATACAAACGAACAAGGACGAGCTATGCTCGCGGTGCCACCTTGTTTTTACCTTTGCGTTACCGAAAAGGTCTTAACGAGTACGTGTATGTTAACAGTGATACTCTTGTGATCTGATAACGGTTCACTTCCGAAGATCGCTACGCATTTGTATGCAACAATGTGCATATAACTTCACAATCTTTGTGTGGCCTTAAACTCTCTATAATCGCAAGTTCTAAACCGAAAGGGTCCATTCTTCCCTTTCAACACATTAGGAGGATTAAACCAAAGCCAACGACTCTTGTCAACTAGACGATTAGAGAATCTCAGTCACCAATGATAACGGAATTAATACTATTATTCTTCTACACTACAAAGCATATAATAATGGTCATGAAAAATCTTATTCTTGATCCTCACAAGGACCAACACGTGCTGATGAATCACGGTTTGATAAAAGAAATTGTTTCTTTGGCTCAAATAAACCCTAACGACACAGTACTAGAAATTGGAGCTGGATCAGGCAACCTAACGCGAGAACTTGCAAAATACGCAAAGAAAGTGATTTCGTTTGAAATTGATGAAAAGTTTGCACCTTTTCTTGCTGATTTACCAACGAATGTTGAGATGCATTTTAAAAGTGCATGGCCATACATCCAGATGCCAAGCAAACAGTATCAAAAAAGAGAATATAATAAAATTGTTTCAAATCTCCCGTATTCACTCTGTGAACCCCTGTTTCATAATCTTGCATTCTTAATCTACGATAAAATAATTCTCATGGTTCCAGAAGGTTTTTACGAAAACATTGAGCAAAATGGAGTATTCAACTCATTCTTTATAGCTCATATAGAGCTCGAAGTTGATCGTAATGAATTTAATCCCAAACCAGACACGAACTCGGTTGTGATTAATCTTGAACACAAACCCAATCCACTTATTAAGCAAGACCTACCGCTCTTTTTACGACAATACATATATCAACATGAGTCACAATTGGTAAAAAATTCCCTTCGTGAAGGTATTATTACATACTTTCAGCAAACCAAAAATCAAAATCTTACTAAAAATTTTGTCCGAAATATCCTTGACACCATCGACATTTCATCAGAACTTGTAAATCGCCATCCTGACAATTTTACTATCTATCGTGAAGTGTCACGGGCTTTTAAAGATTTCAAAATTGAGTAAGAAAATATCCAATTCAAAAGCTAGCGTATACTAAAAGCATATGCAACATATGCAGCTAGTCAAACCAATTCTCTTTTGGACGAGTCGGGTATTAACAGTTTTGATAACTTCAGTTGGGTACTTATTTTTACTGCTTTCAACGCAACCAACCTATGGAATAAAACAGCCAGTGAGTATTACTGTTGCGATCCTGACTATTAGTGGAATTGTCTATCTTGCATATCACCAACGGAATAGTATTGTACTTTCACTTGCCCCTTTGGGGATATTAGCTGGGTTTTGGATGTATTTTTTTCTTGGAGGATTTGTTTCTAGTTTTGGCTTTGTACCCTTACTCTTTTCATCACTATTAATTAGTATTCTCTTAGCATTATCTTTTTATTCCTGGACCAACAATATTTCTGGAGGAATCACCTACATTTCACTGGGAGTATTTTACTTTTTGATTAGCTACACCAGAGTACCAACACTCACACTGATTATCGTAGCTGGAATTATTATTGCTACTGGAGTTTTACTTACCCTCAGTTCAACTCAAACAGAAAATCAACAAGACAACTCGTAAAAATAAATACTTCCAAGGAATCGAGATATGAGAATTCCTATTTTGTAATGACGTGAGCGATAATAGAAATTGCCCACAACAGAACTGAACCAATAAGCGCCGCGCTAAACGTAGCATCAAACCCTTGTACAAAACTCGCCACAAAAAAGATAAGTCCTGCATTAATCACAAAAGAAAATAAACCAAACGTAAGCATATTAAGTGGCAAGGTTAATAGGCCGATAAGTGGTTTGATTGTTATGTTCAATAAACCAAGAATGAGCGCAACTATAAGAGCGGTGTACAATCCATCAACTACAAAACCATCAACTAGATTGGAGACGATTAATAACCCCGCTGCCGAAACAAACCATTTTAATAAAATTTTCATAACAATAAAAGTATACCAGATGGCTTTTGCGCATGGCAAATTACGGTACGCATGAATAACATTAAATACGATAGAATGATAGTATGAGCAAACGAACACCTCCCATGGCACCGCCTCCTGTTGAAAAAAAATCTCTTAGAAAAATCGAAACGACTGTAGGACAAAATCTTGAGACGTTAATAGACCCATACGAGCACGATAAACAACGCGTTGGCACGGCTCTTGTTACATGGCACCAGCAATATGCGGAGCTAAAACAGGCTGAGGCAAAGCAAAATGGTTCAGAAGGTATTGTGCAAAGTGCCCGACTGGAAAGTCTCGACCGCGAAGTTTCAATGATGTCTTCTTTACTTGATGACGCACTCGGTATCTCAATAATCGGAGACACGCAACCAGAAACAGAACTATTACAAAGATTATCAACAGATGACACTTTTGACGGGATTGGGAACCTTACTGCCTTTCTTGGATATCGACTGTGGCGAGAAAAAAACATTTTTCTATTTGCACGCAACAATAAAGATTCACAGGATAGATATAGTACTTTTAGAGAGATAGTTTCCCCTTTTATTCAAGAATCTCTGGTGACACTCGCCACCTTGCCAGAAGAAGGACATACTACATTACGCGAAACGTTAGAACAACTTGTAACATCACAAGAAAAAAACATTGCACTTGAGGCAATTATTGATGAGTCAACACCCCCCGCAGTAAAACTCACCCTGACAGTTGAACTAATGAATACGTCAGGGGTTGTCACGACTATCGAATCTCTATTACCACACGTTGAGTCAAATCCAGACGTTGCACAACTCGTCAAAACTATCCAAGGCTCAACAGGCAACGAAGTAATGGCCTCTCTCTCATCCGTTTACAATGCCATTGAGTTTCAGGAATATGCCGTTAATAATGAAGACTTAACTAAACGCGAAGCACAACTTATCGCATTTCATGTTGAAGCGTATGCGAAAAAACACAACCGTGATCCGCACGAAGTTCGAATTGCAGATATTGGAGCTGGTACGGGAAGACTTGCCATTGCTCTTCATCACGACGGATTTGATGTAACCGCATTTGAATATGAGCAAAAACACATTCAATACATGTCCGAAACCGCACCAGAGATGGCGGTAGAAGAGGCTGATTGGCACCACATGCCAATTGAGTCTGCAACCGTAAATTCGCAGAGTCCAGAAATATTTTACTGTCTCGGTCGAACTATTTTGCATAACAACACGCCCGAAAAAATGGCCAGGTTTTTTGATGAAATGCACCGTATACTTTCAGATGGTGGAATCGGAATTATTGATATTCCGAATTTACGTGAAGATGATGGCTCACCGGAACAGTATGATCAAAACATTACAGAATTTGCAAATCATTTAGCATCTCTTGGTGTTCGGATGGAAAAATCGCAAAACATCTTTGATGGACCTGACGATGACCATCGATTCAACCGAATGACGTTAACAAATGAACAATTCAAAACATACGCCCGGTTATTTGGATTTACAGTAGAACAAACACAAGTTGAACAAGTTGGAGAAGATTCACAGTTTGAGAACGCATATTACACCATAAAAAAACAACCCAATTTTGAAATTGCAGACATCCCCACAAATGAACTATTAAGTATGCTTTACGGTTCAGGTCTTTATCACCCAGGGGTAGATTACAATCAACACGTTGATGCCTGGGGTGTGCCACTTGGAACACCTTTTGTATATGCGCAAATGCTACCTGGTGTTATTGAAGATATTCGCGAACAAGAGATTGCTGGGACAACATCGGCAATCCGGGTTGAAGTACATAATGGCAGTCTCACCTTCAGAATGTAATTTCCGATCGAATTTAATATTCCCCTGCTCGTTCCCACGCCAAATCAAAAATTGAACGCATAGAATCGGCAATCAGTTTATTGTTAATAATAATACCTATGTGTTTGTCACCTTTCTTAAAGTTCATGAAGGCAACTTTACTTCCATAGATATTCATCTCTACCGCTATGGGGAATTTACTCTTGGGAATTACACGTGTTTCACGCTTTTCTTCTTCATTTTTTTCAATATATTTTTCTAATTTACTGTCCGATACGGTTATCACTTTTGCAAAGATATTTTCTTTTGCGCGCAATGGTGCATAGATTGTTGTAAGCCATGTATATATCTCAGGTTCAACTTCTGAGGTTTGTAGCACCCCAAGTATTTCGTCGGGATGATCTCGTAACGTATCGTTATACACTTCTTTTATTCCTTCGATACCTTCAAACACTCTCACTCCTGGCATATTTTGCATGGCGGTAAATGTTGAAACCAGTTGTGGTAATGTTGCCTCGAGTGTTGCCTGTTGGATCTTTTTTTGTTGCAGATCTTGCTCAACAAGTTCTAAAAGTTTGTAGGGATGCTCCGCCCTAAAATACGTTTTTTTGTTTTTTGAGTATGTTACCACCAGTCCTTTAGCATGAAGATCTTCTAGAAATTTGTATACCATCCCTCGTTTGTGAGGAGTATTTTTGTTAATTTCTTGTGCCGACGCGTCGCCTTTTTGCAGAAGTAAATCATAAATTTCGGCTTCTCCAGCCTTAAGACCCGCCTTAATTAACACGTCTTTATACATAGATTAGTACTATAATACCGCATTTTTGTGAGCAATACACTACGTCACTATTGCGTTGACAAACTTGCAAATTGTATCTATTTATGGCCACGTACGGCAATTACATACTTAGACTACTATTCAACTGACTATTGACAATATGAGTAACTTATAGTATAATATACTCACTACCCAAAATAGGGGTACGACAACAAAAAAGTACTTTTAAAATATAAAGGAGATAATTTATAAAATTGCAGTGCGGGGATCCTGTGCGAACCCCTAAAATCGCACAAACCCATTCTTCGCCCACGCCAAATAGGCACCGGGCTAATCAGTTCCACAAAGGAGACAGAGATGAAAATTTTAAACGCACGAACCGGACAACCGCAGTCCATCCCCTTCAACCTCGGCGAAGCGGGCCGAGCCCGCAGGTTGGAAGAAGTGAAAATATCTAACCGCCCCGGGCAGGAGCCCGAAGGCCCCGAGAGCGTAGGTTTTTTTGTTTTTGGTCAGGAACAGAAGCATGTGATCCTCACCAAAAACTCCAACCAGGCTGGCGTCCTCGTTCGCATCAACACCAGCCACAGTTATACCCGTGGCGCGAACGAGGGAAAAGTTGAGCTCAAGGGTGGCAAAGCAACCCTGCTCACCAAGGGCTACTTCGCCGACGGAGACGCCGGCGGTCTCGGGTCCCAAAGCGACGAGCTCTGGCACGTGGAGGAACCGACCCTGTTCCTCGTCCACCTCTCGGGCGGCGCCTACAAAGGCGCCGGGTGGCGATACCTTATCGTCACCGAAAAGTTCAACGTGTTCATGTTCACCCGCGATGAGCTGGCCCAACTCATCGCCACGGACGAGAACCCGGAGGTCTCCAAGGCCCTCCGGCCCTTCGCCGTCAAAGGAAACGTCCACGCAGACATCCGCGCGGCCTACGAGTTCGCGGAAAAAATGGAGGACGTTGTTATCGACGCCCTGGCCCCGGCCATCCAGCACTTCGTAAAGAGCTGGAAGCCGTTGGCTGAGATCGTCACTAACTGGGGTTTGGCAATCCCAGCCGTCATGGGCGGCACGGTCACCGGCGTCGAGGGGGTGCACTCGAACACCCTCGTTCCCGGCCCCAAAGCCCTGCTGGCCGTAACGATCGGCCCAGGAGGCGGCAAGCGGTATGGTTATGATCTGGTTTGGGAAGACGGAGTAACCCGTCTCAAATCAGAGAAGAACGGCAAGTACACCGCAGAAGACATCCTCGCCACTGTTGACGATGCGAACTGGCAGCTCGCATGGATCAACAAGAAGGACGGAGAGGTAACTGCCTATTGCATCGCCGACGCCGGCGGCGTCCACACCTATTACATCGAAGGACGACAAGAGGTGCGGACCGAGAATTGGGAGGGGATGGGTGCCATCCCAATGAGCCTTGAGGCTCTAAAGTCCACGTTTGGGATGTAGAACAAATTGCCGGGAGGGAGTAACGACGTGAGTCGTAACTCTCCCCGGCTTTTTCATGCTCGATGGAAATATCTACTCACCCCAAACACTCATAAACCTGAAAGGATCTAGGTCGCCACAGGGGGCGACCCCTACGAAATCACACAGGCGACTTCTTACTAATCCCCCTCACAACGTATTCATTACTAATTACCTTTTACTTCTTACTCTATAATGAACACATGTTACAAGCTGGACTGGTTGGATTACCTAACGTTGGAAAATCAACTCTTTTTAATGCCCTCCTTTCACGTGAGGTGGCAAACGTGGCAAACTATCCGTTTTGTACGATTGAACCAAACGTAGGCGTAGTTGAAGTTCCCGACGAACGACTGGCACAGCTCGCAAAAATTGTTAAAACGAGTACTCTCGTACCTGCCGCAATTGAGTTTGTTGATATTGCAGGTCTTGTTGAAGGTGCCCACAAAGGCGAAGGCTTAGGCAATAAATTTTTGGCCAATATTCGCGAGGTTGATCTTATCCTTATGGTTGTTCGCGACTTTAAAGACGAAAACGTTGTTAAATCAGGAAGTACAAATCCTGTAAATGATGTGCGAATTCTTGTGACTGAACTCATGTTAGCCGATTTACAAACACTCGAAAAAGTAAAAGAAGTAAAAGCAAACGCATCAAAAGAAGAAAAGTCACGCTGGAGTGCAACCGTAAAATTACGCACTGCGCTTGAACGTGGTGAAAAGGCAGACACTATTGAACTTACCGAAGATGAAGAAAAAGAGATAAAATCGTTTGGACTATTAACGCGTAAACCGGTAATCGTAATACGTAACACGGATGAGGAAAAACTTAAAAAAAATGTACACATTTTAAACTACCCAACAATTTCACTTTCAGCCGCACTCGAAGCACAAATGACCGACATGACACGAGAAGAAAAAATCGAACTGCTCAATGCTTACGGAATAGAACACCCTGTTCTCGATACACTTATTACCCAAACGTATGAAACCCTCGGACTCATTTCATTTTTAACAGCCGGAGAAAAAGAGGTCCGTGCATGGCCTATTGTTACAGGTAGTGTAGCTCCACGTGCAGCAGGCACTATTCATACTGATTTTGAGCACAATTTTATTAAGGCAAAAGTTGTAGATTTTAATGATTTTATAGCCAATGATGGATGGGCAGGTTCTAAGGATGCCGGAAAAATGAGATTAGAAGGCAAAGAATATGAGATGAGGGAGGGAGATGTGGTGGAATTTATGGTAGGTAATACGTAATCCGTAATACGTAATCCGTAATACGTAATCCGTAATACGTAAACCGTAATGCGTAATTCGTAACACGTAATTCGTAAATCGTTATTTCTTTTTTTCTATTGAGCGGATCAAGCCGTTGATTAACATTGTTGACCTTTCCGATAAGGCAAAAAGGTTTTCGAAGTCATCGGATTTGATGTACCCTAAATCCTTTCCCAAGATAAAGAAGTTTTGTAGTTCAATAACGGACCCCCTTGCTTGAAAATAGAAACGTTGTTTATCTTTGTAGTAAAATCTGCCGAAACCTTCTGCAATATTTGCAGTGATCGAGCTTGAGGCTCTTCGCATTTGGTCAATGAGAGAATATGTTTCTTTAGTTGGGAATGTTTCAGTAGCTTTGTATGTTTCCAGAACAAGCGAATGACTCACTTTCCATGCATCCAAACCATAGAAATTGTTAATCTTGTTAGAGCCTTCCACAGCCATCTGGTAATTATACCTATTTTGTCTACGCATTTTCCCTAGATCGTTTTGTCGTATCTCAATTTTCGATCTACGATTTACGGCTCACGTATTACGAATTACGTATTACGAATTACGGTTTCTCGACCACCCAACCACTTCTCTGCTGCGATTGCCGCCTTACATCCTGCACCTGCTGCCGTTATAGCCTGACGATAGATTTCATCTTCAACATCCCCTGCGACAAAAATACCTTCAACATTAGTAAAAATTTCACCTTTTGCATCAATGTAACCATTCGGGCGAAGATCTATCTTTCCTTGCAAAAATGTTGTATTCGGCGTGTAGCCAATAGCGAGAAAAACTCCATCAACGGCAAGCGTAGAGGTTTGTCTTGTCTCAACATGTTCTAGTACTAATCCATTTACGGTTTGTTCACCGGTAATTTCTTTGACCGTTGAATTCCAAACGACTTCGATTTTGGGATTCTGCGTAACGCGTTCTTGCATAATCTGTGATGCCCTAAATTCGTTTCGACGATGAATTATGTAAACTTTTGAAGCGAATTTTGTTAAAAATGTCGCCTCTTCCATAGCACTATCCCCGCCTCCGATTACCGCCACAACCTTATCTTTATAAAACGCACCATCACACGTTGCACAACTCGAAACCCCTCTGCCCCAAAATGTAGTTTCGGAATCTAACCCAAGTTTTTTGGGTTCTGCTCCTGTTGCGATAATAATCGAGTCCGATGTGTAGGTAGAATTATTTGTTGTAACAGAAAAAGGTCGAGCCGATACTTCAATCTCGTTAACGTGCTCATACAACACAGTTGCGCCAAACTTTTGAGCCTGCGCAATCATATTTTGCATAAGGAGAGGTCCCATAATTCCTTCAGGAAAACCAGGAAAATTTTCAACCTCGGTGGTGTTCATGAGTTGTCCGCCAAAAGAGATGCCTGCTAATACGAGTGGCTGTAATCGTGCGCGAGCAGCGTAAATTGCTGAAGTTAATCCTGCGGGACCAGATCCAATAATAATAAGCGGGTATTGTTCCATAAACTTACAGATTCCAAACTGTACACAAAAAACTATTCAGATACCGGAGACGAGTACTGACTAACTGCATTTACGTAATCTTGTTTCTGACGAACACCAATAATTCGTTCAACCGGTTGACCACTTTTAAATACCATAATAGTTGGAATACTTGAAACTCCAAACTGCGCCGCTAAATGAGGATTTTCGTCAACATTAACTTTGCCAACGAGAACACGCCCTTCAAGCTCTTTTGAAACTTCTTCAATCACGGGAGCAACCATCTGGCATGGTCCACACCATGGAGCCCAAAAATCAACAAGCACTGGTTTATCACTTTGGAGAACTTGGTTTTTGAAATTTTGATCGGTGAGGGTAACAGGCATGAAAATATTGTAGCATAGTAAGCAAGGTCCACCTGCAAAGAAAATTAGCTTCTGCCCACTATAATAGTCTCATTACCGTGGAAAAATTCGCCATAAACTCCAAAGATGCATTGACCAACGCACGCACGGGTATCCTTAATTCACGAAACGGCAACATCCAAACACCCTGTTTTTTACCCGATGCAACACGGGCTACGGTAAAACATTTATCCCCAACCGACCTAGACGACATTGGCGTTCAAATTATCCTCGGAAACCTCTACCATCTATGGCTTCGACCGGGCGTTGAAGTAATTGAGCACATGGGCGGCCTTCACTCATTTATGAACTGGCATAAACCCATCCTTACCGATAGTGGAGGTTATCAAGTATTCTCACTTCTCCACTCAAAAGGCCTGGGCAAAATTACACAGGAAGGTGCTTACTTTACTTCTCACATTGACGGAAAAAAACTCATGCTTACTCCCGAATCATCCGTTTCAATGCAGTACCGAATGGGCTCAGATGTTATCCTCATGCTCGATGAAAGCGCCCCCGGAACCTCATCTGAATCGTACATATCACAATCAGTGGAACGAACAATCGCATGGGCCAAAAGATCAAAACAAACATACGAAAACCTTAACAAAGACCATGATCGCTTTTTGTTCGGTATAGTCCAAGGTGGAGTTTACGAAAATCAACTCATAAAAAGTGCACAGGAAACAGTTGCAATCGGATTCGATGGCTACGCACTTGGTGGCGTTGCAGTGGGAATTACTGCAGACAAATTGCACGACGTTATGGGGTATTCAATTGAGCATTTACCTGTCGATAAACCACGGTACTTACTTGGTGCAGGATATCCAAATGATATTGTGCGCGCCGTTTCACTTGGCGTTGACGTTTTTGACTGTGTGGTTCCAACTCGAAACGCCCGTCATGGCTCGTTATTTACCCAAAACGGAAAACTTTGCCTAACCAACGCACAGTTTACAACTGACCCAAACCCAATCGATGAAACATGTTCGTGCTATGCGTGCAAAAACTTCTCGCGTGCATATATTCGCCATCTCATTCGAGTGAACGAAGCCTTGGGATTTAGACTAACAACTATTCACAACCTCACGTATTACATGTGGCTCATGAAAACAATACGGCAGACGATTGAAAACGGAACGTTTAGTGTGTTTTATAAAGAAATTATCGGACAATACGAAAAAACGTAAAACGTAAAACGTAAAACGTAAAACGTAAAACGTAAAACGTAAAACGTAAAACGTAAAACGTAAAACGTAAAACGTAAAACGTAAAACGTAAAACGTAAAAGATGGTGTGTTTTGACACAAAACCCGTCAACAGCCAGTTTTGCCGAATCTTATCTTACGAATTACGGATTACAAATTACGGATTACGTATTTCTGATTACAGTCCCTACAACAAAAGACTCGCCAATCCCAGAAACACAAAAAATCCCAAAACATCAGTGACCGTTGTTAAAAAAACAGCGGATGAAACTGCTGGATCCATATGTAATCTCCGTAACGTAAGCGGAATTATCGTCCCAAAAAGTCCTGCCGCAAGCATATTAACAACCATTGCGATCACAAGAACTAACCCGAGCATTGGATCCTCTTGCCATAAAATTGCCACACCACTTACCACAACTCCGACAATCAGTCCGTTAATGATCCCTGCCCCAACCTCTTTAACCGCAACTTTTATTCCTTGATTTTTCTCAATCTCACCCGTTGCAATTCCTCGGATGATCACCGCAAGTGTTTGAGTACCAGAGTTTCCTCCCATTCCTGCAACAATCGGCATATACGCTGCAAGAACAACAAGACGAGAGAGTGTATCTTCAAAAAGCGTCACAACCCACGCCGCTAAAAATGCGGTTGCAAGATTAACAAGAAGCCATTTGTACCGATATTTAACCGCAGACCGTATGGGCTCAACTGCTTTTTCTTCGTGAGAAACTCCTGCAAATTGATATAAATCCTCGGTGGCTTCTTGCTCCATAACTTTGAGCAGATCTGTAGCATGAATAACACCCATTGGTCGGTTATTTTCATCAACTGCAACAACAATGTCATCTCTTCGGTGTTGACTAATAAGCGCAACTAAGTCTTCTTGGTCCATATTACTGGATGCAATGGCAACAGCCGAAACAATGTCTCGAATTTCACTTTTCGGATCGGAAACAATAAGTCGAGCAAAATGCAACCGACCGACAACATGTTCTTTGGTGTCAGTCACAATGATCACCGGAACCGTATCGTGCGTTTTAAGATATGAGTCAACCCGATCAGCCACATCGGAAAGCGCAAAATTTTCTTTAACTAAAACATACGAATCGTGCATGAGACTTCCCGCAGTCTCTGGTGCAAACTGCAAAAATTCTTTAATGTCCTCTTTCTGCTCTTGAATTCTTTCAAGCTGCGATTTAATAATCCCCTTTGTAGGGACAATCTGTTTTAGTCGCTCGATTTCAGTCTCATCAAGAAAATACGCTAGTGCTCCTATCTCAGGTTCAGACATGTGAGTTATTACTTCGCGAATTTCGGTCGTGGATAATAAAAATATAATCTCCGACTGCAATTCTGAGGGAAGTTTTTTAAAGAGCAAGGCGCAATTTTTTGAAGAACTCAACGCACATGCAACCTCGTGAAAATCCCACTCTTTGAGCGCATCAGTTAAATTCGACGTCGACGTTTTTTGAATACACCTAATAATGTGAGCATGTAATAAGTTGTGTTCCATTCAATGTAAGATTACCTCACCAAACCACGGTTTGTAAAACATCAAGTAACTTGTGCGATATAATTACCAGTGATGACACTTAAAAAACAGTTCGGCATAACAGCGTTAGTATCGGTAATTACCACGTTATTTATTTTTCTCGTGTATTCACCTGCTTACGTACCAATCGAATCAACCGTTATCTCATTCTCAAAAATTCTACAAGGAAAAACTATAAACATTTATGCACAAAAAACAATACTACCCTTTCTTGACTCATATATTCCAGAACGAGAAATTGCAGATACAAAAGCAGATACCACCTATATTCTTAGTACGGATAATCAGTCGAATTCAATTACCTATTCAAACAAAGGCACTCCTTTGTACACCGAAACACTGATACCCGCACATAAACTTTCAGCTTCAGTTGAAACGATATCTCTGGACGAAATTAAAAATGGACTGTCAGACGGAACCATCGGCGTTACCAGCACTGCCAAAGAATTCACAATCGACTATTTCGATCTTTCAACACAAGTTCTTACGGTCTATACATCTTACAAAGAGATCAATACCGCAATTGAAAACGACCAAACCGTAATTATGTCATGGCAGGAAGCTAATCCACAGTGGGCAATTCTTGACATCGACCAAACCTCACTGTTGCGACCTTCTGAAAACCCGTGGCCACTCACGCTAGCTTACTCAGTACAAGGTCCACAAGCTGTTGAAATTGCTACAGCTTTCCACACCGTTTTACCAAAAACAAACTTTGATCACACAAAACTTACAAACGTTGCCGTTACGGGTGTTACCGCAATAAGCCGTGGAGTTGAATACGAAATTGCACGCCGAAACGATCCTTTATATCCTGCACGCGGTGTCATGGACATTCTTTCTCAAGCCGACATCACTCATATCAACAATGAAAACCCTCTTTTTGATAGCTGTATTCCCGAAAAAGAAGGCATTGTACTGTGTGGAAAAACCCCCTCTCTTATTTCACTAACCGCGATTGGAACAGACATTGTTGATCTTACTGGTAACCACCAGAACGATTACGGGTATGACGCAAACCTCGAATCGATAAACCATCTCTCGCAAGCCGGGATTGAGCATTTCGGTGGCGGGATCAACCAAGCTGATGCAGAAAAAATCCTGTATAAAACTGTTAATGGAACAACATTTGCGTTTGTTGGTTACAACTATTTTGACTCACTGAACGGACCAGACTACGTGTCAATTGCAAAAGATGACCAGCCAGGTTCGAATTTTTATAGCGAAGAAAAAATGGCACGTGACATTTTGCTTGCAAAACAAAACGCAGATATCGTGTTTGTTCATTTCCAGTTTATTGAAACCTACCAATACTTTCCGCTCATTGAACAAGAACAAGTATTCCGCCAAGCAGTTGACCTAGGTGCAGATGTCGTTGTTGGCGTTCAATCTCACCAACCGCAAACAGTTGAATTTTATAATGGCAGCGCAATTTTTTACGGACTAGGCAACCTATTCTTTGACCAAATGTGGTCACGTCAAACAAGGCAAGGAATAATCCCCTGGCTAAGTTTTTATGAAGGGAAACTGGTTAATAGATACTTATACACAACGTTGCTCTATGATTACTCACAACCTCGATTCACCAATGGATCAGAACGTTCAGAACTGCTTTCAGAAATCCTTAACTAGGCGTTACCGGTTGATCATTATCTTTTGTTACTAACGTTTCATCAGACTGTTTTTTTTCTTTTAAGTACGGTAACATTCGATTAAACGTAAAACCAAATACGGCACCAAGTACAATTAGAGCTCCTATCCACTCAAAAACCATGAGCGGACTCTTAAAATTAAAATCTCGGAATAGATATGCAGTAATTATCGAACTAATTCCACTGTAGAACACCGTAATTGCATAATACTGTTTGAACGGCATTGAAGTTATGCCAGCCGCATATGAGATAACATCAAAAAGTGAACCAGCAAATAGACGTGCAAAAATCAGCACTTTTGCTCCCATGTGCTCAGCGTAATGATCGATCTGTGTCATGGTCTTAACTCCTGCAAACTTAAGCACCAGTTTTCTTCCATACACATGTGCAAGCCAGTAATTAATCACAGCACTCATAAGTCCACCGATATACATATACAGCATTGTTGCCGGAATTCCATACATGGTAAAACTTAAAATTGCCATCGGTGAGCCAACAACCGGAACAAATACATGCGAAAACATAATATACAACGTGACAACAACGGGACCCCACGGTCCGATAGATCGTACGAAATTCTCAAAATCAGCTGTACCAGAAATACTAAATAGTCCTAAAGGAAGTACAACAACAACAGATAGCAACCCAATAAGTTTAAGCAGTTTTCGAGGATCTTTGAGTGAGCGAATATACGTTTGCATACCGATAATCATATCAAACCAAAAGTGATTTCACCGATTATAGGTGACAATTTCATGACTACGTTACAATGAATCTGTGAAAGCAACAATTGAAAAACTTTTGGAAACAGGAAAAGGTCTACTGGCAGCGGATGAAAGCGTTCACACTGCAACAAAACGTCTTGCCGACGTTGGAGTTGAATCAACAGAAGAAACTAGAAGACAATATCGCAACCTTTTTTTATCAGCCCCTAACATTGAAGAATATACCAGTGGAGTAATTTTATTTGAAGAAACCTTTTCTCAAAAAGATAATTCTGGGACTGACTTTCCTGCCCTACTAGCTCAAAAAGAAATCTTGTCTGGAATTAGAGTTGACGAAAGCACAGCAGAAATGGCCGGATTTGAAGGAGAAGTAATCACGCGGGGTCTTGATACACTTGCCAAAGATCTGCTGGTTTTTAAGAAACAAGGTGCCGTGTTTACAAAATGGCGCGCTGTATTTGAAATTAGCGACGACACCCCAACACGTGAAGCAGTTGAAATAAACTCCGTGTTACTTGCGCAATACGCGCGAATGGTCCAAAACGTAGGCATGCTTCCTATTCTCGAACCTGAAGTACTCCTAACCGGTGATCACGATCTGCAACAAGCTCAAGAAGTGACTACCAAAGTGTTACAGATGATGTTTGATACTCTTGCCGAATATCGAGTAGACCTTGCAAATATCATTTTAAAATCAAGCATGGTAATCCCAGGAAGCACTTCGATTATCGATGCTACCGCAAAAGAAATTGCCTATGCAACGGTTCAAACCCTGATGGCAACCGTACCAGCAAACGTACCGGGAGTCGTGTTTCTTTCAGGCGGACAAACTTCTGAGGAAGCAATCGAGAACTTAAATGAAATTGCCAAACTTGGTCCGTTCCCCTGGAAGATAACCTTTTCATATGCACGAGCACTTCAAGGAGGTCCACTAAAAGTCTGGCAAGGCAAAGACGAAAACATCGAACAAGCACAACACCTTTTTATTGAAACCCTCAAAAAAGCTTCTCTCGCTCAACAAGGTCTTTTGTAAATCGATCCCTCGAATTTGACGACTCATCAATCAACTGATATCATTAGCCTATCGGTTTAGTGGTTTATGCGTACGAAGTCCTTTTAAATGTCGTTTCTACAGCTTCACTTTCAAAAAAAGGAGTACATCATGTTTCAGGATATTAAAAAAGCATCTTTGCAGTGGTTTCTCTCATTGATAGTGATTTACGGTGCTTTGACTATTGTCAGAGCCATTCTTAGTGCAGTAGTTATTGTTCTTGTTCCCAACTTAGGTACACTCCTTATTGCAAGTGTACTTGCGGTTGTCTATACCCTCTACTTGAATTACACAGGTAAAGACAATTCGCGCGTTCTGCATGAAGCCAAAAACCATGGAAATGCTTTGGTCCGAAAGCTACTCAGCTTCGTCAGAAAGCATTTCAACCGATAAAACAGACAAGGGTAGCGGGATTTCCGATTGGAAGTTCCGCTACCTAAAGTATTTCCTCATAATTCTTTCTCTCCAAACGTAAATCCCGCCCTAATAGTAGCTATAAATCTCTATCCCAAGTGATACAATAAGCAGGAAAAATCACATGTTGGGAGATCGTCTAATGGTAGGACTTGCGGTTCTGGTCCGTACAATTGGGGTTCGAATCCCTGTCTCCCAGCCAATAAAGAGAAGAAAGAGGTTGGGAGGTAGCGCTTTCCGCGCCCGCCTTCGCGGAAAGTGCGTCAAATCCGCCTTTTTTGAAACTTGCGGACAGCCGCCGATCCTTCAAAAAGAAGTTCGAGCCGACAGTTTTTGCCATGATCGACAAATCATGGCAACTATTTTTTGCGCGCGCGGTTTTGTGCGCTGAAAGCGCACTATTAACGAATTCCTGAAAAAGTTCGAGCCACTCAACGCCGTTTTGGGAAATTTCCTTAATTTTGGAGTTAAGAAGTGATTTTGTTTCGACCAGTTCGTTTTTCTTTTTTTGGTAATCATCTGGACTAATTACCTTATCTAAATATCCCTCAAGCAAACGATCTGTCTTTTCCTCTGTTTCCTTGAGCTGTAATTGATAAGTAGAAATAATTCCCGCTGATTTTTCTTTTTCTTGGTTTGCGTCTTTATCTGCCCACTCAAGAAACTTTTTGGCGGCGAACGGCGGCAAAGAAGCTCGCAAAACAATATCCCTTAATTGTTTTTCTATTTCTTCTTTATCAATATATTTTTGCGAGCAATTACCCATTTTCTTGGAACAACGATAGTAAACATACTCAGCCGTTCTATTTGTCCGCTTGTAATACTTAGTATGTTTTTCGGCAGTGATTGCGCCGCCGCATTCGCCGCACTTAACTAAACCCAGAAAATCAAAAAGGTGTTTGTTGTTTTTAACTTTTCTGCTTTTCAGTTTCACTACTTCCTGACACTTATCAAAAAGTTTCTTACTGATTAAGGGCGGATGATTTCCTTCATAGAGTTCGCCGCAAAATTTCATCACGCCGTAGTAAAACGGATCAGTCAAAATTCTTTTGACTTTATCAAGGTGGAGTTCGTGACCAGACTTGTTGAAAATTTTGTTTTGGTTGAAAAATTTGCGGATATCAGCATAGCCGTAACCGCCGGTAGCAAAAAGTTGAAAAGCTTTTTGCACATACTTGGATCGCTTTTTATCAACTTCAATTTTCTTGTTGATATTTAAGTAACCAAACTGTGCTTGATTTGGCCATTCACCCCGGCGGAGTTTTTGGCGATTACCTCGTTTTACATTTTCGGAAAGATTATCAACATAATACTTAGACTGATTAAAGGCCATCCCTAACATAAACTTGCCTTGCGGTGTATTTTCAAACCAAAAAGACGGAAATTTTAGATCAAGCAATTTTCCCGTATCTAATAAATAGATAATCTTTCCGCCGTCAACGGAATTTCTGGCAAGTCTGTCTGGATGCCAAGAGATGATACCGGCGGCTCCGTCGTTTTCTATCTTTTCCAAAACCTCCGCAAATTTTTGTCTTCCCGGCTCTTTGGCAGTTTTACTCTCGGTAATGAAAGAAACTATTTTTAAATTCTCCTTTGCGGCGAATTCCTCAAGTTCCGCAACTTGAGCCTCAATAGACAAAATTTGTCTGTCTGGTTCATCAGTTGATTTCCTGCAATAAGCGATGTATTTAACCATTTTTTCTATACTTTATTAGAACCAAAAGTAAAAAATAAATAAAGATTACTGATACAAAAATAGATATAAAGTCTATTTTTGAATGATACAAATCATTGGTTTTTAATCCTAAGTCATTTAGGAACACAGGCCACTCTTCGAGAAATATTCCCAACCCAACTGGAATAATAATTTTTGATTTAAACGATTTCCGAAATAAATAACCTACAATTATGAGCAATATACCGACTTGATAATGGTGAAATGAGTCATTAATAATTCTATTTATAATTTCGCTATTGTTTCCAAATAAATAAAAAAGGCTAATAGACCAAAGCCTGGTGACTACGATTGTGATTAATAAGACTTTAAAGAAACTTTTGATTTTTTTAATTTCCATCATCTTTATTATACATTTTTAATGTTCTTTAAGTCTGCGAAGCGGACAGGAATTTCCTTTCAAGAAGCCCAATTTTTGCGTTTTTTCTTTCTTCTTTTCCCGGCGGGCTGTCCGCAAGTTTCAAAAAAGGCGGATTTGACGCACTTTCCGCGAAGGCGGGCGCGGAAAGCGCTACCTCCCAACCTCTTTCTTCTCTTTATTGGCTGGTGGTTTATCGAAAATGTCGAACTTCATTTGATTAGCTCGGCCTTCGGCCTCGCTTGCTCCAGCGCGGCGTCCCCACCCGCCGCGCCTCCGAAACTGTCGGCTCGTAAAAGTCGCTGAAAGCGACTAAAAGAAAAAACGCAAAAATTTTAAAGAACTTTTTATTTACCAACTTAAATGGCCGCACTGGTTGTAGTCAACCCGAATCGCTTCAGATTGCCCAATGCGGCCACTAAAAAAGCGGTTCGGTCAGTTGACTACAATTACACTATACAAATTTCCTAGAATTTTAACAAGATCTATTTACAATTGATTTTGAAAAAATGTGCTATAATACTTTCATAATGCAAAAGAAACAAGCAATCGCAAAGTCAAATACCTCCATGATGATGGCTATGGTTGCCGTCTAGCGGAGGTTTTGCTGTGCATTTTTAAACCTCCGCAAGGAGGTTTTTTTATTGGCTAAAAAATGAAGAATTTAATTGCAATCACTACTGATTTTGGAGATGGATTTGCATCCGTTCAACTAAGAGCGATCTTAAGCTCTCTCCATTCTGCTGGAGATGTAATTGAAAATCATACTATTACCCCCTTTTCTATTTTGGAAGGTGCATTCCAGATACTTATACTATCAAGATTTACGCCGCCGAATTCAGTTCATGTTGGAGTAGTCGATCCTGGTGTTGGCAGCGAGAGAAAAGGGATCGTCATAAAAACAAATAGGTTTTATTTTGTTGGACCAAATAACGGGACGCTTTGGCCCGCGGCAAACAATGATCACATCGTTTCCGTATGGCAGTTACAGGAAACGAAAATAAGCAATGAAATTTCAAATACATTTCATGGGCGCGATGTATTTATTAGAGTTGCCGCCTATCTCGCAAAAGGGAAACGTCCCGAAAGTTTTGGATCGATAAGAGTTTCCAAATCTGTTATTGAAAAAATAGGTTTTGAAACTGGACAAGTTTTGCATATAGATAGCTACGGAAATATAAAAATACATTGGCCAAGAAAAATAAATATTGGAGAAAAATTACTTGTGGGAAATGGTGAACACAAATATACCTTTCCGATCGTTAAAACTTTTTCTGATGTCCCAACAGGCAAACTCTTGGCTCTTTTTGGTAGTAGTAAGACCTTGGAATTAGCCGTCAATCTCGGAAGTGCAAAAACACTTATGGATGTGAGTATTGGAGACCAATTAAATATAAGCTCTTTGGAAAAAACAAAGTATGAAAGGAGTGATTATGTCTAGAAACATAGAGAATACAGAGAGAACATCAAGACAAAGGATAGCTGTTGATTTAGACGGGACATTGATTTTTAATCCTAATCCATTTGAGACGGAAACACCAAGCCTTAGAACAGGAGCAACAAGGTTGTTAGAAGGATTAAAAAATACGGGGTCAGAAGTCGTCCTTTATACCTCCGCAAGTAGAGAGTGGGTGGATTATGTTTTCCGCTTGTTTCCTCAAATGGAAAGTCTTTTTGAGAATGTTTTTTGTAAAGAGAATACTCCAGCTGAAAGAAGGAGTAGGGGCATAAAGGACCCGGCTATTATTGGAGCAGATATATTTATAGACAATTATATTGATTCTAGTATTCAAGCGAAATTAGGTTCTAGGGCAATTCAAGTTGCTGGTGTCGGTTTCTCGGACTCCGAATCCGATCAGTGGGCAATAGATACATTAGACAAAGTTAATGAGGTATTAGGGAGATAGACACGAAATAAGTATTTTAAATAGAGCAAAAATTTGATAATATAAATCTATGATTTTCTCTAAAATAGGGAATAAATACAATCTTGCTGAAGTGGATAAAAAGTTGGGTGAAAAATACTGGTCGCCGATCGATGTGGCTTATATTAACGACTGGGTCTTGCGTGCGGCGGCAGTGAAAGGGGAATTTCATTGGCATACCCACAATGACGACGAATTCTTTTTGATATATAAGGGCAAAATAACAATTCAGACAGAAAACGGAAATGTTGAACTTTCGGAAGGTGAGGGTTACGTCGTACCAAAAGGTGTAAAACATTGCCCTATTGCCAAGGAACGAGCAGTAGTTTTGTTACTAGAACCCAAAAAGTTAAATACAAAGGGTGACTAAAAGCGATTGCGAAGCAATCGCAAAATCGCGCGCGCAAAAAATAGCGGAGGCGCGGCGGGTGGGGACGCCGCGCTGGAGCAAGCGAGGCCGAAGGCCGAGCTAATCAAATGAAGTTCGACATTTTCGATAAACCACCAACCACTTGGAATGATAATGGTAGTCGCCCCTCATCGACGACCCGCCGAAAAGGCGGGGACTTACGGAGTACCGTAACAAAAATGGCGCGTTTTTAGAGATCCGCGAAGCTTGAAAAATTGAATACCGTCAACATCCAAAGTTGACTTTGCTAGAAACAAATTGTTACTATCTCTTTAATAAGGGTAAATTTATTAAAACCCTGATTAACTATTAACCAAATCATGGATGTAACAGGTAAAACAATTTTAATTACAGGCGCAACGGATGGCTTGGGCAGACTTTTAGCAATAAATCTTGCTCAGTACGGTTGCAATCTAATTATTCATGGGCGAGATGAATCAAAACTTAACACTTTACGAGCAGAACTATCTCAAGAAAACAACAACATCTCAATCTCAAAAGTCGTATGCGATTTTAATAAACCAGAAACAATTGCAGAAGTATTTTCTAACATAAAGACCTTAGATATCCTTATTAATAATGCTGGTGTGTGGGCAGAAGGAAACACAGTAGACATTACTCCAGAAAAGATAATTGAACTCACAAATGTAAATCTTCTTTCGTACCTACTGGTTACCAGAGCATTATTACCGGTATTACAAACATCAGATTTTGCACAAATTCTTAACGTTTCAAGCGTTGCAGGGATTGAAATACCACAAGATTATTTTCACACAATATACTCAGCAACAAAGTTTGGAGTTCAAGCATTTAGCGAGGCTTTGGCAAAAGAGTTCGGCAACTCCAACCTTAGAGTTATGGGGTATTATCCAGGGGGAATGGTTACAAAACTATTTAAAAAAGCAGGAATTGGCTACCAGGACGTTGAACCCTGGATGTTTGACCCACAAGAATCCGTTGATGCAATGATATTCATGCTTACGAGAAACAAAAAAGTCAACATAAAAAGACTCGATTTAGTTAATCATTTGGAAGAATAGTGTGCGTGTTTTTCTTTATGCAAACGCGGCAACATCCAGTGTTGACTTTGTTGATACAGAAGGGTATTTAACCCATTTTCTCCAGAAAACTATTTATTGATGCTTCTATCCAAACGTATCATAAACGACTATCATAGATTGTGAATATTACGATTAGGGTTAAAGACTACTCCTAAATATCTAACGTTTAAGAAGGCTCTATAACGATATAACTGGTCCAGAACCGAACATGTTTTGGAGTACCATCCTCAATGTGCGTCAACATCCAAAGTTGACATTGTTACACTCTAATCTTGATTAAGTGCTACACTATATCTAGTAGATATTAATAAAAAAGTTCCCCCACCCCCTTTTATTAAAATTTTATCTTAGATTCTTTACTCGCAAGATAGGTAAAAGCAACAGATTATGAATACGCAAACACATAAAATCATAAAAGATGATTCGGCAAAGAACCGTTTTGATATTAGTTCTTACATTTCTTCAATCGATGATGTTATAAAAAGTGAAGCTGATGATACTTTGGGATCTGTTATGCCCTTACTGCAATCAAGCCATTCCCCCTTATTTGTTTTCACAAAAGAAAATGAATTTCTTGGCCTTATTTCTCCATATGAGGCACTGTACACACACAGATATCCTTACACCACAAAAGTTTCCTCGATTGCAAGAATGCCCCCACAGATCACAAAAGAAACACAACTATATGATGTTGCTACTTTTATGCTCGAAGCTCGAGTCTATATTCTGCCATTGTTTGATGAGAATAAACAAATTGTAGGAGTTATTGATAGTAAGGATATATTCCAAAATCTTATTCAAGATAAAGATTTGTTAACATTCATCAGTTCTACGGTAAAAGCGCACACACCAATCACCGCCAACGGTAATTCTTCGGTCGGAGACATTTTTCAAACCATGCGGGACAAGAACGTTTCACGAGTTGTATTAATTGATGATAACGGAGTCCTCTCTGGAATAGTCTCACGAAAAGACTTGCACAATGCCCTGATGAAACCTACTGATAAGCAGCGGTTTGGAAAAAATGCTACGGCGCAAACAGATCGGGCATTTGATACAGAGAAGGAATCTAGAGGGGATGATCCAATAGAAAAATATGCAACTAGTAACGTACATACATTACGCAGTGATACAAAACAGGAAGAAATCATAAAGCAGCTTATTACGTCAGAACATAACAGTATTGTTCTTATAGAAAAATACCAAAAACCTGTTGGGTTTTTATCCATGCGTGATGTTTTAGCAGGACTTGAGTCACTGCGTCCCGAAGCGACAATAAATATCATCATGACAAAACCAACACGTAATGTGTCTGAAGATGATGTAAAGGAAGCTGAAGAAGTTCTTTTAATATTTGGTAAAAAGATGAATAAAAGAATCGCAATTGATAAAATTGAAGTAACGTTTGATGAGCCTAAAAGCCCTAGCGAAGAAAGTATACTATTTAATACAACACTTATTGTAAGCCCGATAGCTGGATTAAAAATAGTTTCACAAACGAAAAATAGTTCATTTATTGATGGCATTCATTCTGCAATAGCTCAAATCGAAAAGCAAGAAAGACGAAGCGGTTTGTCACGGGAAGACACACGACATACCAATTAATACCTGCAATCTTGCAAGGATCATTACCCTACTCTTTGGTTTCTAACAATTCCTACATGGGAATAAAGCAAAAACCGCGCCAACCGTTTTTGAAATTTTCTTCCTCTGCTGACGAGACATTGATGTGCGTAAGGGTTACAATTGTAACGCCGTCTGATTCAGATAATTCGATTGTCACTTTTGATGGTTTGTCCCAATCGCCGCCGTACCAGTCTTGTTCGAGAAGTTTGTTAGTCTCAACCGCCGTATTGGTTCCCCAAATCTCACCACTCCACAAATCAAACGTTGAACCCACACCATCACCCATAACCGCAATATCGCCAGACCATTCTTGGATAGTTGTCGGATCGGTCAGCGCCTCCCAGACATCACCCGCGGTTGCCTTTATTTCGTAGGCTTGTTGAATCATACATATAGTATATATCTTCTCGAATTAAAAAGTTTAATACCTGTTGGTACGGTATAATCAATCTGTGTTTACCCTTGCATTAAAAAATCTTTGGCAAGAAAGAGTAAAGTTTATTTTAAGTATTGGTGGAGTGTCTTTTGCTATTGTCCTTATGGTTGTTCTTCTTGGCGTGTATGAAGGATTTAAAGGTCAGTTCGTAATAAATATAACTAAAAACCCCGCACACGCGTTTGTAGTCCAAGAAGGGATTCGCGACTTTTTTCACGGAGTTTCAATAATTCCTGAAGAAACGGGTAACAAGATAAAAAAGGGTCTAGGATACTTTAGAG
>Ga0210006_1000602_pt1 | contig 27827 bp, 27 predicted proteins | sample CryGey02umfilter_2_FD_185452 | JGI IMG/M metagenome (GOLD analysis project Ga0210006, IMG submission 185452) | Groundwater microbial communities from aquifer in Utah, USA - Crystal Geyser 4/10/14 0.2 um filter (SPAdes) (version 3) | ecosystem: Environmental > Aquatic > Deep subsurface >... | reverse complement strand
CGAGACCGTAATAAAGAATTACGTAAAAAACCAAGGAAAAACGTATCAAGAGATACATCGTGAAAAGCAGCTTAAACTACTTATGTAAGTGATGAGACCCCGTCAGCTTGCTGCGGGGTAATTCATTTTTGTGGAGTAAAGGGGGTGTAGATGATGTAAAGTGAAGTAAGCAAACGGTCAGCCCTTTTTTATTTCTCTCTCAACTTGTTCAATCAATTTTTTTGCAGAATTCCTCAGTAAATTTAACTCTGGAAGTATTTCACCTTTTTGTTTATTCCCATTTGCAGAAATTTCATCGGCTAGTTTGGTAAAACCGTTTCCAGCAAAGCCTACATTGGCAAACTCAAAAGTTTTGTTTTTTACATCATAGAAGGTATTTGCCCGACGTATGTTTAATACCTCTGATTTTGGAAGAAAAATCTCTGAATTTGTTAAGATATCTTCTAAACGTTTGTTTAAATTATGTCCATATCTGTTTTTCAAAAGATTTTTTAACTTGCCATCGTACTTTTCTTTTAACTGCTCCCTTTTTGTATAAAACCAAATTTGTATTTGGTATGCTTTTAATGACAATTCAATGCTTTTGCAAATAAGAAAATAAGGAACTGGGTTAAATTCTTTTTTTGTAACTACAATTGGTTTTTCAGCATCTAAAAAGTTTTTTGAGTAATTCAAAAAACCAATGTGTGAAAAAAGGATTTCAGCTGTTTCTGCTTTTAACGTGTATTTTTTCATAAATTAAATTATACATCAATCTCTACCACCTTCGTCCTACTCGTCTCCCCTCTCACAATCCTCACTTTACTTTTTGCAACACCAAATTCTTTGCTGAGAAGCTCAATAAGTTTTTTGTTTGCTTCGCCATCGACTGGTGGCGCAGTGAGTTTTACTTTGAGTGTCCCGTCGGGGAGTGTGCCAACTATTTCATTTCGTGAGGAGCGTGGGAGGACTTTTATGGTGAGAGTTTTCATAACGTATTTTTATATACGAATATCTGTATGTCCTCATTATAGCAAAAACTCGCCTGATAGCGAGCAACGTTGGATGTTTTGGGAGGACAGGCGCGCGGGAATTCGCACGCCTGTCCTGTGTCGTTCAGTCTGCCTTAATGTCGAGCCACGGAAGCATGGCATGCAACCGCCACTGCAGTCGCCCTGCTTGTGAGTCTGCCTTCTGGACAAATTCACGAAGCCTGTCATGGCCGTCGACTTTCGGGATGACTCCATGGACCATCCCTTCGTTGAATTTCCGATCAGGGATTTGAGGCGCAGGATGATCGGAGTACATGTAGAACCTCGCTCGCTTGCCGACGTTGGTCAGCAGCGTGACTAAGGTCCAGGTAGTGAACTCTTCATCGAATACATTGTCTCCGATGAATATGTGCGGTTCTCGGTGATCTCGCAGCTTGGCGACGTTGAGTTGACTCAGCGCGCGCAGTGGGTCACAGGTGACGAAGAGGCGATCTTCTCTTGGTCTTTTGCCGTTTGGTAGTGACTGTAGTAGATCATCGATTTCCTCTTTGGTGATGTCGTGAATGTAGGCGATGATCATGGTTCCTCCTGTTGTGAGTGGACCACAACTATACACCAAAATCACATTTTGTCAACACAAAAACACCTCCGTTGAAGAGACGGGGGTGTTTTTGTGAAGTATATTATTTCTTTTTATCCTCTTTACTTTCTCCCAGCACCTGCTCTTTCAACCATTCCATCACTTTTCTATTTTGCATACTCGTCGCAATAGTGTCACGCACTTCTGGTTTCTTGAGATTGTCAAGGTATTCCTTTTTTGTTTTGTACATTTCTTCGAGCACTTTGATCTCAGTATCAATTTCTTCATCAGAAATCACAATGCTTTGATCCATCGCAACTTGTCGAGATACAAGTGCTGCTTTTGCTCGCTTTTCTGCTTGGATTTTGAAGTCATTAAAAATTTCTTCTTCTGTTTTTTTAATATCTGCAAGGTATTGTGAAATTTCAATATTGTTTTTTTCGAGATCGCGTTGCAATTCGTAAAACATTTTCTGTCTCTCTGCATCAATCAATACTTCAGGGATAGGCGCGAAGGTCGTCTTGTCGATAATTGCGTCAAGAATTTCGATTTCAGCCTTTTGGTCTACTTTTTGTGTTGCTTCTTGTAGCATGTTGCTATGAATAAGCTCTTTGAGTGCAGCGATGCTTTCTTGTCCAAGCGCTTTTGCCATATCATCCGACAGTTCTGGCAATTGACGTTCATAGACATCTTTGACGGTCACTTTGAAATCAACTTTTTTGCCGGCGAGATGTTTTTGATAATGCGTTTTTGGAAAGTCGAGTGAAAATTCTTTTTTGTCTCCTTTTTTCAATCCTTCTACCTCTGTATTAAATCCTGGGATGTAATGATCTTCCGAAAGATATACTTGATGATCCTTTGCTTGCCCTCCATCGACTGGGACATTGTCGATAATCATGTCCATATCCAGGACAAGTTTGTCTGTTCCTTCGGCCTTTCCATCTTTCAAGACCTCTGTTGCATGCATGCCACGAAGTGCTTGGAGGGTTTCATCGATTTTTGTTTCATCGATTTTTGCGTCACTTTTTGTTACTTTAATTTTTTTGATATCTGGAAGTTTGACACTTGGCATGAGGGCAACTATTGCCTTGTAGACAATATCATTGGCAGGAGCAACTTTTTCCACACTTACTTTTGGCATACCTATTGTTTCCAGACCTTCTGTTTTGACGGCCTCAAAAAAAGATTTTTTTACAATATCTTCGAGTGCTTCTTGCATGATAGCCATTTCCCCCACTTCTTTTTTGAGTACATCATAAGGCGCTTTTCCTTTGCGGAAGCCTTTGATATTTGCTCGTTCAGAGAGTCGGACGGCCGCTTTTTTGAGGGCTTCAACATAGTCGGCTGGTGTCACGGTGATGGTGAGTTCTACTTGGGAATCCTTGAGGTCTTTTTTGGTATATGACATAGGGGATAAAAATGGTGAAAACGGCTTTTAATATAGCGAAAAAGTATCGATTCGTCAAGTCTCCTCCATTGACTTTTTGCCCAATTTGGCACATACTCAGAGAGATATTTTATGAATAAACAAGCAAAAAAGACTCTCCTTTTTCTCCTTAGCATTGTCATGTTTTTCAAACGAGTGCTCGTGGGGTTTTTTCAGTTGGTTGGAAAAGGATTTATTCGGGTGAATGGATTGTATGAAAAAACCATTGGCCCGACGCTGTATCAATGGTTTTATACACTTCAAAAAAATATACGATGGATAAGCATGTTAAAAACCAGTGGTCTGCTTGGTTTTTTTGGGAGGCGGTCTGTATTGCAGATCGTTTTATTTTTGACACTATGTATCATCATGGTGCCTCAGACAAAGCTCTATACTGCGGAGCGGGCAACTCAACCAGGGCAAAATACCCTTCTCTATAGATTGGTAGGACCTGGAGAACAAGATTTTAGTCTTGATGAGCTTACTGTCGAACAAGCTGTACCTGTATTTGAAGAAACGGATAGAAGTTGGCGTGATGGTGCTATTAGTGCTGACCAACAGAATGCATTGAGTCAGCTTCCACCAGTCATAGACGATATTGCAGCAATATCCGTGGGTGGTACTGCCGTGACAAAGCCAACCATTTTGCCTGGAAATCAATTGCCTACCCAGCAGGACAGTAGTATGTCTCAGGGCGAAAGTCGAAAATCCGTGATTGAATATACGGTAGAATCCGGTGATACTATTGGTGCGATTGCAGAAGCATTTCATATCAGCCAAGCTACCATTCTTTGGGCAAATGATTTGACAACCCGTTCATTTATTCGCCCTGGAGATACGCTAAAAATCCTTCCAACTGATGGTCTCATTCATACTGTTGCACGTGGCGACACCGTCTCTTCCCTTGCAAATACCTATGATACTGAGTCAAGTAAAATTATTGCATTCAACAATCTTCAAAAAGACGGATCAGATATTATTGTAGGAGAAACACTTATCATTCCAGATGGAATAAAGCCTGTACCAAAGAGTACGTACACGGTACCACAGAGTCGTCCGTATACACCGCTGACAAATGTTGCAGCACCACCACCATCTATTTCGGCTCCTGCTGGATCTGGATATTTGTGGCCACTTGGTGCACATGTCATCACACAGTATTACGGATTTCAACATACGGGTCTTGATATTTCAGGTGGTGGTACAGGAACACCAATTTATGCATCGAGAGGAGGAACCGTAAAAATATCACAATGCGGATATAACGGTGGATATGGATGTTATATTATTCTTGACCATGGTGATGGTGTGAATACATTGTACGGGCATGCCTCACAATTGTATGTCAGTGCAGGAGAGACCATTATACAAGGGCAGACGATAGCTGCCATGGGGAATACGGGACGATCTACTGGTCCTCATCTTCATTTCGAGGTACGTATCAATGGTGTGAGAACAAATCCTTTGAAGTACATTCGTTACTAGTACATTACGATGTCTGCATCGTAGTTCATGATCCAAAGAAAGTCTGAAAGATTATTTTTACTTCACAAAACAAAGACCAACATACTTCCAAGTTGGTCTTTTGTAACATACAATCTTTTTGGCGTTAGCAAAAGTAATCTTAGTGAAGCGCAATCTTGCCACACAAAACGTCTACCTCACAAAGTAAAATTTGTTTCATTCTATATTTTCACGTGACCTTACTTCGATACTGCAATGCCTCTGCCACATGTATTGTTTCGATGGTATTATTTGCTTCTAGATCAGCCAACGTTCGTGCAAGTTTTAAAATACGGTGATAACTTCTCGCGGAAAGATGCAATTGTGTGACGGCTTGTTTCATGAGTTCCATAGATTGATCGTTGAGTTTGCAAAACTCTCTAATCTCTTTATTTTTCATGTCTGTATTTGTCATACAATTTGTTCCCTCAAACCGCTTGTTTTGAATATCTCTTGCGGCTTCGACACGTGCACGAATAATGTCTGAAGATTCTGCCAATGTATCATCACGAAGTTTTTCAAATTCAACACGAGGGACTTCTACATGAAGATCAATCCTATCAAGCAGGGGTCCGCTGATTTTTTTCTTATAATTTGAAATTTGCATAGGAGAGCATGAGCAATTTTTGTCAGGGTCTGTCGCAAATCCGCAGGGACAAGGATTTTGACTCGCAACGAGAGTAAATCGCGCCGGAAACGTAATCGTTCCCTGTGCACGAGAAATAGTAACAACGCCATCTTCAAGCGGTTGTCTCAAGTTTTCTAGTACTTGTCTAGGAAATTCTGGAAATTCATCAAGAAAGAGAACGCCACGATGTGCCAGAGAAATTTCTCCTGGTCGAGGAAATTTTCCTCCTCCCACAAGAGCTACTCCAGAGGCACTATGATGTGGTGAACGGAATGGTCGTTCCGTAATGAGTGGTCGGTCAACAGGAAGAAGCCCTGCAACAGAATAAATTCTCGTAGCGTCAATTGCTTCTTCAACAGTTAATCTTGGTAAAATGGATGGCATCGTGCGTGCGAGCAGTGTTTTGCCAGATCCTGGTGGACCAGAAAGAAGAATGTTATGTCCGCCTGCGGCAGCGATCTCCATTGCGCGCTTTACAAATTCTTGTCCTTTCACATATGCCATGTCCATTTCATAATCTGTCTCCTGTATCCATTCATGAACTGGCGATCCTTTAAATATTCCAATAGATTGTTTTCCTGTAATATGTGCCAATACTTGCCCAAATGTTTCTACAGGAAAAATATTGATGTCTTGAATCAAGCTTGCTTCATGTGCATTGATAGCAGGAACAAACAGATCTGTATAGCCGTGGTCACGAGCAAAAATAGCAAGTGGCAACATGCCATTGGTATGACGAAGCGACCCGTCGAGTGCGAGCTCGCCGACAAACAGTGCTTTTGATAAATCAATATCATCTCGCTTTTCTGTTGCTACGTACATGCCAACTGCCATTGGGAGATCATACATGCTTCCTTCTTTTCTGACATCTGCTGGTGCGAGATTAATGACAATTCTTCCGTTGTTTGGAAATTGTAGACCAGTATTTTTCCATGCAGTTCTGATACGTTCTTTTGCTTCTTGAATTGCGGTGTCTGGAAGACCTACAATATTGTAGCCAGGCCATGAGCCAGAGATGTCGACTTCGACAGTAATAGGTGTACAATCGAGTCCGAGTACTGCTGCTGAATGTATTTTTGTAAACATACCTCCTTTATTATGAAGAAAAATAATAAAAATAGTATAGCATAAAAAAATATCACGAGTGTGATATGAGAATTTGATAATAAATTGTGTAGAGATCTACACGTCAGCACCGAGAGGTACCGACGTGTAGAGTCTCTGTCGTCATGGCGAAGTCATGCGATCCTAGCGTTCTGCCTCGCACGCTCGACCGTCTCGCTGTAGCTCGAGTTTTGGTTGAGTGGAACGAGCTTGTCGTGGGTGTATTTCTCGACGAGGTCTGGGCGTCCGTCCTTCTGGTGGTAGTCGATCCAGCTGACGACCCTGAGCACCGCCATCTCGGCGTTTACGAAGTGCTGAACGCCCTGGACGACAGCGGCGACCGAGCTGCCCGAGATCGACGTCGACGTGTGCTCGAAGGTGAACTCGCGGCCGGTGTCGTTCTTGATGACGAGACGCACCGTGCTCGGAACCTCGCTGTGTGAGCTGTTGTAGTGCGAGGCCTTCGGGAAGTTGCCGCTGACGACGAAGTCGACAAAGTGGATGTGTCCGAGCGACGGGTATTCCCCGACGAGCCCTTGCTTGAGGCCATTGAACAGTGCGTCGATGAAGCCGACGCCCTTGCCCTCGACGGCGAAGAGCGGGTTCTTGCCGACCTGTGCGAGCTGGCAGACGATCCAGGCCGTGCCGGCCTCGATGTCCTCGGTCAGGGTGTACTTCGAGACGAAGTACACGGAGTAGTCATCGCCGAGCACTTCGTGTGTGAGTCGTTGCAGTTCTTCTTGAGTTCTCATGACGAGTCTCCTGTTGCTTGGTTGTGGTTTGAGTGCGTACATAATATCGAGAACACCGATACTCTGTACGCACTCAAACACAGATATATTCTTCCTCCTGCCCATATATAAATTTTTTGATACACGAGCATGAGTAAGAAAAAACCACCATTGTGGTGGCTTGTCTTTGCCCACTGGAAAACACAGTAAGCGAAAAAAGTATTTTTGTCAATATGTGAAAGAAAATCTTATTATTCTTCCATTTTGGGTTTTTCGAGAAGCAACGGCTCCATTTCTTGTTCTCCGTCTGTAATTTTTACCACATCTTTTTCGACTTTGCCTAGTTCTTTATACGCCGTATTGTAATGGTTCACTGTCGTTGTCATACTGTTCCCCAACTTTTTCATGTAGTCTTCATACGCAAGAATATGTTTCCCAAGTTTCTCTACATTCTTTCGTATTTCTTTTGCTCCTTCTTCAATGTTCAGTGCGCGGAGTCCCTGCAATACTGTTTGCAAATACGCTGCAAATGTTGTTGGCGATACAATAATTACTTTTTTTTCTCTGAAAGCGTAATCAATCAAATTTCGTGTATTTACTTTTACTGCCCCCACTTCATTCACGAGCAAATCATAATAAATTGCTTCTGACGGAATAAACATGAAAGCAAAGTCGAGGGTGTTTTCTTTTGGTTTTATGTATTTACTGGTTTCGTCTATTCGTTTTTTCAAATCATTTTTGAATTCTTTTTCCAGTTGTTCTTTTTGTTTGTCATCAATACAGTCAAGAATGCGTTGATAATTATCCAGAGAAAACTTTGCATCGATACAAATATTTCCTTCTTTGGTAAAAATAATGGCATCAACAATATCTCCATCAGGGAAATTATATTGAAGTTGAAATGCTGTTGGAGGTAAAATATTTTCCAGCACAAGTTGCAAGCCTGCTTCCCCAAGGTTTCCTCGCTTCTTTTGATTTGTTAACACTTTTTCGAGGTTGCCAAGTTGCTCTGAAAATCCGATCACTTGCTGATTTGTTTTGTCGAGCGTTGTGAGTTTTTCTGTAATATCTGCGATCATCTTCGTACTTTGTCCTGTGATTCCTTGCATGATTTTTGTGTTTTGTCCAAATTGATCTTGAATTGTTTTATTGAGATTAAGTTGTGAGTCATTCATGACTTTGTGTGTCTCTGACAATTTTTGATCCACTGTTTTATTCAGTTCTTGAATTTGTTGTTGGAGCATCATGAACAGTTGTTTGTCTTCATCACGATTTTGAGGTTGTGCAGCATCATGCAGTTTTTTGTACAGAAAAAACATCGCAGCGAATGTTGCGATAAGGAGGGCACTAAGAAATATAACGAGAGCGTGCTCCATAAAGAAAATGTATAGAATATGCTACCGTCGGAGTCTTGAAAAAAGACATCCTATAATACCCATTGCAAGGAAGGTAGCGACTGCTATGATAAATGACAGGAAAATATGTTGCATACGTTTATGTGTATGCAGTATAGCAGGTTAATCGGAAAAATAAAAAAAAGCAATGTAAGGCACTTTCTTGAAAGAATGAAGGTGCTCGATATCGCTCGAGCGGGCGCTGGGTGACGAATCCAGAATCCCTTGTTCATCTACAGAGTCAGATATGGTGTTCGTAAGCACCCAATAAAGCCTGTTAGAGTATGAGCGTGATACCAAACATTGTGCGTTCGATCGTGATCTCCCCTGTCGCAACATTCCATGGAATCCAGCTTGCCCAGAGATGAACTGGTATTTCTGGTATAGCGACAGAGACATGCGGGCTTAAACCTGCGAACCGACGACCTTCCACACCGACCTTGAGCCACGGCGTCAGTTTGTAGGTACTGATGACTTTGTACCAGAGATCCTTGTCTCCGTCAGTGCCCCACTCCAGAATTCCAGTGAAAGAAAAGTCGTCAACAATGACCTTCACCGATGTCTCGAACCGAGGTTCGAGACGACCATCTGTGCTCTCGATCCCGCAGCTCAGACCGAGTGTCAGATGCTCACCGAGCGAGATGGTTGGTCCAATGTATGCTTCTGCCCACCCTCCTGTGATGAGGAAGAAGGTCTTGATACCGATGAGGTCTGAGATTTCACCACCCAGACCACCTTTCACGGTCGGCTTGAAGACCTTCGAGTCAGCCTTGAATTCGCTTACGACGTAGTTCTGCGGTTTGGCGTGGGTGTCGTGAGGTGAGACGATGGAGAAAAGAACGATCAACAGTCCAACGATCTTGTGGGACATACTATCTCCTTGTGTACCCTAGCAACTTGCTTCGGATAGTACACAATAGTTCTTTTTTGTCGTCACGTCAATGATTGTAAACATATTTGTAATAAAAATAGCTTGATTTAAATAAAAAAATAGTATATAATTTAACTGTCTAAAAATTTTAACACTCAAAACTGTGGAAAACATAGCAATTTTAAAACAACTAGGCTTTACAGAGCCAGAAGTTGACATTTATTTGTCACTTTTACAACTGGGAGGGTCCCAAGCAAGCGCAGTAGCAAAAAGTACTGGTGTGAAGCGTACAACTGTTTATCATACTCTCAAACAAATGGCATCAAAAGGGTACGTACATGTATACTTTCGAAAAAACAAGCGATATTTTTATGCTCAGAAGCCAAATAGACTTGCTGCGTTGTATAGCAAAAAACTCGATAATCTATATGCTATTCTTCCTCAGCTCCAATCGCTTGAAAAAAAGGAAATGCAAACACCAGGATTGAGATTTATAGAGACACTGGATGAATTGAAGGAATTTTATACAGGTATTCTTTACGAATATAGAGATAAGCAGTATGTCATTATAGGTAGTGCACAAGGATGGGAAGGTGCAGATAGTGAGTGGTTTCATCAATATAGGATTGATCGTGCAAGAAATAACATACACACTCAACTTATTTTGACAGATGAGTCAAAACTATTAAATCCTGAAGATCCTTCTTTGCTACGACATGTACATTATTTATCAGAACAATATAGTTTTAAAAGTACTATTGATATTTTTGATGATAAAATTCTCATAGTCAGTTCCGAGCTTAGTTCCATGGCAGTTTTGATTGAAATTCCGGTTATGAGGGATGTGTTCAAAGCGGTTTTTGATGTAATGTGGAATATTGTAGGTTGACAGCATGTGTTATTTTAAGTAGAGTGGCAGTGTTTCATGTGAAACAACTGGCCATATAGTTTCTACCTAAGGTGAATGATCCTTTGGCTTGAAGCAGACTTACAAAAAGACCCCATAGTTCAACTGGATAGAACAAGACACTCCTAACGTCTAGATCTACGTTCAAGTCGTGGTGGGGTCACAAGTTTTCATGTTACAAAGTGCACAGTATTCTATACAAACACGTTGCAAACAAGCAGCGTGTTTTGTTTCACATGGAACAAAATGATGATTTCCATGCAGTAAGTTTTTTAGCAAATAGTATTTTCATGTAGAACATAAAATATGTGTAGGTGGCAGTGTTGTGTACGTTAAACAAAAAATTAAATATACATAGTATGTTATAGATTTGTGAGTTTTCAGATTATAGGTAATGTTATCTATAAAATAGGAGAAGTGCAAATTTTATATTTAAATAAGCTTTTAATTTTTACCAAAAGAATATTATTGTACGACATGATAAAATAGCCTAAATGAAACAAAAAACAAGTAAATATAAATAATTTTACGTCCACATGCTCCATTTTTTATCTCTGATTATTTTTCAAGTATGGTGAAAAGCAAATATAAAGAGCTATGTGGATAGTTGGGGGGTGTATGATATACTTCCCGTAATATAAATATATATATGAATCTTTTCTTCGTATTTGCCATTATTTTTCTTATTACGTTTGTCAGCGGAAGATACATTGAACGCATACGTATTCCGTGGATTTTTGCAGCATTGCTTTTGGGCATAGTGGCGACACTTTTTGGATGGCATGTTCCCCTCCAAGATCAAGCAACATTTACATTTTTTGCGCAGCTTGGCATGTACCTGTTGCTTTTTTTTGTAGGGTTTGAAATGAATACGACGATGCTTCGTAAGAGAAAAACATATATTTTGACGACGACAATTGCGATTATTTCGTTTGAAGGAATACTTGGTACCCTTTTGATTCACATGATGTTTTCATATTCATGGCTTATTTCTGCATTGATTGCAATGTCATTTGCTACAGTAGGGGAGGCAGTGCTTATTCCTATTCTGGATGATTATGGCATTATCAATTCAAAACTTGGACAGTCAATCATTGCAATTGGGACGATGGATGACATTGTAGAGGTAGTACTGCTCGTCATCGCAAGTATTGTGGTCGGGACACTCGAGCCTGGACATACCTTTGTAGTATTTGGATCACTTATTTTGTTGTGCGTGCTCGCAACTGGTTTGATTGTGATAAAATCTGAGCGTGAATTGTTTCGATTTACAAAGATTGAAACATTGTTTATTTTTATCTTGTTTGTCTTCTTTTTGTTTATTGGAATAGGAAATATTGCTGATGTTGCTCCACTTGGTGCTATTCTTGCTGGTGTTGTCGTACGTATTTTCTTGCCACCGAGTCGTTTGAAGGCGATAGACAGTGAAGTCAGGACCATGACGTATGGATTGTTTGCACCACTATTTTTCTTTTGGGTGGGAACAAGTTTGGATCTTGAGTATATGGCGAGTGCACCACTGCTTATTCTTGCTATTGTGATTGTCTCCAGCATAGCAAAACTTCTTGCTTCATTTATTGCGTCTCGAAAAGAACTGGGTGGACGAGGTTCAGTTTTGCTTGGGGTAGGATTATTGGTACGTTTTAGTACTGGGATTATCATTATGAAATTTTTTCTTGATCATGGCATTATCGATACACAAGTATATTCTGTGATTGTTGCTTCGACAATTATATTTACTATTGCCGTACCGATTTTGTTTGCATTTCTTTTTTCAAAGTGGGGGAAGCATGTCAAAGCATAATGGCGTGTTGCCCCTTTACAAAACTACAAAAAGGAGAGTAGTATAGCGAAACATTTGTATATGAATAGATTATTCGTGTAGTCGCTAAGTACTAATATGTTAGATTGCTTTTGTTGCGACAGGATACAACAAATTATAGATGGTACAAATTCATACTTTGTAAAGGAGTACGAAACTGGATATGCTGTCATCGCAGACTTCCAGTATTATCGAGGAACTACTATATTTCTCTGTAAAGAAGATAAAGCAGAGCTGTTTCAATTGGATGTAGAGTTTAAAAAGAAGTTTTTGGAAGAAATGAGTATTGTTGCAGAAGGAGTATTCAAAGCATTTCAGCCAAGGAAATTGAATTATGAATTGCTTGGAAATAAAGATATGCATATGCATTGGTAGATCATTCCACGATATGAAGATGATGAAGAGCCAGCATTGCCAGTATGGTATGGTAATTCAAAAGAACGATTTAATGATACAGCAAGACCCTCTGAGAATGAATTGATCAAAATAAAAAATAGTTTAAGAGAATCCTTGGAACAGACCCTTGAGTAGTAATTTAGAATTTATTTTATGTTAGCAATTGGAATCGTTGGTCTCCCAAATGTTGGAAAATCAACACTTTTTAATGCACTTACAAAAAGTAAACAGGCTGATGCACAAAATTATCCATTTTGTACGATTGAGCCAAATATTGGTATTGTTGAGGTACCTGATAAGCGTATTGCAAAACTTACATCAACCTCAGTATCGCTCAAAGCTGTCCCCACTGCGATTGAATTTGTTGATATTGCAGGACTTGTCAAAGGTGCGTCAGAAGGAGAAGGACTTGGGAACAAATTTCTGTCACACATTCGAAATGTGGATGCCATTGCACAAGTAGTTCGATCCTTTGCTGATGGAAATGTAACGCACGTTCATAATAAAATAGATCCAAAAGATGATGCTGATGTTATAAATTTAGAACTTGTATTGGCTGATATGCAGTCGGTTTCTTCTCGATTGGCGAAAGTTTCAAAGGATGCCAAAGGAGTTCGAGCAAAAGAACTTGCCGTGGAGTTGGCTCTTCTTGAAAAATTGATGGCACAGTTTGAACAGGGAAAACCAGCGCGTACACTTGAGTACACCGAAGATGAAATGGAGATCCTGAAAGAATTGCACCTCATTACGATGAAACCAATGATGTACATTCTCAATACCGAAGAGGAAGATACAAATTTCAAAGAACAAGATGCTAATTTTTTTGAAGAAGGTGCTGTTGTTGTTCGGGTATCAGCAAAAATAGAAGCTGAAATTGCAGAACTTTCAGAGGTCGATGCTGTAGAATTTATGAAGGAACTTGGTATGGACAGTTCTGGACTTGATAAAATTATCACCGCTGGATACAAGCTCCTTGATCTTGTCACATACTTTACTTCTGGCGTCCAGGAAACTCGCGCATGGACCGTGAAGCGACACACACCCGCACAGCTGGCAGCGGGTGTTATCCATACAGATTTTATAAAAAAGTTTATCAAAGCTGACATTGCAAATTGGCAAGATTTTGTAGAAGCAGGTGGTTGGAATGGTGTGAAAGAAAAAGGAAAAATGCAATTAGTTGGTAAGGAATATGTTGTTCAAGATGGTGATGTCGCATATTTTCACATTGGTGCGTAAAATTGTTCTTTTTTTAACATGTTCAATGCTGTTACGTTGGGAATTTGAAACTAAGTAGATGTATTCCAAAAAAAGAATCTTATATAAGATTCTTTTTTTGGTGTTAATGGTAATTTTTATGAAGCAAGCTTCCAACGCCAAATTTCTCGTGCAACAAATTGTTCATCTCTGGCATAAACAAGTGGCATGTCCGATAGTTCGTACGGGAGTAATTCAAAACCAAGTTGTTCAATTTGTTTTTGACAGTCTATGGTTATCCATTCTTCTTTGTATCGAAAGCGCGGTACAACAAATACGATACGACCATCGGGTTTCATGATTTTTTTAAAAACACTGAAGGCATCAATATACAGTTGTTTTAATTCCTCTGCTTGTTTTTGTAAAAATACTTTTTGTTCTCGTCCTGTTCTAGGTACTCCAAGTAAAGGTTCCGTTGCGATGATGTCAATCGTTTTGTTTTCGATTTCTGTTGAAAGTGTTCGGATGTCAGAAGTAAAAATCCTAAATGTTGAGTGCTGAATGTTAAATTTTTCTTGAAACCATGTTGCATTTGCTTGCGCATCTGCGGTAGCTCTCTCAGAAATATCACTCCCAATGATATGTTCTATACCGAGTGACATTGCTTCACCGAGAAGTGTTCCTGATCCACAAAATGGATCAAGAATTGTTTCTCCTTTGTTTGGCATGGTAAGATTGATCATCATGCGGGCAAGTTTTGGAGGGAGCATGCCGCTTTTGTTGTCAATACTTGGGCGTCCGTAATCACGCTCACTCATTTCTTCGATTGGTTGGATGGCTCGTGTGACATACACTACATTATCAATAATGGTAAGATGTGATCCTTTCCCCACCAAATTGTTGTGTAAAATAGTTGCAGTATTTTTTGTCTCTACATATCTGACAGAGCGACCAATTTTTTTTAACTTTTTTTTCACAGCAACAGCAAGTCGTGCAGCATGCGTGCCGCCACTGATCGAAAAATGAAGTTTTTGATCTGATGGTAATTCAGATAAATACGAAAACGTAGTTTCCTCTGCATTTCCTTTTGGATTCAATTTTTCCCCAATGAGCTTTGTTCCACCCAACTGATGCATCATTGCTGCGGCATCGATAGGTGTTTCAACAGATATCAAAAGATGTTCGCCTACCAAGCGAGTGTGTACAATAAGAATGCGTTTTTGTGCAAAAACAGTCACTATTTCTTCCTGTGAAAGATCTCGCAAACGTCCGAGTTGAAAGGCATAAGTATGCATAGATGGCTATTCTTTCACTTCTGTACCTGCTGTGTCAAGTATAACTGGTGTTACTTCGCCAAAAATTTCTCTCGGAGTTGATGTTGATATGATGTTATATTTTGTTTGCCATGCATCTCGCACCTCTTCAAGCGTAGAAAAATTTATAATATCTGTACGTTTTGTCTGTTGTGTAAAAAAAAGATTTTGTGTTTGTTCTATGGTGTCAAAGACTGTTCTGTAGAGTCGCCATAGACCAAAACACAAAATTACGAGTATAAAGATCCCTATGCTCCATGAGATAACACGTAATACACGAAATTGGGCAAATCGACTGGTATATACCGTTTGTGAGTAAGCTTGACGTTGTTTGGACGCAGCATGCGCTTCTGCAAATTTCAGTTTTTTTTGTGATTTTTGCATTTGTGAGGCAGACTCAGGTGTTGGATCTGGTGTTGCCTGAATAGCTGGTGGTGGAGACATAACAGATGTTGTTTTCTTTTTTGTTGACATAGGAAGAACGGTTATGCTGAGGTAGGGCGCGCGTAAATACGTGCCTCAAACTTGAGGGTTGCATGTCCAGGATCGCCGGTTTTTTGTAATGTCATGCCTGGTATGAGTACGTAGTACGATTGGGATTCAAGTGTTTTTACATACGAAAAAATATCTTGAAATGGTCCATTGAGGACAAAAGAAAAAGTATAGTAGGGAAGTCCTACTGCAGGATCTGGTGTATTGCTAAATGTTGCACCGAGCGTCTGGCTAAGGTGGTGTATTGCTGCCAAAGACTCCAGCTCCTCAATAATCGTAAGTTCGTCTCCGTTTGGCATGGCAAGGGCTTTGTATTGTTGCACTTCTTCGCTTATAGCATCTAGCTCACGTATCGTCCGTCGCATTGTCTGTGTGTCATTGTATTGATTCTCCAGATCTTGCTGAATTTGTTTGATATCGTCACTAACTAAAAACATTTTTTTTAACGTTGGATAAATAATAAAGACACCAAGAAATATAGAACCGATCAAAAGCGCACCGGAGACCAAATAAAACTGTTTTTTGAGATTCAACTTATGAAACATAGATCAAAAAGTAAACGGGATAGAAAGTGTAAAATCTATTTTGTCTTGTTTTGTAAGATCACTGAGTGGAATGGTGACTTTTTCAATCTGATCGAGTGACTCAAGCTTTTCTTTGAGTGTAAGAAAAGCTTCTCGTGAAGGAGACGAACCAACAATCTCAAGTATGTTGTCATTTGCTCGAAATGAAATTTGTGAAATCGTGGTCTCATGTGGAATGATTTGTGCAATGAGGAGAATATATGATGACCACTCTTTATATTGTATCTGTATTGCTGACGCCTGTTTTGTTATCGTATTTATTTTTTGAATACGTGCATTTGTTTTTCCTACGGATGTATGTACGCGAAGACTCTGTAGTGCAATATCTGCAAATTGTGTTTGCAAAAACAGTTGTGAAAGAATAGCAAAAACAGCAAAACAAGAAAGCATAATGAAGATAATTGCGAGCGTATTTTTGATAAAGCCCATCGTCATAATACGCTTTGCGTATTGCTGTTTTTTTTTTGACATGAGGTTGAGTCTGATTGGATACATATGAACGTTATATCATATCGTGAGCATGGAAAGGATTTTCTGCAGCCCTGAGTGCAAGACCAATCGCTGTTGCCAATCCTAGAGAGGATGTTTCGTTGGGCACTGCCCCCGGATTGCTCCCAAGATTTTTCCATACTTTTCCTGGTGCACACTTGACACCGAGGCGCTCGGTAAGAAGTTCAGCGAGATGCAGCGTATTAGTTGCCCCGCCAGACATCGTCACATGTGTGACAGTATTGGTATGCGGAAAGTGGGAATAATAAAACTGAAAAGATTGCTCTATTGTCTCTATGAACATATCAAGACTTTCTTTTATTATACCAAGAGCTTTGCCATATTTTTTTGTGTACATGACACCGTATGTTTTCTTTATATTTTCTGCCTCTGCCTGGGATACTTGGAGACTCTGCATGATAGCAGTGGTTAGGAGTTCTCCGGAAAACGGAAGAGTTTTGCTAAATTGAATAGTTTCATGGTCATACATAATAAGACTACTTTGTGTTGCCCCAACATCCAGGATTGCACGTGCCTCGCCTTCATAGAGTTTGCTTGAAGTGACAAGTGATCGTGCTATGGCAAGTGCCTCAATTTCAAGAGATAAAATACCAAGCCCAAGGCTTTCTATCAGATAGGTATACATGTCTACAATATATTTTGGGGCGGCGCCAATTAGAATGCGCGTTGCACCCGCATCTACTTCCGGTAAGATTTGCCAATCGAGATAATAACTTTCTTCATCAAATGGAATATGTTGTTTTGCTAAAAACAATATATCATCTTCAATAACATCTTTTGCCTCTTTTGAAAGATGAATGACTTTGATAAAGCTATGAATTTCAGGCAAGGTTGCCACTACCCATTTCCCTTCGATGGGTTTTGTCCCTTTTTTCCCTTCGAGAAGATGTTGAATGTATTTTCGGATTTTTTCGGGTTCTTGAATTTCCCCGTTGACAATGAGTCCTGGTGGAAGTGAAATTTGCCGTACTGTTTTAAGGCGAAATGAAGGTGTTCGTTTGTGACCAGTTTTATTTTCAAGCTGAACGATCTTGATAGACAAGTCGCCAATGTCGAGCCCAAATGCATTTGGATATGGATGAAATAACATATTAAAAATTTTGTACAAGAGAATACATCGGCATAATAACAGATACAGCTACACCACCGACACCAAGACCAAGAAAAACAATAAGTACCGGCTCCATAATAGTAGTGAAATTTTTCATTGTTTTGTCGACATCTTCATTATAAAACGATGCAAGCTCTGTAAGAAGTGTGTCAATCTCTCCTGTGCGTTCGCCAACCATGATCATTTCAGTGACGAGGGGGGAGTATAGGTGTGGATAATTACGAAGTGATTCTGAAAGTGGTACTCCTTTTTCTAAATCTTTTGAACTTTTCATGAGTGAGATACGGTAATTGAGATTGCTACAGGTATCCGCGGTGATAGTGACTGCATCTACAATAGGGATAGCACTTTTCATGAGAGACGAAAGTGTCAATGAAAAACGTGCCAAATTTATTTTTTTTATAACACCTCCTACAATCGGTAAATGCAGATTTATGGTATGAACGGCAAAACGGAAGCGCATTGATTTTTTCATCATATAAATGAAACCTGCAATGCTGGAGACAGTGAGCACTGCCATCATGGTAAGATTGAATGGTTTACTCATGAAGTTTGTAATCACAATCAATATGCGTGTAGGAAGAGGAAGTTCACTATCAAATTCATCAAAAATAGTTAATAATTTTGGCAATATAACGGTTGTCATGAGAAATCCAATTCCTATCATTGCTGTCATGACAACCGAAGGGTAAATCATAGCACCACGAATGCTTGATGTTAAATCGTGTGTTTTTTTCATCTGGATAGCAATCTGTGTAAGTGCTTCTTCCAGCTTGCCACTGACTTCGCCAGCCTCAATCATTTTGACATAGATGCTTGGAAAAACTTTTGGATGTTTTTGGAGGACATCGCTCAGTTGTTTTCCACCACTGACATCCTTTGTAATGTCTGCGATCGTCATTTTAAGTGCTTTGTTGCCAGTTTCTTTTGCAAGAATTTCGAGTGCTTCTACAAGTGACAATCCTGCATGGATCATGATCTTTAAATGGTCCACAAAAAACATTTTTTCTGTAAAAGAAATTCTTGTGAGATGCTTTGCAAACCAATCATTCATTTTTATTTCAAATGAAGAAAGCTTTCGTGGTTGTTTCTTTTTTCCAAACATAAAACAGGCGTGATTTTCGCCTGTAGTATATCATAGTATGTTCTAAATGTTGTAATTGTTCTACGTGTTCAAGATGTACAAGAGAGAATATCTTCCATCATTATTATTCTCTCGTTACGCGCAGTACTTCTTCCATGCTTGTCATGCCTTGTTTAGCTTTAACAAGTCCATCTTCGAGCATGGTGACCATGCCATGTTTTACTGCGTAGTCATGAATTTGTGGAGCAGTGCCACGATTGTTGATCAGTTCTGAAATGCCATCATCCACTTCGAGGACTTCATAAATACCAATACGTCCTTTGTAGCCACTCTTGTCGCATTTGCGGCAGCCAGGCGATCTAAAAAATTCCATGGAGGCAAGTTTTTTTTCTGCCGATTTGAGTGTGATATCATGTGCCTGGAAGAGTGATAAAATCGTTTTGACATCGACCAATTTTTGTAGTTCTTTCACAGCCGGTCCATCAAGTTTGTATGACGTACGACAATGTTCACAAAGGCGTCGTACAAGACGTTGGGCAACAATAATATTTGCAGTAAATGCAATCAAAAAAGGTGGAATTCCCATGTCCATAAGACGAGGCAGCGTGGTCGGAGCATCGTTGGTATGCAGTGTGGAGAGCACCAGATGTCCAGTCATGGCTGCGTGCATAGCAATTTCGGCTGTTTCTTGGTCACGGATTTCTCCCACCATGATAATGTCTGGATCTTGACGTAAAAATGCACGAAGTCCTAAAGCAAAATCAAAGCCAACACGTGGATTGATCTGACTTTGATTGATGCCACCCACATGGTACTCGATAGGATCTTCTATTGTTGAGATATTTACCCCTGGCTGATTGAGAATACCCAACAACGAATAGAGTGTCGTTGTTTTTCCACTCCCTGTTGGTCCTGTGACAAGGACCATACCATGTGGTTTTTTGATAGCAGCGTCTACAAGTTTTCTTGCTCCAGGAAGAAAGCCTAGCTGATCCAGTGTGAGTGGCTTTTGTCCTTCGTGCAAGACGCGCATGACTATTTTTTCTCCATCATACACTGGAATAACTGAAACACGAAAGGCAAGTTCTTCCTCGTTGACTACGATTTTAAATCGTCCATCTTGAGGTACCATATGTTCATCAATTTTCAAATTCGCAAGTATTTTTATACGTGCCATGATACCGTTTTGTACTTGTTTTGGTAGATGCATGACTGAATGGAGAATGCCGTCGACACGATATCGAACAGAGACGTCTTTTTCGGTTGGTTCTATATGAATATCACTGGCGTCTTGAAAAATAGCATGTTCCAAAATACTTTTTACAATGTTGATAATAGGCAATTCCGCTGCAACTTTTTTTAATTCTTCTGGGTTGTAATTTTTTTTATTTGAAACGCCAACTTGTTTGAGTTCTTCTTCAAGATCTGCATGATACAGACGCAGTGAATGTTTTATACCACTCGGTGTTGCGAGTGAAACTGCTGGTACGAGTCCAGTTTTTCGTCGCATGAATTCAATTGTCTGGATATCGAGTGGATCGAGCATTGCCAGATGAATGGTATCTTTTGTTTTTTCAAATGCAATAATATAGTGTGTCTCGGCAAGAGGTTGAGGTACGATAGAAAGGGTTTCTCGAGGAATTTCCATCTCGCTAAGGTCAACAAGCGGAACATCCATTTTTTTGCTCATGTACTTATAGAGATCCTTTTCTTTGACAATTCCTTCGTCTACCAAAAAAAGTTCAAGTCTTTTTTCTGACTCTTTTGATGCAGCTATAAGATCCTCTACTTTTGCTGGCTTCAATTTTTGATCCTCCGTAAGATACGTTGTTATAATGTTTTTTGGGAACATATATATAGTATAGATGATATACGTATCATAGCATATAAACTATATATATGACGAGTGATTGAGGATGTCGATGACCTATATTGAAAGAACAGCGCTCTGTACAGGCAAAACCTTGACAATACGACCTTGTCCTGCTATAGTGCACCCTACTACAAATGATATAGCGCACCTGTCTGTCGGGAGGTCGACCCTGACGTCGGAGGAGATGGGATAAATTCTTATATAACATACTATGAAGCAGTACGAACTCCTAGTCGTACTTCCTGGAACTATGGAAGAAACTATTGTTTCTGACATGGTCCAGCAGGTGAAAACCATTGTTGAAAAGCACGGTGGAGAAAACATTACCATGCAAGATAGGGGAAAAAGTAGACTCGCATACCCAATCAAGCATATCCGATATGGATATTTCCATATTGTTCATTTCACAGCAGAAGATGGGTCAAAAATTACTCAGATGCAACAAGAATTGTCTTTGATCCGAGATATCTTGCGTGCGATTATCACTACATTTGATCCAAAGATGCGTGCTGAGACACAAAAAAAACTTGGACGCACAGAAGAAGGTCCTATGAAGACCCTTGCAAGCGTATTTGAACGATTTGGTGGAGAAACAAAAGGTCCTGAACCTATGGTGGACGAAAAGAAGCGGACCCCAAGAGACATACCAACAAGTGAGACAAAGGAAGAAACAGTAGTACCAATAGCAACCAATGCTCTAGAAGTACCTGTGGAGAAAAGCGAACCTGAAGCAGAAGAAGCTACGCCAATCGCAATGGAAGATATCGACAAAAAATTGGATCAGCTACTTGAAGATGATCTCAAGCAAGTGTAATATATAGACACTATTCTCTTAATCCACGTCTCTATGGATCTCAATCGCGCAACCATCCTCGGGCGACTCACCCGAGACCCAGAACTTCGCTCTACCACGAGTGGAAAAACAGTCGCTACACTCAGTGTGGCAACCAATCGTGTTTGGTCAGATCAATCTGGTCAAAAGCAGGAACAATCTGAATTTCACAATTGTGTTCTTTGGGGAAAACTTGCAGACATTGCAGGACAATACCTCAGTAAAGGACGCCGTGTGTACGTCGAAGGACGAATTCAGACACGTGACTGGGTAGGTGCTGATGGTGTAAAAAAATATCGCACTGAGCTCGTTGCTGACAATCTGATTATGCTCGATGGCCCACGTGGTACTGGAAGTGCTCCAGCAGCAGGCAGCGGCGATGACAGTATGCCTCCAATGGATGATAATACTGGCGACGATGAGATCAAAGTAGAAGACATCCCATTCTAAGCTTTTTATGGAACGAAGACAACAACAACGAAATAACACTCCAAAGAAACAGGAAAAAAGATACTGTTTTTTCAAGGCGCACGATATCGAAGACGTTGATTATAAAGATATCGAAACACTTCGTCGATTTCTTTCTTCAAATATGAAGATCAAACCTCGACGAAAGACTGGTTTGTCTGCAAAGTATCAACGCAAGGTTGCCAAGGCAATCAAGCAGGCACGTATTGCAGGACTCCTCGGATTTACAGCAAAGTAAATATTCATATAAAAAAACATCCCTGAATGGGATGTTTTTTTGTATATTCTTTTTTAGAATGCACCGCGGTCCGGACGGGTGACACAGTGCTCATGTACAGTGAGCCGGTGTGCTCCCGTCCGGACCTTGGTTTCGTGACGCTTGTCATGGGTGAAGTCGCCTCAGCGACTCAACACCCGCGCATCACACGGCGTGGCGCCGTTCATCTGAGTGCATCTCGCACGCAGGAGGGGGTCGCGCCTATCCCGCGCGATTGTTTGGTCGGAGGAGCCGACAGTTCTTCACGCGCCCGCCGGTGAGGTGCTGGTGGGATCGGCGGGGCTGGCTGTGCTTCGAGACGGGAAGCATGGCGGCTCTCCTCTGGCTAGAGACAAAAAAAAGGTGGCACCGTGCCCCCTCTTCATAGATATAGTATACACATGGTGTAGTTTTTTTAGCAAATGTCATCGTTATACTTTTTCCAATACTACCAATCCTTCTATATGTGGTGTACGTGGAAAGAAGTTGTAAAGTTTGAAAAACATTGGTTTGTAGTGTTCGCTCAGCATCTTCATATCGCGTGCTTGGGTAGACAGATTGCATGAAAGATAGATAATGCGTTCTGGTTTTGTTGACAATAACTTTTGGATGACCGATACATGTAGGCCAGCTCTTGGTGGATCAAGAATTATTTGTTTGTTGCTATCTATGACATCTGTCATATGCTCTGCTGGCATATCATACACTTCTGCATGTGGCGTATGATTGAGGGCAATGTTTTCTCGTGCGAATGCCGCTGCATCTTTGTTGCTTTCTACCAGTATTGTTTCTTCTCGGTTCATGGCTATCGGAAGCGAAATAGCTCCAACGCCAGCATAAAAATCTAAGAGTGGTTTTTTTGGATCAAGAAATGCCGCCATGTCTTTCAATGCCATTTCAAATATGGGTGGATTGATTTGAAAAAAACTAAATATACCATACGCAAGTGAGGTACCGAGTATATCTTGTGTCAATGTGTTTTTTCCTACCGTATAGAGAAGTTTTGTAGGGACGGCAGCAGGGCTTTTATGTGTAGAATAATAAAGTTGAAACCCACGTTGTTTTTCTAAAAGAGCGGGATATGTTTCAAAAGTTAATTTGTCTTTGATAAACAATGCCGCAATTGTTTCGCCAGCAGTATTTGCCCGGACGATCAACGTTTTCAAACTGCGAAGCGGAATGTGTTTGTCTCGTATCCAATCGAGGATGTGTGTAGAAACCGTATTGATGACTGGCATAGCGAGAGAAGATTGTTCTACAACAAAACGTTCCTTTCCTCCTCGTTCAAAAAAAGCCAAATGAATTTTTCCATGCTCTTCTGTAAAACTAAATTCCATTTTGTTGCGATATCCACCAGTGTTACCATCTGTCGTAATATCAAGTGATGTATCGTTGAGAATAAGATCTCCAATTTTACTATATGTTTCAGCGGCAATTGCTTTTTTCCAATATTGTTCTCGGTCAAACGAAATAATTTGCCAAGGGCTGGTAGAAAGAAAATGATCCTCTTTTGGTGTAATTCGTTCTGGTGATGGCTCGAGAATATTCACGGCAATGGCTTCAAGATATGTTTTTTTATTTTTTACAATATCTATCTCCAAGACTTCTCCAGGCAATGCATTCCACACAAAGACTGTTTTGCCATTGAATCTTGGATTCCCTACATCACCAAGTCGTGCCAAACCTTGACCACCAAAGATGAGCTTTTCAATTGTGACGGTATAGCGCTCTTTCATAGATGCATACGACAAAACGGCCCTTATCATAGGCTGTATTGTCTATGAAGTCAATGGTGTTCCTTCTGGAATTGTTTTCATTATGGCATCGCTGATCCATTCAAGCATACCCCAACTCCAGTCATGACGATAAAAAACAGTTTCATTTGAAACATGTCGTTTTGTCCCAGCATCCATATAATAGACATGTGGTGATCCCTGGGCGATAAGAAGAGCTCCTTGTGTTACAGCAGTCTGTTCATTTTTTGTTGGAAGATACCCATACTTCACTTCTATGCCGTCACTAAAACCATCGCCATCAGAATCAAACAAATAAGAGACTGTTCCATTTGAAAATTCCTCTGCTTTTGTCAGACCATCTTGGTCACCATCAAGGTTTGCTGTGTTTCCGAGTTCTGGATTAGTAAACATGGCAAGTTTTGAACCATTCTGTATGTTGTTGGGGAGAAAATCATGCATGGCACTCAGCACAGTATCATATTTATAGCGGTATGCGTGTCCATAGTGGCTCCCTGGATCTTCGGCAATGAAAGTCTGATCCCTATCGTCATATCCAGAAATGACAAACATATGATAAGGAAAAAATCCACGAAAATACTCATTGTGAAGTGCGGAAGCATATGCTGGAATAATGACCGGGCGTCCGGCGTCTATTTCAGCTTTTATTGCGTCGAGTGTAGGATATTCTACAACGTGCGCGCTCCATGGAAGAAAATTATTAATGACGTCAGTCATAGTACGTATTGATTCGTCCAAACTTTCTTCAAAAAGTACATGTTTCATGTCAAACATTTCAAGAATCCCTTTTTTTGCATCGGTACTATTTTGTATATCTGTGCCAATGTAATATCTATGTACCATAAGGACACTTGTTTCCTCACAAGCATCGAGCCATGGTTGTATCCATATGCCATCAGGTGCTTGCGAGGTAAAGGGTACTGAAAGTATTGTTGCGGCGTGTGTAGGCAGAGCCAATACACACGTGCCAAAAAAAACGAGAACAGTATGTTTTATAGAGAAGATGATTCGTGAGTTCATGTAAAAGGGTTACATAGTAAGATATTGTTTTCTTTTTGATTCTGGAAATTTTTCTATAGCGTAACGGAGCATGGTTCGGGGCATTGTCTTTGCATGCACATTCAAAAAATGTTTTAGTACGTTGATATCTTTTTTCCCTACTTCTCTGAGTGCCCATCCGACTGCTTTGTGTATAAGATCATGTGTATCTTGAAGCAAGATGGTACTGAGCGCAATGGTATCTTCAAATTGTCTTTCGGCAATGAAGGCAAAAGTGGAAATAATCGCAATACGTCGCTCCCACAAACTTTTTGATGTTGCCAAACGAGCGAGTATTTTCCTATTTCGTGTTCGAAGCCACACGCCAAGAATTTTGTGAGCGCTGAGGTCAACCAGATCCCAATTATTAATGCATGCAGTATTTGAAAGATAGATGTCGACGATCTGTTTTTGTATACGTGTATCGCCTCGTTCAAATTGTAATACCAAAATAAAAAGTGCAATCTGGCGATATTCGTGATAGGTACTGTGTAACAATTTCAATATAGTAGGCATCGGCAGGTCTCGGAATGTTTTTGCGATGGTTCGTTGCATAGGGACGGTCAGACCGAGGAATATGTCTCCTTCCCCATACTCTCTTGTGCCAGTTTTAAAAAAACGCATCGAATGTATCGCACGCGCAGTGTCTGCTTGTTGGTGTATGGCTCTTGTGATTGCTGTATGATTCATATATCATACAGTATATCATGCTTATTCATTGTATTGTTGGTATGAACTATATATATTCTTTCCCAGCAGCTTTGTTTTTCTTCTTCCCTAGTGTTGTATTTGCGCATACGGACAGTGATCTCCACAATGCACTTGGTATATTTGGTCATCCTCTTGCTGTAGGTATTTTGGCGGTCGTACTTGTTGGTGTTATTTTTGCAATGAGATATTTTTCGAAAAATAAAAATAGTGATGATATCGTGTAAGTGCGCGATTATATCATGATAAAAATCGCCAGGTAGGCGATTTTTATTTGTTGTTTGGATTTTTTATGTTATTCGCACCCTAGTGCTGTACGACATTGCGCCTGTGCATCTGGGCCAGGTGCTTGGTCACAGATACTGCAGTCTACTGCTGTGTTTGATGCGTCAGTGGTGGTTTGGAACATTTGGCTTCCAAGAGAAAATTCTTTGAATGTAATATCTTTTGGTGTTTCAAATATGCTGTTGTCTGCATGCCATGGTGTACAGTGATACTCAATGTGTTGATCTGGGTCCAGAAAGTTATTACTGTCTGCTGTCGAGGTTGCCGTTATAACTGTTTTCATTTTTAGCCCTTCTTTGGCATCAAATGCTGCGCCCCAGGTGTATGCCCATCCATCGTTGAGGATGACATGTGATTCTTTTGTCGTGCCATCTTGTTCTGTGACCATAATGTCGCCACGAACTCGTCCAGTATCGATATAGGTTGTTCCTTGTTGTATGCCATATCCATCATCTTGAGAAAAGGTACAGGTGAGACTTTTGCCAGATGCCAGAATATCACGGAGGGTGTTTGGTGTTATCGATGCCTCTGTAGTGTTTTCTGTGTTCGTTATTTGTATTAGAGAGCTTTGCGTGCTCGGTTGATTGCGATACCAGCACCAGCGATTGCTGCCACGGCACCACTGCCAAAGAAGATACGGATCCACGTTGGAAGTCCTTGTTTTTCTTCGGTGGTAGGTGTTTCAACTTCTTCACCATTATCATTTGTTGTCTTTTGCTCTGTATTGTCTGTAGTCGGTTCTTCAGTAACCTCTTCTCCTGAAGGGGTTGCTTCAGTAGGAGTACCTGGAGTTGTAGTTTCTCTTGTTGGAGGGACTGTTGTCTCTCTTGTTTCTTCTGGCGTATTTCCATTGTCTGTAGGTGTTCCGTTATCTGTACTTGGTGTGCTCGTTGAAGGTGTTCCTGAGTTTCCGGTTTCTGTGGTTGGTGTACTGCCATTTTCTTTTACTACATGTACTGCAACTGTTGCTGTACTTTCTGCACCATGTGAATCTCGGACTCGCACAGCAAGTGTGTATGTACCGATTGTTGTATACGTATGAGTGACGGTTGGAGCTGTGTAGTATTCTTCAGCACTTTCGTCTCCAAAGTTCCAGAAGTAAAATTGAATATTTCCTTCTTTGTCTGTGCTATCGCTTGCATCAAACGTAACTTCTGTATTGACTGCTATCGTTACTTCTTGTCCAGTCGTAAATGCTGCCGTTGGAGGTGTATTTGGGAGGAATGTTCCACCACCATTGTTAGTAGGAGTAGAATCAGTAACGACTACCTCAAATGTTGTGGTTACAATACCGTTGTACTGATCATCTGCAGTGATTTCAATAACACTCGTACCAACGCGTAATCCTGTTAGAGTCAGATTTGAAACATCATCAAAATTTGCTGTTACCGCTGACTCATTTGTATTTCCAGAAACACTAAACATCAATCTATTTTCATCAGCATCGTGAAATGCTGCTTTGATAATTTCATTACTTATCGTAGCTGTCGTTGTTGTATAGAGATCGATACTCTGATTTTGTAATGTGGCTTCCGTTAGTACTGGCGTTGTGTTTAAGAAAACTGTATGAGACAGTTGCTCAGAAACTGGATTCAATGTAAGAGTGCTTGCTCCATCTTGATATTCAATACCAGTAATAGAAACTACAATATTTTTTCCAACAACATTATTTTCATTGATTGTAATAGGAAGACTAGAACTACTATTTGCAAGGACAAGCCATTTCACTGTTTCTCCTCCAAAATTAAGAAGAGGAGCTTCATTTCTCAGATCATAATCTGTACCAAGTCCTGCAGTTCCTTTGAGTGTAAATGAAACGGCAACATCAAGGTCACTATTATTTACAATCTTTGCTACATTTGCATTTCCAGAAGTAGGAGGTACCAAAGAACTGGATGTGCCAAAAGCGACATTTGTATCATTATCCAATATATTGACACTAAACTCTATCGGATTGTTAGAAAAGTCTGCAATAATATTTGTTTCATCATT
>Ga0210006_1000601_pt1 | contig 27852 bp, 27 predicted proteins | sample CryGey02umfilter_2_FD_185452 | JGI IMG/M metagenome (GOLD analysis project Ga0210006, IMG submission 185452) | Groundwater microbial communities from aquifer in Utah, USA - Crystal Geyser 4/10/14 0.2 um filter (SPAdes) (version 3) | ecosystem: Environmental > Aquatic > Deep subsurface >... | reverse complement strand
ATGGAGTTCCGGTATAACTATAGAAAATTAAATTTTGAAGAAATTGTAGAAAAAATTATCAAAATTCTTATGTCCTATAAAAAGTAATTTTTCGTTACTCATTGACATAAGACCCTTATTTATAGTAGAAGAAGATTTATTCTTTTTGGGCCACGAACTATAAAAGAGTATGTTGATCTAGGTGAATATAGACCCTATACGGGCACAGCGGTTGTTCCTGGCACCCTAAGAGGAAAGCTAACCGATGAACCCCCCGTTTATGAAAATGCAAGCCTCGCTGGGTCAAGACCGCGCGCGCAAAACATAAGCGAGGCCAAAGGCCGAGCGTGAAGGTAGCGCTACGAGTGGGTGGGGGCACTCGCCGCGCTACCTTTGAAAATCAGTCCGAATTTTTTCAAAAAGCCAGCACAGTATAGGAAATTGAAGAAACGAGGAAGCATAAAGAGTTGATGTATTACTCTCAATAATAGGTTCGAACTGGTAATCTGACAGCAACAGCTCTCCGCTAATTCTTCTGTTATACTTAAAAGGTTTTAGCAGATCAAGACGCAATAATTCCATAAATAAGTATCAGTTATCGCGATATTATCAGTTCAGAAGAAAGATCATGGGGTATTACCTTGGGAAGACAGAGGTTAGACCTACAAGTGAGGAAAATTCCGAATACGTCAAACTGTTTAATCTTTATGTTTGGAACGTAAAGGATTAAGGTTAAAAGTTATTATTTAGCCGCTGGTGTGAAGAGCAATCTTTATATCGGCGGCTTTTTTTATTGTTAGGAATGATAAATGGTTTTCAAGAAATGTTTTTAATATTTTGAGCATTTCTATAAGTTTGGCTTGCTAAGGCTTCTTGATATTTTACATCAAATAATAATTTATCTTGACCTTGGACAACGGAAATAGATGAAATCGAAGTAGGTTTATCTGGTGCAATAATTGTGCAATTAAGTTTACCAGATATTTCTTGCCCTATTCCTTGCGTAGCTCCGGTACTACATGAGCTTAAAATAATAGTTGGACTATCGTTAAATATAAGACTAGCTGCTTCAAACCCTTTTCTTAGTATATCTTCAAGAGAGATAGAATCTTCTCCCAGATCTATAGAGTTAGCAGTGCCATGCCCCCCGATAATGGCAAAATCAGATTTTCCATAGCGTTTTCTTAATCTATTTAGAACACTTATTGCTTGTTGTTTGCTTTTACACTCTACAATCCTTAAATTGTGTGTGTTGCTAATTTGATCGTACAAGTTTAAAAAAGTTATTAAGTCTCCATAAAATGCTCCATTATGATCAGTATAGGGATAAAGAATAATTCCATACGGTTTCACCATATTATTTATTTCATCATATTGGGCTACTAATAATTGAGACGGATACCTTCCAAAATCTCTAATTCCGAATTCGCTCCCTATAGTCTTAGCAATTCCAGGTCTTAATTTCTCTATTTCAATAATTGTGTTTAAATTGTTTCCTATCGGAATTTCGTGGTGATTATCACTTGCTGCCCAACCTGCTAAAAGATCTTCTGAGTCGAGCTGATATTTTTCAAGGTCGGCTTTCAATATAGGAGTTGCTAATTCTCTTACTTTAGGATATTTGCTGTTCATTATTTTTCCAACGACCTCCGAGTGATCAATATCATTCAGAAGACTATTCATAATTATATTTTTCGCTTGGTCTCTAGATTTAGTTTGCCCATACTGAACTATCATTCCTAAAAAACTTAAAAATTCATATCTATTATAATCTGCTTGATCTCGCCAGCCAGCAAGAATAACATCGATACTTCTTTCTAAAACCATAACCGCTTCTTGTCCAGCTCGTCCATAGCCTTGTTCTGCTAACTCTGCATAATTATAAAGTAAGTCTAAATATCGTCTGGCAGTCATTAATTCTAATTTATCTGTTTTTTTGGTAGATCTGATAACTTCTTCCAAACGAGAGAAGTTATTAGATACTAAAGATAAAGGAAGTTCATAAGTTATATTTACGGGTCTTCGTTCTTTTAAAGCAGACATAGCCTTAATAAGATACCCAACATAATTACTTACTAGTTGAAGATGGCCTTGAGAATAAAAAGCGTAGTTTAATATATCTGCATATTGAGAGATTTGTTCGTATTTAACGCGAGGCAATTCAGGATCCGCTTCTGGTTTTTCATAAAAAACACTTTCACAAAAATCTTGAATAGTTGCAATTGCTGTTTTAAACCTTTCTTCATTAAAGGGTTCTGTTGGTTCTGAAAAGTAATATTTGTCAGTAGTATCTATATGAGGTTTATTCAGCTCGTCTAAATTATCCAGAACACTCTTGGTAAATAAATCAAAAGATAAAATTGAAATTGAGTCAGGGTGACTTTCTCGCAACTTTAATGCATTAAATATTATTTGTGGTAATCTTTCTGTTGCTTGAGTATTGTCTTCTAAGGCTTTCCATATCTGTTCAATCACGTATCCAGCTCGTAAATGTGCCTTATATAAACCAGAATAGTAGCCTAATCCAGTTTTTTGTTGATAAACATATTCTTCTAATGGAGGAATAGATATTTCTTCTAAATTCGCATGATAATCCTTCATATGAGGTAAACCCAAAATTTTATTTAATCGTTCTTGTTTTTGACTTTCAGTATAGCGAGATGGCATGGCTTTTCTAAGTTTTTTTCTTTCTGCTTCTGCCATATTGTTACATCCATCAAATAAATCGTGATACTCATCTACCAATTGTTGATCTTTTTGTCTTTCTTCCTCTAAAATTTGATGGTCTTGTGGAATTAATGGTGAGATAGGTTCACCTATTGCAACCTGACACGCTCGATCAAATATCTCTTCGATTTCTGGTAAAAGAATGGTTATTCCAAAAGATTTAGCAATTAGATGACCTATTTCTGCTGCAAATATTTGTTTTTCACTTCTGTTATGATTTTCAGCTAGGTTTTTGCTATAAAAAATAACAATATCTTTTCTAGATTGTAGTAGTTCGTTTAAACTATCAAAATCAACATCGGTTTCGCTAATAATTCCTTGCGAAATGGCAATTCGTAATCTTTGTTCAATATCAGTTGCTAACTCTTTTAATCCATTTGTAGCATGTGGAGTAAAAAAAGCTGCGTCTCTTTGTTCATCAAATTCAATTTTTCCATCATCTTTACTTGCTTTAATTAATTTTAAAAAAGTTTCTTCATCGATATTTCTTAAAAATCTATCAAAATTAATTGCGATGACGTTTCTTCTCAAATAATCTGCTGTTGAGATCTCAGTAAAATGCCATGGGTGAGTTTCTAATCCCAAGGTGATATTTAATTGATTTACTACAGAGAGATAGCAACTTCGCTCAGGTTGAGTTAAAATTTCAGCTGTTTGTTCGGACATATTAATTAATTTTAACTTATTCATCAAAATTTGGTATATAATACTGTTTAGTGGAATTAAGGTAAAAGTTACGAACTTTGTCCACTAAGGAGCACAAATATTCCTATAATCTGTTATTATTATGCCTCCCATTCCTCAAAATCGCAAGAAAATAGGGAATGGATTCCTCAAACTTGCATTTTTTACCCAAATAAAGTACAATTTCTTGTATGACTTATTCTGAACTTATTACAATTATTACCGAATCATCTCAAATAGACCAAAAGCAATCAGTGGTGCGTTCTTATGAGTTTCAGCTTTACCAGTTACTTACTGTCTCCAAACCTCTCAAAGCCATCACCGGCATCAGACGAAGTGGAAAATCGTTTTTGCTAAAAAAAATGTATCGCCGTTTAATAGACAAGCTGGATGTCCCTCAAACAAATATTTTCTTTGTCAATTTTGAAAATGATCGGCTCGTAAAAAATAGAAGTTTGATTGGACTACGGAATATGTATGAAATGTTTATATCCCACGCAAACAGTCAAAAACCTATTTATTTATTTTTGGATGAAATTCAAAATGTACACCAGTGGGAAAGTTTTGTCCGAACCATTTACGACAGCACCAATCACAACGTGTTTATTACTGGTTCTAACAGTCGTCTTTTGTCCAGCGAATTCTCCACATCTTTAGGAGGAAGAATTCTTGAATTTCATATTTTTCCATTTTCTTTTAAAGAGTTTTTATATTGGAACAATGTGCCTGTCCCAAATAATATTTTTCAGTTATCAGAGAACAAATCCAAGATTCAAAATTTTTTGAACCAGTATCTCAATTTTGGAGGTTTAGTCGAAACATTCAATTTGACAAATGAACAAAAAGTTTCATATCAGGAAACGCTCACCGAAAAAATAATTATTAATGACGTTTTGAAACGATTCAATTTAAAATATCCCGATGTTTTAAAAAGTGTCAGCCAATTCTTACAAACAAATGTGGGAAATGTTACCAGTACTCGCAATATAACCAAATGGATCAGAAATTTGGGTGAAGAAAAAAAACTGGATTCTAAAACAGTACAAATATATATTGAATATTTAGAAAAAACATATCTTATTCATAAGGTAAAAAAGTTTTCTTATAAAACCAAAGAGATATTTTCTACACAAAATAAATACTACTTTGTAGATAATCTATTCAGTCAAAAAAGTGACATGGAAGATCAAATTGAAAATGTGGTTTTTCAGCATTTTTCAAGAAAAAATATTAAAGACATTTACTATGGCCGTGATGAACGGGGTCATGAAATTGATTTTGTTATAGCCAACCAACTTCAAGCACTTCAAGTATGTTATCAATTAAATGATACCAATGTCATTCGAGAAACAAAGTCTTTGAATTTATTTAATAAGTTAAATATAAAATCTACTCATTCTTTATATTTGGTATATATGTATGATCAACGAGCACAAAAACTCGATCTTCCAAATATCAAACTCACCAGCCTAGATCAACTACTCCTTGATATTTAGTTTTCGTAAATAAATTAATACAACTTTGGTTTTTCGTAAACCAAAGAGTTGAAATATTTATCTCGCATTTCTTCCGCAAAATGACGAGCTTCTATCTCATGGGGTTGATTTTCATGTTTTGCATATTCTTTTAAAATTCCTGAACTTCCTATCCCCTTGGGTAATTTGCCTTTAGTAAAATCAACAAAGTGATATGCTTCTTCAAAAAAAGCATCAATTAAAGCACTTTTATTAAGCATGTCATTATTCCAACCGTTTTGTCTAAGATATTCAGATAATCTTTCGCTAAAAAATTTATCCGCTGGATTACTACCTATATCCATAAAAAAAGTCGGTTGACCATCCTTACCTTCCCATTCTGGAGCAAATGCACCAGTACGAAGAGTGCCGTTAATATTCAAGTCAACTGCGAAAACAACATGTGGTAAAGTTTGACCACTGTATGACAATTCATCAAAGGCCAAATTTAAAACCTCTAATCCAAGTATTGCTCTCTCTCTCTGCTCTTTTCCTAATTGTGGTCGAGTATTTTCAACGTAATTTTTTATTTCATACCTTTTTCCTATTTGTTTTGGTATTTCTTCATCCATATTTTATATTTTAAATCTGTATCTGCAGTTTATCAGATGTATATTGACGAATTAAGACAGAAATCATTGTCTGATAAGGAATTCCACTGGCTTGCGCTTTTGCTCTAAGCTTATTCAAATCATCTTCACGTATGCGAATATTCACGTTTTTTGTTTTTCGTAGTTGAATTGTGTTTTGTGCAATCAATTGAAGCCTCTTTCGTTCCTCTTCAATAATTCCTTCGCTAATGTACTTTCCCGACTCAACATCTTTTAAAATTTGCTTTTCTTCTTTTGTTAGTTTCATATCTTTTATTTTCATATGTTTGTTTTGATTTTAATTTATAAATTTTTGTCATTTTACGACTTGGAATAATTGTTTTAAAAAATATTTTATCTTCATCTTCAACGTATGGAACGATATAAGCATATTTATTAATCTCAATAATATAAATATTTTGTTTCGGATACTTTTTTCCATTTGGATTCCTTGTATTATCTACAAGTCCTCCCTCTTTTAACGAAAACTCAACTTCTTCAAAACTTATATGACGACGTTTCTTTAACCAATCGTTCTTTTTTTCATTCCATTCAAACTTTTTCATTTTATATTTTATAACAATGTATACTAAATGTCAATTTTATATTTCTTGCACATTGTGCGATTTGCTTTCACGGAAACCGGCTTCGGTGATTTTAATGAATCTCGCATTTTTCCATAGCTCTTTTATACTTTTAGCGTTACAATAGCTCATTCCAGATCGAAGCGCTCCTTGCAGCTGATAAATCACGTCTGCAACTCTGCCTTTGTAAGGAACTAAGGCTTCAACTCCTTCAGGAACAATCGAATTCAATTGATTTTCCGTATGATTTTCCAACTCAATCTTTCTATCAGCGATGGCTAAAAACGATGCAGAACCGCGATGCACCTTAAACTTCATGCCTTTACGCATAATCACACCTCCCGGGCTTTCATCGGTTCCGGCAAACCAACCGGCCAACATACAAGCTGATCCGCCAGCAGCCAGTGCTTTGGCAATATCACCAGGGAAATTTGTGCCACCATCGGCAATAATGGGAACACCTTTTTTTCTTGCAGCAAAGGAACATTCCTGAACCGCCGTAAATTGAGGAACTCCAACACCGGCAACAATTCTAGTCGTGCATAATCCACCTGGACCAATTCCGACCTTAACTGCATCTACTCCCCTTTTAATTAGATCCAAAACCCCTGCTTTTGTAGCCACATTACCACCAATGATATCTATGTTTTTAAATTTTTTTCTAATCTGTGACACAGCTTGAAGAGCGACATCATTATGTCCATGCGCCACATCTACAACCAATGCGTCAACTTTTGCATTGACCAATGCTTCAGCTCGCTCTATAAAATCATTAACCACCCCAATTGCAGCTCCAACACGATAACGTCCCAATTCATCTTTGGTTGAATGTGGATATTTTTCGAAATTAATGATTGAACGAGCAGTGATTAATCCAATCAAAACACGATTATTGTCCACGAGTGGTAATTTTTCAATTTTATATTTAATGAAAATTTGCTTAGCTTCTTTAATTGAAGTCTTTTGTTTTCCTAGAATTAATTTCTTCAAAGGAGTCATTAATTCGAAGACTGTTTTATCCCTATTTGACTCAAATTTATAATCACGTTTCCCAAGCATACCCACAACATGATTCTTTTCATCAACAACAATAAAGCTGTTCACTCCGGTCTTTCGTAATAATGCCCAAACTTTTGCTAATTTTGTATCCGGAGTGATGGTGTAGGGAGACTCAACCACAAACCCAACATGACGTTTAACTAAATTTACTTGCTCAACCTGTTCTGCAACTGTCATAAAGCGATGGATTATACCAATCCCACCCTCACGCGCCATAGCAATGGCCATTTCTGATTCAGTAACCGTATCCATATTGGCAGAAACAAACGGAATCTGTAGTTTTATTTTTCTTGTCAAATAAGATTCGGTTGAAACATCCGAGCGATGATTAATAAACGAATGTTGAGGAATTAATAATACGTCATCATATGTCAAACCTTCTTGTAATTTCATTATTGTTTATAAAAATTAATAATTAAAAATCAAAATGTCATTCTGGCACTTCGACTTTGCTCAGTGTCTTGAGCTTGTCGAAAGACTTGTCCAGAATCATCGTTAGATTCTGGATGCGCTCTCTTCGCCGAGTCAAGCTCGGCTTCGTTCGCTTACCAGAATGACATTGGTCTATATTTCTATCGTCTCATCTCTCCCCGGTCCAACAAAAACGTATTGTATCGGAACTCCAATTGATTTTTCTATAAAACTTAAATACTTTTTCGCTGCTTTTGGTAACTGGAAAATTTTACGACATTTAGAAATGTCTGTCTTCCAACCTTGAAAAATCTTATAGACCGGTTGACAACGATAAAAATCTTTAATTTGTGGAGGTAGGGTTTTGAGTAGCTTTCCTTCAAGTTTATAATGCGTACAAACTTTTATCTTGTCAATTCCTGACAATACATCAAGCTTTGTAATTGCCAGTTTATTGAATCCTGAAAGTCGATGTGCAGTTTTGATTAATGGAATATCCAGCCATCCACAACGACGTGGCCTTTTGGAAACCGTTCCAAACTCACCACCAACTGAACGTATCTTATCACCAGTTTGATTAAATAATTCTGTTGGAAAAGGTCCATTCCCCACTCGTGTCGTGTAAGCCTTGACAATTCCAAGAGTATTTATTGCTTGCGGTGGAAAGCCAACATAAGCAAAGACTGCTCCAGAGATTGTGTTTACTGCAGTTGTATATGGATAAGTACCAAATACAGCATCAAGAAAAGTCCCATGCGCACCTTCAAATAAAAATTTTTTTGTATTAATTTTTTCGGCAGTTATTGTTGAAACATCACCAACATACTGTTTAAGTCTTTGTCCGTAGATAACAAATTCTTTATAGATCGTTTCAACGGTTGACTTTGTTTTCTGTCCATAAACCAACTCTATCTGTCGTTTTTTAATCGGAAAAAATTCAGTTAGTTTTTCTTTTAACTGTTTTTTATCTATCAAATCTTCCATTCTGATTCCAAAACGATTGTTTTTGTCCTCATAACAATATCCTATTCCTAAATGTAAACTTCCAGTAGCTTTCTTTCCTTTCCAAATTTCCGTTGCAGCGTCCAATTCTTGATGATATGGCATCACCACATGAGCACGAGAATCAATCGTTAGCTTTGGATATAAACCACGCTTAATAAAAAAATCAATTTCCTTTAGTAAAACTGCGGGATTGATTACAACATGTTGTGATAACATCAATTGTTTTTTCCATAAAATTCCTGAAGGGAGTAAAGACAATTTAAATTTTTCTCCGTTAACAACCACACTATGCCCGGCATTATTCCCACCATTAAAACGAACAGTATAATCAGCCTGTTTTGCCAAGATATCAACTGCCTTCCCCTTACCTTCATCTCCCCACTGCGCGCCGATTACAACAAGAGGAAAGTTTATATTTTTCATATATTAAAAATAACAAATAACAAAATTTAAAGATTCAAATCAAGTCCAAATGACAAAATCCAAAAAAGCGATATTACAATCTATTAATTACTAAATCTTTTTGTGCTTTGAATTTTAAAATTGATTTGATATTTGATCTTTGACATTTGAATTTATTTATTAAATGAAAGCATCATATCTATAATCTCCTCCGCATACCCAACATACTTTTCCGGTGTCAAATTTAATAGAACTTTTTTATTTGCTTCGCTCAAATCCAAACCCATAATAAAATTATGCAATCCGTCCATGGTAATTTCTTTTCCACGGAAAAAGTTTTTGGCTTGTTCATAAGCGTCAATTTTCCCTCGCAATCGTAGCAGATTTTGAATTGGCTCTGATAAAATTTCAATATGTTTGATTAAATCATCTACAATTACTTTTTTATTAGGTGAAATTCTTTTTAGTCCTTCTTCAACGCTTTGATATGATAGTAAACTATATCCAAATGCAATTCCAAAAGAACGACGCACTGTGCTGTCAGATAAATCGCGCTGTAAACGAGAGTAAGATAATTTCCTGCTATAAAATTCAAAAAGAGCATTGGCAATTCCAAAACCTCCTTCTGCTCCCTCAAAATATATTGGGTTAGTTTTGTATGGTAGCGCAGTTGATCCGGTCTCGGTTTTTATAACCTGTTGGTAAAAATAACCAAGCATAATATACTGCCATAGGTCTTGACAAAGCCCTATTATAATATTATTAATTCTTATTAGTGACGCGAACATAATAATCAAACTGTCATATGGCTCTATTTGTGTTGTCACCAAGTCTGGTGTCAATCCAAGTGTCTTAATGAATTTCTGACTAAATTCTAGCCAATTTGTCTTTGGAATTAATAATTTATGAACATTAAAGTTACCTGTATTACCGTTTAACTTCGCTTTTATGTTCAACTTTTTTAAGTTTGCCAATTCTTCTAATAAACGTTGATGAAAAACCAATAATTCTTTACCCAAGATCGTGGGCGCTGCAGGTTGTCCGTGTGTTCGACCCAACATTTGAATATTTTTTGAAGATTTTATCAATTCACTTAAGTTTTCAATTATTTTATCAATGCTTGGAATAATAACTTGTTGAGTAGAGTGCTTTATCATCAATGCGTATGCGCAGTTATTAATATCATCTGAAGTTAAACCAAAATGTACCATAGAAACAACATCTTTCAAAGAAGTCCTCTGTAACTCATTCTGAATAAATAATTCGACTGCTTTAACATCATGATTGGTTTTCTTTTCTATTTGACGAATCGTATCAAGCCCTATTTCATCTCTTGCTTGTAGTTTGACTAAAAATGAAGTCAATAAATTAAACTCTTTATTTGTAAATTCGCGGATTGTTCCAGAAGAAGATAAGGCTTTCAAATACTCAATTTCAACAAACACACGATAATAATTTAATGCTCTATCTGAAAAAAAAGGGGTTAATGTTTTGAGTTTATGACGATTTCTCCCATCAAGAGGTGTAAGCGCATCTTCAGTTGAAAATTTATTGTTTATCTTGCTATCCATTAAGGATAAAATTTAAAAAATCTATACCCTACCATTTGTAACAAAATACTGATTGATTGTCAAAAGTTTTTATCATCTAGAGAGTTAATGTAACCTTTCGTTCAATATACTGACGCAGCACTGCAGCGGCCAAAGTCTGATAAGGTAAACCTGTCTCCACTGATCTGGCTTTGAGTTTTTGAAGATCTTTTTCTGTTAAACGAATATTGATGTTCTTCTTTTTTTGAATGGTATTAATAGCCGCTTCTCGGGCAAGTTTTATCTCTTCATCTAAATTATTAACTGATACATACTTTCCGTCATTATAATCTTTCAGAATCTGTTTTTCTTCATCATCTAGTTTATATTTTTTCATAATAAATCATTAATTTATAAATTTTGAAATATATTTTTTTGTTGCTTTTCGACTTGGAATAATAGTTTTCAAAAATGCAACATTATTATCTTTTACAAATGGTATTAAATAACAGTAATTGTTAATTTTAATAATGTAAATAAATTGATTAAAATATTTTTTATTTGGGTTTTTCTCTACTTTAATTGAGTTGCTTGACGTAATTGCCTTTACAACTTGCTCAAAACCAATCTCTCTTTCTTTTTTCAGCTTATCATTCTTTTCACTATTCCACTCATAAAACATATTTAGTTAAGTGTTTATACTGGAAAAACTAATGCCAGATTCAATTTTTTCTAGTATATGACAAACAATATCAAATGTCAATAGTTAGTGTTCTTTAATCAATAATCGAAATCTAATTAGTCCTATTACTACTCATTGAAAAATCTGAGTTAACTAAAAATCTGCAATATATGGAATTTGTAACTCCATATAAACACTTAGAGGAATATCAAAACAACACGATAAAGACTTTCTAAATATAGATGTTTCATTTGAGAACTTAGATAAAATTGCGTATAATATGAGTAATAAAAAATTTGAGGTGCCAAAATCACAGTAAATTTAGCCTCAAAATAGTTGAGCTTCAATTTAAATCCAATTAGGTTAATATTTATGAGTAACTTAGAAATAATATCGCAAACACATACGGGGGTTGCCCGAGAGGTCGACGGACAACTTCAACACCCGCTAACTATAAGTAATATTGCCTTAACTACTCCTATAAGCCATGATTATTACCCAATACCATTGTTTAGTTTATCTGGCGAGGTTGGTCGTGTTCAGCCAACTCTTCATGCAACGATACTTGCTCGGACCCAATATGCCGAAGAAATTATTGCATTTGTTCGGACAAATCATCCAAATATTCTTGCCCTGTCAGCTCCTCAAGGAACTTTGAGAATACTTCAAGAAACTTTAAAAAAACTACAAGAATTTGGTCCGGAAAATCGTCCACAAATTATATTAGGTGGCAGTTTACCGACTTATTTACCTAATATTTTTTTTAACGAATTTCCAGACTTACCTTTGACAATAATAGGTGGTTGGGGTGAAGTCGCTTTTGCGAATGAAGTTAAAGAATATTCGATAATGAATCCAATACCAGAACAGAAATTTGTCATCGGTGCATATCCTGAACACTATCCGAGACAAGACGGTGTTCCTAAAAAGGGAGAAGTACCTTTTAATTATGCTAGAGCAGAAGCAACGAGAGGCTGTTTTTGGGGAGCTTGTTCTTATTGTTTACGTCCATTGAATGAACAACAAGGAAAATGGAAACAATATGACCTAGCAGATGTAACAGCTCAAGTAGGAGAATTACTTAGGTTAGGTTATGATGGATATCTTGATTTTGCTGATGAAGAACCAATTGGCACTAATATAGGATTGTTTGCAAACATCTTGGATAAATTAATTAACCTTAGAAAAAAATATTCAAAATTTACGTTTGGTATAAATATGCGCGCCGATCATGTTATTTCTTCAAATTCTGAACGACAAAGACAATACGATGAATTTCTTCAAAAAGCAAAAAGGGCTGGCTTGGCTAATGTTTGGATGGGCGCGGAATCTTATAGTTGTTCCCATCTTGAGATTTTGCATAAAGGCCAACATATTACCCCCCTTACAAATTTGGCTGCAGCAAAAAAAATTGATTCTTATGGAATAAAGGTTACTCAGGGTTTTATTCCATATCATCCTTTGTCAAACTGGCAGGAACTTCTAGAAATGGCTAATTTTATGGAACCTCACGCTCTTTTTTTATCAAAGATATTGGGCGCACCTTTTGGTTATATGAGAGTCCAATATAATACTCCATATGAGCACGCTATTAGAAGATTAGAAGGTTCTACAAATTATAAACTCCTTGGTAAACTTGATAAAAATATGCTTACTTATGAATGTAAATATCGAGATCCAAGTATCGGACTCCACGCTGGGTATATGCGAATATTTTATGATTGGATAAATCCTTATTTAAAACAAATGCATGTCGAAGCTCTAAAGGGAAACAGAGATAGTCAAGATAATTTAAACAAGCTTCGTGCTATTGTCCTGCAATTATTTCTAGAAAGTATAAAACAATTAGAACCATTAAAAGATAGTTTAGTTGAATTAAAAAAACAACAGTTATTGATTTTAGAAAAATATAAAATAGAAATAGGAAATGGAAATTTTGGAATTAATACAGTAAAATTTGATGAGCTTATTCAACATCATTCAGCTGACTATTTAGACAAATTTATGTAATAAAAAAACGTTTGAATAGTTAACTTCTTCCGAAGTTTTTTTTAGTACAGAACTTAGACCAAGTTTATTTTAAGAAAAAAATTACATAGTCATTAACCTCGAAACGAACCTAAACGTAAGAGGACGTCACCACGATCCTCCACCTCCTCCACCGCCTCCACCCCCAGATGATCCTCCGCTAAAACCAGAAGAAAAACCAGAGGTTGAAGTAGTTGGTGTTGGAGGTTGGGAAACGCTGGAAAAACTATTTAATGATGAATTTAAACTGGATATAAAATATGCTGTGGTAAAAGTATTATTACCATAACCTCGATACCAATCGGGCGGTGTTAGTTTAAGATTAGAAAATCTTTTTGCCCAAACCTTTTCAACACCAAAAGCAACTGCAAAGGGAAGTAATTTTTCGAAAAACATCTGTTTATTAGCCTGAAACTCCAGTTGTCTTGTTTGGCTTGAAATAAAGTTATAAAGTGATTTGGCGACATTCGCTTGTTCTCTTCCCAATCTAGTTTTTTTAAACATCACTCGACCAAAAATCAAGGCCATTAAAACCAAAAACAAGTTTCCTGTAAACAACGCCATACCTGCAATTACATTATAAAATGTTCGTTTTCTTTGCGGATCATCAGGAAAAGACCCGTTTGTAATTAAGCTTTGATAAAGTGTTTTTTTGACATCTTCAACTGTTTCATATAGTTCCTGATCTTTTAATCTAACTTCTATCTCTGATTCAAAAATTCCTTGAAGTAGTTTTTTTTCGTATTCTTGTAAACCCCGTAACCCCGAACTTGCACTCGGGGCATTTTGATGGTCACTGCGTGGTAACTCCCCATTCATCTCTGGGTTTACACTCGGAGCTTTCTGGTTACGGGGTAAAGAATTATCTGTGACAAATTTTTTTAGTTTAATCAAATAAAAATCACCTTTCTTTTTTTCTTCAATGCGAATAAATCCCCGTCTTGCCAAATCAACCACAGTTGCTAAAATATCACGCAGATCAACACTTTCATCAACAACTGTTCCTGTTTCACCTGGTGTAAATAAACGTTTATCTTTTGTTTGTGGAGGGTCATACCAAGCACGAACCACACCAGTTTCAACCTTTGGATCTCTTCCATACAAATACCATTTAATCGGAAGCCAAATTGGATAAAGCACATACCAAAACAATAACAATATACCAAATACAAATATTAACAACTTTCCCAAAAACGTATCGAAAAAATCAACATATTCTTTTGGTTCAACTACGGCAACAATATTTTTTGGAAAACTGACTACAGCAGTTAATCCTTGTGTTGCAGACAATGGCAAATTTGAATTGACTAAAACCGTATTTGTTTGATTTGTAGAGTTACAGTTTTGATCTGTACTCCCAACGCTTCCAGTAAAACAAATACTTTTGATATCTGATGCAGTTATTTGTTCTGGTAAGACGACTTCTGCAGTTGCTTTTAATATTGGGACTTGCCAACCATTACCGGTAATATTCCAATATAGCTCATCATGATCAGAATAATATGTTAGAGCTCCAGAAATATCATAACTAATGATATACGTAACTATACCGGTTACATATTTACTTGCCGAACCAATTTTAATTTGAATAGTATTTTTTTGACGATTGGTGGTGAAATCATAAGGCTCATTATTCGCGTCTCTTACGCCAATTACATTTGTCTCTAGTTTAAATTTTTTCCCCTCTTTATTAGTTTTTATAACAGGAATGTCACGAAAAATCCCGTGTTTTTGCAAGTCACCAAAGTTATAAACAATTTTTTCTTCAACAATAATTGAACCATTTTTATTTACCTGAATCTTGGCATTGAAATCATTAATCTGCTCTGCATGTGTAATTTTTGGAGATAAGAGAAAGAACAATACAAAAATAATTGTAGATAGTCTTTTCATAGTTATTAAACAAAGTATCTGTCATTGCGAGCGAAGCCGAGTTTGACTCGGCGTAGCGAAGCAATCCCGCTAATTTGAAACGTCCTATTGGTAACGAGATTGCCACGTCGCTCCCAGATACTATTCAGTATCTGGTTCGCTCCTCGCAATGACACTAGATTATATAACAGTATATATAATTCCTGTTAAAATATAAAGATGATAATATTATTATTTGTGGCTCTTATCTTGTTGGTAATTATTTTTATCTTTGCCTCACCTAAACTTTCCCCTATCCCCTATTTCCCATCCAATCATCATGATCTATTTTTAATTATCAAAGCACTTAATTTACAAAACAATCAAATCATTGTTGATCTGGGTGCTGGTGATGGAGTCGTAATATTTAAATCGGCAGAACAAGCTTTAAAGGAAAATCTAAATACAAAATTTGTTGCAATCGACATTAATCCAGTACTAGTTTTTATTATGAATATTCGCCGTCTCTTCCACCCAAACAAAAAAAATATACAAATTGTCAGAGGTGATTTTTTCAAAATTGATTTATCCCTCCTAACTCCTAACTTCTATCCCCTAACTACTTACTACCTTTATATTTCCCCTTGGCTTCTCGAAAAAACCCTAACCATTATTAAAAATGTCCCCGGCAATAAAAACATTGTTTCCTATTTTTATCCAATAAAAAGTTTAAAACCAAAAACCCAAACAAAAGGTATTCATAATTTATATACTTATAAAGTATGATTCAACTAATTGACACAATAATTACCATATTTCTTCGCGATTTAATTCCTCATAACTCCTTTTTTAATTTTGTCTTCTCATTTTTATCATTAAACAGATTTTCCTTAGCTATTTGGGTCGCGATAATAATAATTACCACCATTATCGAAGAGATTCATCATCCAGGAATCCAAAAACGGGATAAAAAATTTATTTTTTATTTTATTCTTATTTTTTGTATCCAGCTGATCACAGTAAATTACGTTTTAAAACCATTGATTCATCGTCCCCGTCCTTTTCAACCTCCCCGCGATTTTATTGCTTCGAGTACTTTTAATTATCCAATTATTCCAATTAATACTTGTCCCGCTGATTTTTCCTTTCCCTCAGGACATGCCGCCACTGCTTTTACTGCTGCTTTTGTATTATCTTATTTTGATAAAAAACGCCGTTGGTTTTATTATCTGATTGCTGTTTTTATTAGCTTTTCCCGGATTTATCTTGGTTGCCATTACTTTTTTGATGTTGTATTTGGGGGCTTAATTGGAAGCTTAATCACCTGGATAACCTTAAAGGTCAAATATCCTATAACAAAACGGGTATGATTACTGAACAAACTTGAACAAAAGACTAAATATTTTACTTTTTCATTCCTGAACTAAACTTTGCAAACTCAAAAAACATAAATGAAAACAGCAAAACCATTATGATTGGCGCTATTGTTGAAAGAATATTTTTCTTTCCTGGTTTATAACCTCGAAGTAAAAGCGAATTACTCACCACAGATATTGAACTTAAAGCCATTGCCAGTCCAGCAAGTTCCGGCTTAAGGATAATTCCCAATCCTGCAAATAATCGCGCTGCAACAGGAATTCCCATAACATTATAAAACAAAGCAAAAAACATATTCTGTTTTATTTTATTCACGGTGGTTTTAGAAAGGTCAATAGCGTTTGCCACATCGCGTAAATCGTTTTTGATGATAACAATCCCCCCTGCTTCCATTGTCACATCAGTCCCCGACCCCATTGCAATTCCAAGATCTGCCTGAGCAAGCGCTGGCGCATCATTAATACCATCTCCAACCATGGCAACCTTTCGACCTTCATCTTGTAATTTTTTTACATTTTTTGCCTTGTCTTCGGGCAATACTTCTGCAAGAACATTAATTATACCCACTTGTTGAGCAATTGCTTTTGCTGTGCGTTCGTTATCTCCTGTAATCATATAGACTTCAATTCCAAGTTTTTTTAATTTTTCAACAGCTTCTTTTGAAGTTTCTTTTACTGTGTCAGCAACACCAATAAATCCAAGTATATCTGTTTTATTTGCAAGAATCATCACTGTTTTGCCCTGTTCTTCAAGTCTCCCCATTTTTCGATCTATTCTTTCAATTGGTAGCCCAACAACATCTTTAATCAGTTTTCTGTTCCCAAAATAGTAAGTTTTACTGTCAAGATTCCCCTGCACTCCATGTCCAGGAACTGCGCTAAATGCTTCGACTACGCTCAACACAAGCCCTTTTTCATTAGTATATTGGTAAATAGCTTCGGCAAGTGGATGTTCCGACTGTTTTTCCAATGAAGCGGCAATTATTAATACTTCATCCTCATCAAGTTCCTTAAGACTGATTGTATCAGTAACGACAGGTTTACCATTTGTTAAGGTTCCTGTTTTATCAAAAACAATTGTATTAATATGACAAGCGGCTTCAAGCGGTTCTCCTCCTTTAATGAGAAGTCCATGTTCCGCACCTTTCCCAGTCCCAACCATAATTGCAGTTGGTGTTGCAAGTCCCAATGCACAAGGACACGCAATCACAATTACTGCAGTAAACGCCATAAGAGAAAAGCTTAATGTTGCGCCTAGCGCAAAAAACCAAATAATAAATGTCAAAATCGCAATCCCAATCACTGTTGGGACAAAATAAGCGGAAATTTTATCTGCAAAATCCTGGATTGGCGCTTTAGATCCTTGAGCTTCTTCAACCAGTCGGATGATTTGTGACAGTGTCGTTTCCGACCCAACCCGGATTGCCTTAAACTCAAAACTTCCGGTTTTGTTCATGGTTCCTCCAACAACAGTATCGTTCACTTGTTTTTCAACCGGCAAACTTTCTCCTGTGATCATTGACTCATCAACTGCAGATGATCCTTTAACAATCATTCCGTCAACCGGCACTTTTTCACCGGGACGAACTAATATCACATCGTCATGAACCACTTGATCAATTGGAATATCAAGAGTTTGATTGTTGCGTATAACCCGCGCGGTCTTTGCCTGAAGTCCCATTAATTTTTTTATTGCATCAGAGGTTCTGCCTTTTGCCTGCACTTCAAGCCACTTTCCTAAAATAACAAAAGTAATTAAAAAAGCTGCTGTTTCAAAATACAGTTCAGGAATTTTATTACCTTCAATTCCAATCAGTGATTTTGTATTAAGATAATAGAAAAGATAATTTATTACGCTGTAAAAATAAGCCACAGAAGTACCGATCGCAATAAGACTATCCATATTAAATGTCTTCATCCGGAACGCAGACCACGCACCCTTATAAAATCCGCGACCGATTATAAATTGGACCGGAGTTGTAAGAATGAGGGAAATAATTCCAACAAGTGGAAGAAGAAATGCTCTTCCCGGAATCCATAAAAAGAAGTCAAATAGCATAAAATAGAGCATTGGAATGCTAAAACAAAGACTTATTGTAAATTTATTGAATAAAGTTTTGATCTCTTGTTTTCTTTTTGTTGCCTCAAACTGAGTATCTTTATCATTTAGTACTGTTGCAGAATAACCGGTTTTTTTTACTACCTCAACCAGCGATTCTGTTTTAATAATAGATTCATCGTATGTTACTAATGCTTTTTCCGCAGCAAAGTTAACATGTACTTCTTTTACTCCGGATGTTTTACTTAATGATTTTTCAATAATCAAAGCACAAGAGCTACAATGCATTCCTGAAAGGGAAAGTGAAACGCGCTTTTGTGGACTATCATCTTTTTGTAAGGATATTGTTTCTACCTTTTGGTTCTCTGGAACTTCAACTTTTATTTCAAATGTTATTTTTAATGGCTCATTCCCCTTGATTGTTTTCTTTATTATTTCAGTATTGTCTTTTTTAATATTAAAGTCATTATCCCCATCAATTGTTGCTATATAATCTGCTTTTTTAATTGCCTGTATTACGTCGTTTTCTGAATTTTTTTCTGAATTGAGAACAAGAGACCCTTTACCAGTTTTATAATCAACATTTATGTCACTAATACCAGGTAAATTTGATAATTCATCTTTAATTAAAGTTTCACATGATAAACAATGCATTCCTTTAATGGCAAGAGAAATTTGTTTCTTCATGATTTTTTGTTTAAAAGTTTTTAATAATTTGATAATGAGTCCCCTGAAGCACCTGTGTCACTTCATCTTTTGAAATAGATCTGGAAGCGATTATTGATGTGATTCCATTTTGCGCTGAAACATGCACTTGTTGCACTCCTTCAATTGTTTGTAATTTTTTTGTAATCACTTTCTCACATGCTCCACAAGTTAATCCTGATAATTGAAATTTGGTTGTTTGTATCATAGATTTTAATAATATTTATAATGTTTATAACCGTTATCACGGTTATCTGTGTTTTTATTCTACGATGATTGTTCCCCTTGGAACACCCATTGCACAAGTAATTGTATATGATCCGGGTTTTGTTGGGGTAAATGCCAGTGTTGTGATTTTTCCTTTTTCAAATCCTTGGGGGTTATTATCAAGCCCCGGTATCATAATACTTCCCATACATCCTCTTCCGTCTTCTTTTGCTTCAATATCAAATCGCACTAGACTACCTGCTTTAACGATAAATTTTGTTGGTTTTACATCATCCGCAACTGTGTATGTTGCTTTTATCACTTGTGTTGAATTTTCTTGAACAGCTGCTACTGGTGCAGCTTTATCTGCATCAACTGCTGCTTGTTTTTGAGGTTTTGCTCCACATCCACATCCGCCTCCACTACTACAAGAGCCAGCAGTATTTTGAGATATTGCAACGGCATTTGCTTGAGTTGCTTGTGCCGCGTTGGGAACACTTATCTTTGAGGTTGGATCATCACTACCATCAACAACATTAAATGAACCGCTATACATTCCCATGCTGCAGGTAAAGCGGACATTGCCAACTTCAGTTGGAGTGAACTCAATAACATTCTCTCCGGCTGAAAGATTGGTTCTGATTCCAAGTTTTGGGGAAACAATGCTTGCGGCGCAGGAAAATGCATCTTCCGATGTCACAATCCATTTGACTGGAATACCTTTTTTTATGGTGAATGAATTGGGAGAATACCCGGATGATGTTTGAGTCATCCTGACGACTTGAACTCCGTTTTCCATTGTGACATTTGGATCGGTTTGAACTGATGAAACAGTGCTTTGGTTTAAAAAAGCATTAACATCAATCCCGCTTAAATTAAGACCGTTTGAAATATTAAATACTGCCATGAATATCACCACCAATCCTGCAAATTTAAAGAATGGTTTTGCAAAAGCGCCTTTAATCACCGATGTGAGTCCGCCAATTCCCAAAAGTCCTGGTGCGGTTCCAAGTGCAAAAACACCCATGGTGAACGCACCAGTTATTGGGCTTCCACTGCTGATTGCAAAAAGCTGCATTGCCTGTGTAAATCCACATGGTAAAAAAAATGTGGACGCCCCCAAAATAAATGAGTTTTTATGGCTATATTCTTTTTCTGATTGCTCTTTAATTCCAAGCGCTCTGCTTATTCCTTTTGGAAGGGTAAACTGTAATCCACTTAACCGTGGAAAGATTTCGGTTAACTGCAGTCCCATCAAAACCATCACGCCGCCAACTGCAATTGTAAGAAATCCAAGAGTGGTGGTTGATAGTTGGAAAAATGAACCGGCATATCCAATTATCCCTCCTAATGCAAAGAAAGAAAAAATTCTACCTGCATTAAAAAATAAATGCGGTTTAAATTTCTGAAGCGTTGTTGCTTGAGGATGTTTTTCTACAAACCGTGCCGATGCCGCAAGGACTAATCCTCCAACCAAGGCCAGACATGTTGATATTCCAGCTGTTAGTCCAACAAGAAAAACAACCGGAAGACTTTTATAACTGCCTCCTGCACCAAGCGAAATATTAAATATTCCCAGTTCACTTCCAATTAAATAAAGTACAACGATGATCAAGAAAGCAAATCCCAGGTCCTTATAATCTTGAAGGTTGGTTGAAAAAATAGGTTTTTTATCATTTATACCGATCGCATAACCAGCATTACATACGGCTTTTTCAATTTTATTATGATCCAAATTACCTTGATAATGAATTTCCGCCGTACCGTTTTTCTCACTAACATTTACTTTTTTCACACCGTGAATTTTCATTAACTCATCTTCAATCAAAATCTCACATGACCGGCAGTGCATTCCTTTAATATTAACCTTTGTTTTGTTCATAAAATATTATAACTAATAACAGAAACATCACCATGATAACAAATGAAATATGAAGAAATTATGAAGAAAGAAAATGTGTTTATCTATAAAAGTAAAACAATTGTAAATAGTTAACAAATATCTTACACTATGTAGTAGATATGGTACAACAATCGATGAGTAAATTGGAACAGAAAGTTATGGCTATTATTTGGAAGTGTAAATCTTGTTCAGTGCGAGATGTTATGGCAAAACTTACCAATACAAAACTTGCGTATACTACCGTCGCAACTATTTTACAGCGTCTTTATAAAAAAGGAATTGTTGCCAGAAAATGTCAGGGAATCTCTTTTATTTACTCACCTAAAATCGCCAAGGAAACGTATTCCAAAAGGTTTGTTCAAAATTTTGTCAAAAAGTTTTTTTCTACATTTAATGATACGGCAATTGTTTCATTTGCCCAATCAATTGATACCCTCCCCCCAAACAAAAAATCATATTTATTAAAACTACTGCAAGAAAAACATGAAAGTAAATAAGCATTTGCTCATCTTCATGGGCCTATTCTTTCTTCTTGGGATATTAGTAAGCATCACCGTGTATAAGTTCCTTCCCCTCCTTGTTCATCATACTATCTACTTCTGCCAAAAGATGGTCCATGACTTATCGTTTCAGATCCCGGTAAATCTGGGAATGTTCGTTTTTATAATTATCTTTATCGTGCTCTTATTTACTGCAATTAAATTTTTAGCAACCCTGTTTCGAATCTATCGATTTCGCCGTTACCTTTTTAAAAATACGTCTGAACATACACCATTCGCACCCCTATTAAAGAACCTTAATCTCATCGACAAAGTCGTGACTATCCAAAGTGAAAAACCTTTTGCTTTTTGTTTTGGGATTAGATACCCGAAGATATATATTTCAACTAAGCTTATCTCTCTTGTTACCAAGCTTGAACTTAAAACAATCTTACTTCATGAACGACATCATCTTGAGCATCGCGACACCTTAACATTGCTAATTGCCAATATTGCTGCGTCTCTTTTTCCTTTTTTTCCTCTTTTATCGGATTTGATTACGGCTTATCGTACTGAACGAGAAATTTTAGCAGACAAAGCCGCAATCAAAGGAAATTCTCATCGAAATCTTATATCAATTTTTAAGAAGCTTCTTCAGTATGAGCCCGATTATAACTTTTTTGTAATTCCGGCAATTGCCGATCCCCAAACATTAGATGCACGTATCCAATCGTTAATACAAGGTATTCAATATCGCCATACAATTGCATTGAAAAATGCACTCATAAGTCTTTTTTCATTATGTATTATTTCTGCGTTTATCATTGCACCAATTAATGCGATAGAACTGCATGAAAATGGACGCGATGTGATGATTTTGTGTTCAAATGCTCAAGAATGTGTTTCTTATTGTAAACAAACATTTATGTCTCCTGTCCAGACGAACAACTTCTCAACACCAGCCAATCCTCCCTTTGTACATTAATGATATAGTTTAAACTACTTGACAGTTGAAAAATAACCTACTACACTGTGTAGTATTATTAACATTTATATTTTTTATGACTGAACAAAAAAAGTCCTTAACATTGCCATTTAAATTAAACTTAAATACTATTTTAACTGTAGGATTGGTTATTACTTCGTTTGTAGTAAGGTCTCTTTATACAAAAATCCAGTATCTTGAAAAAAATATACCTACACAGATTGCGGCACAAGCCGTAGTCCCTCAACAAGAAAATCAACCCGCTGAGCAGGCTCCAAGTGGGAAAATTAAAGATGTCTCAAATGATGAACGTATCCGTGGAAATAAAAATGCAAAAGTGACGCTTGTTGAATACTCAGATTTTGAGTGTCCATTTTGCAAAAGATTTCATCCAACAACACAAGAGTTAATGAAAACATACGGAGATAAGATTCGTTTAGTCTTCCGTGATTACCCACTTCCTTTCCATCAGAATGCCCAGAAAGAAGCAGAAGCTGGACGATGTATTGCAGAACTTGGAGGAAGTGATGCTTTCTGGAATTATGCAGACAAAATCTTTGAACAAACAACAACAAACGGAACAGGATTTGCACTCACAGATCTTGGACCATTAGCTACGGAGGTGGGAGTAAATCAACAATCATTTCAACAATGTCTTGATACGGGAAAATATACAAAGGCTGTTAAAGACGAGATGGCAGACGGTAATGCAGCAGGAGTAAACGGCACACCAACTACATTTGTTATTGATAGCAATGGAAAGACTCAAATGTTGGTCGGTGCTCAACCAGTAGATGCCTTCAAAACTGTTATTGATCAAATACTAAAATAGTATAACAGTATGAATCTATTTTCTAAACGTTTTATTGTTCCAACGTTGGTGATTGCATTTTTCTATATTATATTAATTACCTATTCAATGAATATTCGCATTCTCAAAGACACTTTGTTTGGTGATTATAATGTTATTTATAAATTCAAAATATTATTCACTCTTCTTCAAGGGATGTGGACCGCAATGAGCAGTTTTGGACTGACGATATTGTTTTTAATTGCACTTTTAACTGGAGCAAATCTCACCTTACTTTTTAATAAAATGAGTGTGTTAAAAAACTATAAAAGCTTACGATTAGTGGTTGGCAGCAATTCACTTTTTGGTATTGTAGGAAGCGGTTGTGCATCATGTGGATTACCGATTCTTTCCTTTTTGGGATTAAGCGGAAGTGTGATGTACTTACCATTTCATGGAGCAGAATTATCATATATATCATTAATCTTTTTAGCGATTTCTTTTTATTTATTAGTAAAAAATACAAACCAAGCATGCGTGCTTGCAAAAAAAATATGAATAATAAAACCTTATTGATTATATTAGTAATCATGATTGGTGTCATTGTAATACTTGCATTTAATGCAAGGGATAGTTCCAGTAATGAGACTCCTGATGTAAATAGTGATTCTGGAATAAGTCTTTCTACTAATCCAGATCCTCTCCAACCAGGACCGGCAACATTTTTAATTGATGTAAAAGATAAAAGCGGCACACCTGTTGATAATGCTAAAGTGTATTTTGATCTTGATATGACAACCATGAATATGGGAACACAGCAAGGAGAAGCAACAGCACAAGGAAATGGTCGGTATTCAGCTCAAGGAAGAATGACGATGCGCGGTCCATGGAGAGTGAGTATAAAAGCTACCATGCCTGATGGAAGCGTTGAAAATAAAGATTTTACAGTAGATGTGCCGTGAGATCAGATATTTTACAAGTTTTTTACCCCGAAGCAGGGCTTCGAGGAATTCTTTTGATTAAGCGAAAAAATCAGTAAAATATTTATAAAAATGTTTGATTGTTGTTGTGAATGAGTGTAGGATGAATTTAGATAGTATTATAAATTTTTATTTGAATATTATGTTTAATCTAAAAGGTAAAAAAGCCTTAGTGACCGGAGCGTCTCGCGGGATAGGTAGTGGAATTGCTTTAGCTCTGGCTAAAGCCGGCGCATCGGTCGCCGTTAACTATCATTCAAAAGCCCAGGAAGCCGAAGCAGTCGTATTTGAAGTTAAGAAATTAGGAGTCGATTCATTTTCGGTTCAGACCGATGTCTCCAACAAAGAACAGGTAGTCAAAATGTTTGAGGAAGTAAAGAATAAATTTGGCCAGCTTAATATTTTAGTGAACAATGCCGGAATAGTTTATATGAACCCGATAGATAAAATAACTGAGGAGGAATGGGATAAGGTGCTAAATATTAATTTAAAAGGCCAGTTTTTCTGTGTTCAGGAAGCGATTAAGATTATGCCCGCGGGAGGAAAGATTATTAATATTTCCTCAATCGCTTCAGGCGGGGTGGGAGTCGGATTTGGCAACATTGCTCATTATGCCGCTTCAAAAGGTGGAGTGATTGCTATGGTAGAAGATTTGGCCATTGAGCTTGGACCCAAGGGAATTAATATTAACGCCATCGGTCCGGGTATGATCGAAACTGATATGACCACCGGAATATTGGCTGATGAAAAAACAAAAATGAGTATGTTAGCAAGAATTCCAAAAAGAAGATTTGGTAAACCGGAAGATATTGGGGCAGCGGCGGTTTTCCTAGCGTCTGACGAAGCTGATTATATTACCGGTACCGTAATTTATGTTGACGGCGGATGGTTAAGTCAGTAAGTAGTTTTAACAATATTTTACTTCCCGAATATGTATGGATGTTAAAATTCTATTATAAGAAGCAAATTATGTTGGAAAAACTTAGAGCCTGTTTGAAAACTGAACCTAATCATAGAAATCAATTTTCATTACAGGCTTTTATGAAGCTGTTATTAAAGTTTTCAAACAGCTTCTTAGATAATCTGATTTTGTCGTAATTAAGTTTGCGGCGGCTTCAATCGAAGCAATCGAGCCGAATTGAATAAGATAAGTATGTCAGGTACGGCATGAAAGAATGCCGCTTGAATAGGATTAAGAACATGAAACAGAGCCAGTATCATTCCGAATCCATGGGTCAATCCCAGACCGAGGACAATGTTTTGTTTGACAGTACGGATTACTCGCTTGGAGAGTGAGTACACGAGGGCAATTTTTGAGCCACTTCGTCGCGATCACCGGATAGAAGAATAAAATTTTTGATACCTTCCTGTCATCGTTTGCTCCTCGTCTCCTAAAAGGGCTATCAGAGTTGCGGCCACAAAAAAAAGTTCGCTACCGATTTTCTTTTCTTTTAAATCTTTAAACGCGTCCCAAGCGACGGGAATCCAAACCAAAGCAAGCACTGCAATTATAAAACGATGATCAAACAGACCGCTGAACGTAAGAAGGAATAAAGAAATCGCAACCAAGAGGTAAAAAAGCCTTCCGAGATGAAAATGACGCATAAACTATTTACTTTTATTAATAATTCCCCTAATAACTGCGTCAACCTCTTTTGGTAAGTTACCAAGATTTGCGTTTGGAAAAAATTGGGATAAAACTACCGGTCGCATGCCGGAAATAAAAGTTTGCTTGCCTTTGATATAAACGTTTATCTTGCACGGTAAACATAATCCAATTTTAATATCAGCTTGAAGGACTGCGTAGGCACTTTTTGCATTACATATTTCAATAATCTTAAACGGATTGATCTAAAAGTTTTTTTCCGCCAGGGTAGCGGTAACGTCATGAACATAAAGGACACGGAATCCAGCTGTCTTTGTTTCTTGTTCAACTGCTTTTACCGCTTCGTCAAACGATTTTTTTGTGGTTACTGTATAATCAAAATTATCCATATAAATATTTTTAACTAATAACTTTTTTCATTTCTTCAAATTCTTTTTTCGTTATTTCTCCTTTTGCAAATCTCTCTTTTAGAATTTCTGTAGCATTCATATCTTTTGCAGTAATCCCATGTTGTCCAATAATCCATTTTATTATAATGGCGAATCAATTACCACCACTTGAAGTGGTGGCATGATACTCGCCTGAAAGGCGATAACTAATAATTTATATCTTTTGGTTAACCTTGTTGTTCTTTTTGCTGTTGCCACTTTACATACTTTTTGATCTTTTCTTCATCAAGACCTATGGTTGAAACACAGTAGCCTCGTGCCCACAAGTGTTTCCCCCAATATCTTCTTGACAGTTCTTTTTGATGTTCAAACAATCTGACGTGACGGGTACCTGGTAAACTAGACAGTAAGTCTCGATACAATTAGGGAATTATTGTTACAAGTTAACTAGTTATTTTTATGGGCGGAAAATATTATCCAAAAGAATTAAAGGAAGAAGTAATTAATAAAATTAAATCAGAAGGGCTTACCGGAGTTGAAGCTTCAAATAGGTATGGGATTAATGTTAAAAACATCTATCGTTGGTTAAGTCAAGGTGTTGGCGGTGGAACTCATGGACAAATACTTGAAAACAATCGATTAAAACGAGAGAACAAACAACTAAAGCAAATAATCGGTCAATTATTATTTGAAAAAGAAAAAGGAAAAAAAAATTAATATGGTACGTTCTTTGAATATCAAAGTTAATAAAACAAAACTGGCTCATGACCTTGGCGTATCCCGATCCTCTTTTTATTACCAAAGGAAACGGGAGGAAATAGATAAAGAAGTCAAAAGCCAAATTAAAGCGGTGATGGTTGAGCATAAAGCTTACGGTCATAAAAGAATTGCCATAGAACTTAAGATGGGACACAATCGGATAAGAAGGATTATGAAGAAATACGGACTGAAGCCATATCGAAGACGAGCTAAACTACCGCGTAAGAAAAAGGACATTGGCAAACCAGCAACTAATATTCCCAACTTAGTAAAACCATTATTGGAAAATAATCTAATCGTGAAACCTAATCAAGTTTGGTGCGCAGACTTTACGTATATTAAGTTCAAGGACAAGTTTATCTATCTGGCCACCATCATTGATCTTTTTACAAGGGAGATTGTAGGAGTGAGTTTATCCCGGTTTCATAATCGATACTTAGTGGTTGGCGCACTTGAGGATACAATTATCCGTTTCAAATTACCGGAGATTATACATTCTGATCAGGGAAGTGAATATGGCAGTGTTGACTTCATTGCATTTGTTAAAATCATAAAAGCTAAAATATCAA